>Ga0222633_1001733_pt1 | contig 10574 bp, 9 predicted proteins | sample AntAcemetageno48_FD_179816 | JGI IMG/M metagenome (GOLD analysis project Ga0222633, IMG submission 179816) | Saline water microbial communities from Ace Lake, Antarctica - #48 | ecosystem: Environmental > Aquatic > Non-marine Saline and Alkaline > Saline | place: Antarctica: Ace Lake | collected... | reverse complement strand
CCATCTTGCTTCAACAATGCCTCAATTTGGGGTTCTCGACCTCTAAATTGCACAAACAGTTCCATTGCATCGAGACTGCCGCCTTGTTCAAGTACCGTGGCGAGAAACTTTTCACCGGTTTGCCGATTGAAAATGCCATCTTCCTTAAATCTTGCGAAGGCGTCCGCGGAGAGCACTTCGGCCCACTTATAACTGTAGTAACCTGCGGCATAGCCACCACCGAAGATATGGGAGAATCCATTCTGAAAGCGGTTTGATTTTGGTGCTGAAATGACTGCGACTTCTTTGCGAACTTCATCAAGAATCCTCTGCACTTGACCAGTCTCAGCTGGGTCGTACTCGACATGGAGTCTGAAATCGAACAGGGCAAACTCAAGCTGCCTGGCCGTCACCATTCCTGCGGAATAGGTTTTCGCCGCCAGCATCTTTTCGAGCAGGTCTGCTGGCAAGCTTTCGCCGCTCTCAACGTGACCAGAAATGATTTGCAGGGCCTCCGGTTCCCAGCACCAGTTCTCCATAAATTGACTAGGCAATTCAACTGCATCCCACGATACGCCATTGATTCCCGACACACTGCTGCAAGTAATCTTGGTCATCATATGGTGTAAGCCATGCCCAAACTCGTGAAACAAGGTCACAACTTCATCGTGGGTTAACAATGCTGGTTGATCGCCGATTGGGGGTGTGAAGTTACAGGTGAGATACGCAACCGGAAGCTGGAGCTGTCCTCCGGTGGCGAGCCGCCGCACTCTGCAACCATCCATCCAGGCGCCACCCTGTTTGCTCTCCCTGGCATACAGATCTAGATAAAAGCGGGCGATCAAAGACCCCTCTTTGAGAATATTGTAGGTCTTAACATCCGCGTGCCAAGTGTTAATCTCCGTGGTGATTTCTATCTCGACGTCGTAAAGCCGCCTTACCACTTCAAACATTCCCCCAATCACATGGGGCGCTGGGAAATAGGGTTTTAGCTCTTCCTCGGAAATACTGAATTTGTGTTCCTTTAACTTTTCGGAGTAATAGCTAATGTCCCAGGCGTTCAATTCCGAGGCCGAATGCTGATCGAAAGCAAATTGACATAGTTCCGCGAATTCAGCCTCGGCTGCCGGTTTTGATTTAGCACTTAGCTCTCGAAGAAATTCAAGTACCTGCGCCGGCTCCTTCGCCATTTTAGGCGCAAGGGAAACCTCAGCGTAGTTATCGAACCTCAACAACCTGGCCATTTCTCGTCTCAGCGATAGGATCTCTTCGATAATCTCCGTGTTGTCCCACTCGCCAGCATTTGGTCCTTGATCAGAAGCCCGTGTAGTAAAGGCCTCGTAAAATTCACGGCGAAGCGCTGCGTCATCTGCATAGGTGACAATAGGCTGATAACTGGGGAAGTCGAGAGTGAACAAGTAGCCCGCAAGCTCTTTTCGCTCGGCTAGCTGACGAGCTTGATCCAGGGCGCTCTCCGGTAGCCCTTTTAGCTCCGTAACATCCACGATATGTTTTTGCCAGGCCATGGTCGCATCAAGTACGTTGTCACTAAACTGACTAGAGAGCGTGGATAATCGTGAGGAGATATCAGCAAATCGCCTCTTATCTTGCTTCGGGAGATCTATTCCCGAAAGTTTGAAGTCTCTTAAAGCATTGTCGATTGTCTTCTTCTGGGCCTGCTCCAAACCACCAAACGCGTCGCCATTTCGAATAGAGTCGTATGCCTTGAACAACTCTGCTTTTTGACCCATTTCGGTGTGATATTCCGAAAGCTTCGGAAGAGCATCGTTGTAGGCGTCCCTGAACTCTGGCGTATTCACAACGGAGTTCATGTGACTAACGGGAGAAAACGCCTGCTGCAAACGGTCATCTAGTTCTTCCAGAGGCTTGATCAGGCTGTCCCAGGTGAACTTGTCCTGCTTCAGCAGCGCGTCTACTTTTGATCGGTTGTCAGCCAGGATCTCATCAATTGCAGGGATAACGTGTTCTGCCCGAATCAAGTCGAAAGGTGGTAGCTCGCGCTTTTCCAAAAGAGGGTTGGTCATGATCATTATTCCAACAAATCTATAATTTAGGGTCTATTAGCGGCGCAGTCGATCCAACACTGCACGGCTGTCTACCTTAACATCATACCAAAGTTCAAATGCCCGAGCTGCTTGCTCAACCAACATGCCTAACCCATCGGCACGCTGAGTAACCGGCAATGCACCACACCAACTTAAAAATTCAGTCGCTTTGGCGTAGATCATATCGTAACAACAGGTATTTTCGTGCATCAAAGATGTTGCCAGAGCATACCCCTGACCGACCTCGCTCAGGCCAGCAGAACTTCCGCTCACAATAACATCGAAGTTTCCAGACAGATCTCCTAAGGGGACTGCAGAGACTCGCTCATCGTTTGTTTTCACTGCTAAAGCCTGCGCTTTCGAGGCTGTACGATTCGCGATAACGATAGATCGAGGTGCGGCACGAAGTAAATCACCTAATACACCCTGAACTGCACCGCCAGCACCAATAATAAGAATCGATTTGCTTGTAATTTCCCAGCCCAGATTGGACTGAAGATCACTGACGAGACCAGCACCATCGGTATTGAAGCCTTTCAGTTCGCCATTTGCCTGAGGGACAATGGTATTAACAGCTTCGGCTTGCTGCGCGGATACGGAGAGAGCGTCGACAAAGTCAAAGGCCGCCTGCTTGAAAGGCACCGTGATATTGATGCCTTTACCCCCACTACGGAAGAACTCGCGAGCTGTCTCCTTGAACTCTCCCAGAGGAATCAAAACCTTCTCGTAGGTCATGCTAATGCCAGCGGATTCCGCAAACATTTGGTGGATTTCTGGGGACAGACTGTGAGCCACAGGATTGCCAAAAACAGCTAAGCGATCGGTCATTGATCACCTCCGCGCACAATCCTCTGCGTTCGAAGGTCGCGAATTTCACTGGGGCCATTCAGACCACCTAGATTTCCGGGCACCACATAGTCCAGTCGATCTGCAAAATACTGAGTTATTCGCAGACGATTAATTGCCGGGGGTTTGCCAGCTGGATTGGCGGAAGTTGAAACAATAGGCTGACCGAGTTCTGAGCAGATACTTTGAATGACAGGGTGGGCCGAAACTCTGATTGCGACGGTTTGATGCTCTCCTGAAACCCATATCGGCGTTCTGCTCGACCGAGGCAGCAGGTAGGTTACCGGGCCGGGCCATATCTCATCCAGCTCGCTCAACTCAGACTCGCTAAGCTCCTCGATGTAAGGCTTAATCTGATCAATATTGGAAGCCACGAGGATCAAGCCCTTCTGCCACGGGCGACCCTTTAACGCCAGGAGTCTAGCGACCGCATCGGAATCTTCAGGTATGCACCCCAAACCCCAAACACCTTCAGTCGGGTATGCAATGACAGCGCCTTGCCTCAGCCGCTCTGCAATGAGTCGATAACGCCAGGGCTGGTTGCCCACCTAAAGTTTCAAGTTGTTGTTTTTATCTCGAACTGCTTGAGCACTTTCTTCACGTTCAGAGATCAATTTGGCTTTTAGTTCAGAATCTGAGGTCCCCATAATTTGTGCAGCGAGGTAACCCGCGTTCTTTGCTCCAGCCTTACCAATGGCGACTGTTGCGACAGGAATTCCGCCGGGCATTTGAGCCGTTGAAAGTAATGCATCAAGCCCTTGCAGTGGACCAGAATCGATCGGTACACCAATTACGGGGGTTAAGGTATGCGCAGCAACCGCGCCAGCCAAATGAGCCGCCATACCGGCGCCGCAGATGAATACCGCAACTCCACGCTTATCTGCATCTAGCACAAACGCCTGAGTGTCCGCCGGTGTTCGATGAGCGCTGGTTATTCGGACTTCATATTTGACACCGAACTTTTTTAGAATATCGACTGCCGCCTGCATAACAGGCAGGTCTGAGTCTGAACCCATTAAAATCGCAACAAATCTAGTTGCCATAGTTTTCACCTACACCCAAAGGTGAGGCAAATTACAGCAGTCTTCTTCGCCTTTCAAGACAGCTTACGTAACATATAGCCATCTGATCCAGATTCTATTTCTCCCTTGATCTCTAGACCAATCAAGATCGCTAGAAGCTCGGCGATGGATAACTGCGTTTCCTCAACCATTCGATCCGCATGCCGAGGGCCATCCTGGAGCAATGACAAGACGCTTTGTTCATTTTCACTGGGAGAAACGGGCGAGCTTCTCCTGACCTCAAAATCGTGGAATTCTTCAATCACGTCTAACACCGAGGTCACAAGCTTTGCCCCCTGCTTAATTAGCTGATGACAGCCTTCACTTTGGCGCGACCGAATTGAACCTGGGATAGCAAAGACCTCTCGGCCTTGCTCCATCGCAAGCCGGGCCGAGATCAAGGACCCGCTCTTTTCGGTTGCTTCAACCACCAGTGTACCTCTGGACAGGCCCGTGACGATCCTATTGCGTTGCGGGAAATGCCGGGCGTAAGCAGGAAAGCCAGTCGGATATTCCGACACCAAACATCCTCGTTCAAGAATCCTAAGCGCCAGCCTCTCATGAGAGCGAGGGTAAATCCTATCTGCGCCACAACCCTGAACGGCAATCGTGCCGCCGCTAGCCTCCATCGCACCTCGATGCGCAGCAGCATCGATACCGATAGCCATTCCGCTGGTGATGGTAAAACCTACCTCCGCTAGCTGGCTAGCCATTCGGGTCGCATTCGACACTCCCAGCGGTGTGGGCTTACGGCTACCGACAATCGCTATCTGATCGCTTGCGATACGGTCTAGATCACCCCACACAAAGAGCAGAAAAGGTGGCTCCGACAAGGATTTAAGGCGCAAAGGGTAGTAGGGGTGGTCAACACTTATTACATGTCGGGAGATTTCCTCGCCCCAGGCGCGATCAGCTTCTACCAGGTTTTGATGTTCCTTTGAGAACGCAGACTGAGTAAAGGCGCTCGCAATTGCAGGCGCTATAGGGGTGAGGCGACGATCAAACTCCGATAAAACCAATTCAGAGCTACCATATATTTGCACAAGTTTTTGTGCCAGGCCGGGATGTCCAACGGTTAATCGATGAAGACTGAGAAGTGCAAACATGGCCGCAGGCTAAATCAAATCGGCCAGTATCTATTAGAGTTGAAAGCTATGGATTTTGTACGTTATCGCCCACACGCAACGGTTGTTCCGTTTCTAGAACCAGACCATAGGACATCTTTTCAAAGCTTCGGAAGACCATTAATACTCCCGCCCGCTCAGGCGGTAACTGGACGCGTTCTTTTCGAATCTTATCTCGCACCAGGTTACCACTTTTATATACTGCGAGTATGTCACCTACCTCAAGACCGTTTAACTCACCGCGATTAATCGCCACAACATCATTTTGACCCACCTGAGTCACTCCCCCTAACACCGTCATGATGACACCATTCACCTCAGAGCCCGGTGCGCTCGGATAGAAAGTTGATTCAACCAGGCGCTCCTCTGTCGGCAATAACCTATCACCGATCCGAACATCTTCTTTTACAGCAGTGAGGCTAAGGGTGAAGACATCTTCGTCTCTGGCTTTCACTGACGCGGTACCAACTTCTCGAGCCTCAAAGCCGAGTACTTCCCGTGTTTCAGGATCCTGATAAACTTCACCCTGACGAAAAATTCCGTAGACGTTGGCTCCAGCAGTCCAGGTTTCACCACGGGCATAAAATTCGTCACCTGGTCCAAGAATTAGTCGGCCCGAATTCCCAGCTAAGATGTAGGGCGCAAGTTCAAGGGTACCCTGCTCAACAATTCTGCCCGCAGTCAGCAAGTTGGCTATCGCATCTAAAGGTATCGCTGGGATAGCACTGCTTAATGGGCTTGATCGAATTTTTGGCTCCAACTTTACATTACGATCGCCTATCGCGGCCGGTTGAGTGGGGCTAAGCTTAATGGTTGGAGCCTGTCTACCACGAGCGGCCGTAAGCTGCGGTTGACCATCCACATAAACCAGGGTGATCAAATCGCCGCGATAAAGGAGGTGAGGGTTTTCAAGATTAGGGTTGATTTGCCAAATTTCAGGCCACAGCCAAGCATCAGTTAGGAACATCGAGGCAATGTCCCAAAGGGTATCGCCATTTTGTACAGTATAACGTTCGGGATGGTCAGGTCGTAGAATACTATCGGCAGCCAAAGCAGTGCTCGCAAGAGCTAAACTCAACACGAGCACGAGAAGAGTTGTCTTCATGGGGCGAATCCCTGCGTTAAAAAGAGTATGATTGCGCCGGCGCGAAAAGGGCTCTTTTCGTCAATTTATTCAACATGATCATCATCTTAGCAGCACGAGTTTCTCTATTACTAGAGGTATTAGGCAAAGCCATATGGCCTTATTAGACATTCTGGAATTCCCGGACCCCCGTCTCCGGACTAAAGCTAAACCCATTAGCGATGTAACCGGTAAAATCGCTAAACTTAGCGATGATATGCTGGAAACCATGTACGCAGCACCAGGCATTGGCCTGGCTGCCAGTCAGATTAATGTACACCAGAGGATGCTGGTACTGGATGTGTCTGACGACAAACAGAGCCCAATGGTCTTCATAAATCCGAAAATCATCACCTCAGAGGGAGAAATTCAATCAGACGAAGGCTGCTTGTCCATCCCTGGTTTCTACGAGCCCGTGGTCCGATTCGAGAAAATTCAGGTGAAAGCTCTCAACCGAGACGGTAACGAATTCACCCTCGAGGCGGAGAATCTTCTGGCCATTTGCATTCAGCATGAGATGGACCATCTTGAAGGCAAGCTGTTCGTCGATTACCTGTCAGGCACCAAACGACAACTCATTCGCAAACGTCTACTTAAGCTACAAAAGCTTAAGGCCCAGGAATAACTTGAATATTGTATTTGCTGGTACGCCAACCTTTGCTATGCAGCATTTGTCGGGCTTACTTAAGGCTGGAGTCACTATAAAGGGAGTCGTGACCCAACCGGATAAAACCGGTAAGCGGGGTAAGAAATTGGTACCCAGCCCTGTCAAAACACTCGCCCTTGAACATGGCATTGCAGTGATTCAGCCAACCAGAGTGGGCATAATCGATCTCCAGGCCTTTAAGCCTGATCTTTTGGTTGTGGTGGCTTACGGTCAAATATTGCGCCAGGATCTTCTTGATCTACCGACCCACGGCTGCATCAATGTTCACGGCTCGCTCCTACCAAGATGGCGAGGCGCAGCTCCCATCCAAAGAGCCATAGAAGCAGGTGACGCCCGGACCGGAATCTGCATCATGCAAATGGATGCAGGTCTCGATACCGGACCCGTGTTATTGGAAGCATCAACCCCCATTGAATTAGATGACACCGCCGCCAGTCTGTCTGATCGACTTTCGATCCTAGGCATCAATGGCCTGCTTGAGGTGCTGAATCAGGTTGCCAAAGGTCAATTACAGCCAAAACCGCAGCCAAAAGACGGCACCTACGCAAACAAGATCAACAAACAAGAGGCTAGAATAGACTGGTCTGATAAAGCGACAAATATTTGCCGAAAGATTCAGGCTTTTAATCCTGACCCTATTTGCTTTTGCGAGTGTCAGTACGGTGACTCTCGTGTACGGGTTAAAGTGTATGAATGTGAAACTACAGGCCAGAAGCAAACCGCCACTCCAGGAAGCATTCTGGACGTTTCCCCACTTGGTATCTCGGTCGCCACGGGGCAGGGGGTCTTGCTGCTTAAGCGCGTTCAACTTCCCCTCGGGAAAGGCAGCATATTGACCGGCCGAGATATACAAAACTCACGAACGGACATTTTTTATGTCGGCGCCAGCCTACTATGAAAATCTCTTGTAGAAGGTTTCAGTAGCTATGCAGGAATACGTTTCAGCGGTCAACATTTTACTTAAAGTCGCCGATGGCCGTAGTCTAGACGTGGCGATTGGTACTCATGATTCACCGCTTAGTCGACAAATAGCCTACGGCGTTTTGAGAAACTACTACTCTCTCTCCGCTTGCCTTGAGCAACTGGTGGCCAAACCCCTTACCGCCAAAAACCAAGCTGTTGAGCTACTTATCCTGGCTGGGATTTATAGCATAGACGCCCTCAACCGACCTCCACACGCCAGCGTCAATTTCGCCGTCGAGGCCGCTATTGGGTTAAAGAAACCCTGGGCTAAAAAGCTTATCAATGGCGTACTCAGAAACTATCAACGTCGAAAAACGGCTTTGGTATCTGAAATGAGCACCGACCGCGAGGCCATGACCAATCATCCCCAATGGCTCGTTTCGCGCATCGAGAAGGCCTACCCTGATCAAGCTGACGTCATTATGGCCGCAAACCAGGTCGAACCACCCATGACCTTGAGAGTCAATGTTCGTCAAACCAGCAGAGCTGATTACCTAGCCAGACTGGCCCAGGCTGGAATTGAAGCGTCCCCCGGGCAACTAGCGACCACTAGTATTTACCTGAAAATACCTAGATCTGTAGACAAGTTGCCAGGCTTTGCTGATGGCCTTGCGAGCGTTCAAGACGAAGCGAGTCAAATGATTCCGGGACTTCTTAACCTTCGTTCGGGGCAAAAGGTGCTCGATGCTTGCGCCGCGCCAGGTGGTAAGACCTGCGCGATATTAGAACAAGAAGGGAGAGTCCAGCTGACCGCTCTGGACATAGGTGTGAAACGTACCGCGGTCATCAAAGAAAACCTCAAGCGATTAAAACTCGATTGCGTCGTGACTACTGAGGATCTCCTTCGACATGAACCGAAGGAGCGCTACGACCGAATTCTGCTGGATGTCCCATGCTCAGCAACGGGCATCATCCGTCGGCACCCGGACATTAAGTTGCTGCGTCTGGATACAGATATTGATAAGCTTTCTAACACCCAAGAAGAATTGTTAGCAAAGGCCTGGTCATTGCTCTGCATGAACGGAGAACTCCTCTATTCTACCTGCTCGGTTTTGCCCGATGAGAATCAGGACATCATCGCGCGCTTTGTTGCAGCTCACGCTGATGCAAAACTACTCCCAATCCAATGCAACAGCGGTATTGCCAGCCAGGAAGGCTTGCAACTTCTCCCAACCAACGGCGGAAGCGATGGGTTTTTCTTCTCCCGAATTCAGAAATATAAACCATGAAAATCATCATCCTGGGCGCCGGTGAAGTAGGCGGTAACCTCGCCCAAAACCTGACCAAGGAAGCCAGTGATATTACTGTCGTTGATAGCGATGCGGACCGACTTAGAGAGTTGCAGGACCGCTTTGATATTCGGACAGTCCGTGGGCACGCCTCTCATCCTGATGTCATGCGCCAGGCCGGTGCCGAGGATGCCGACATGTTGATTGCCGTTACCAACAGTGACGAAGTCAATATGGTAGCGTGCCAGGTTGCCTATTCGGTTTTCCACACGCCGACTAAGATCGCTCGCATTCGCTCTACTGGATACTTGGAACACTCCAGCATTTTCCGTAATGAAGCAATGCCCGTCGATTTTATCGTCAACCCAGAAAAAATTGTCACCGATGATATTCAACGTCTGATCGATAATCCTGGCGCTCTGCAGGTGATGGACTTCGCTTCAGGCCAGGTCCAGCTAGTCGGTATCAAGGCTTACTACGGTGGCCCCCTCGTTGACCAGGAACTCAAGTATCTACGCCAGCATATGCCAACCGTGGACACTCGAGTCGCGGCAATTTTTCGCCAAAATCGACCCATCATGCCCGAGGGTAATACCGTCATCGAAGCGGATGACGAAGTCTTCTTTATTGCTGCTGCTAACGACATTCAAGCAGTCATGAGCGAGATGCGCAGAACCGAGCGGCCTAATCGCCGAATCATCATTGCCGGCGGCGGGCACATCGGTCAGGGTCTCGCGAGAGCTCTGGAACACAAATATGGTGTAAGAGTTATCGAACGCAGCCGGCAGCGTTGTTACGAGCTATCGGAAACATTAGACCGGGCAATTGTGTTAGCGGGTGATGCCTCGGACCGAGAATTACTGCTAGAAGAGAATATCGAAGACACCGACGTGTTTTGCGCGGTAACCAACGACGATGAGGCTAACATTATGTCGTCTATGCTGGCCAAAAGCCTTGGCGCAAAAAAGGTCATCACCCTCATTAACAACCCCGCCTATGTAGACTTAATTGAAGGCAGCGATATCGACATCGCCATTTCTCCTCAACAGGCGACCCTCGGTTCAATATTGACCCACATCCGCCGCGGCGATGTTGTCCGTGTGCATTCGCTAAGGCGTGGTGCCGCTGAAGCAATGGAAGCAATTGCTCATGGCGATAGCAACAATTCAAAAGTTGTTGGGCGTCAACTTCAGGAGATCGATCTACCACGAGGCACAACAATTGGTGCCATCGTTCGAGGCAACGATGTCATCATTGCTCACGATGACGTGGTAGTGCAGAACGACGATCACTTGATTCTTTTTATGGTTGATAAAAGCTTGGTTTCGGACGTTGAGAAACTATTCCAGGCTCCCTTCAGCTTCTTCTAGATCATGCATCTACAAATTGCCCTAAAAGTTCTCGGTATCCTGCTTATGATGTTCAGCATCACGATGGTGCCGCCGATCATTGTCTCACTAATTTACGACGATGGCGCTTTCATCGCTTTCGTCGATACCTTTGGCTTAACACTGAT
>Ga0222633_1001729_pt1 | contig 10598 bp, 6 predicted proteins | sample AntAcemetageno48_FD_179816 | JGI IMG/M metagenome (GOLD analysis project Ga0222633, IMG submission 179816) | Saline water microbial communities from Ace Lake, Antarctica - #48 | ecosystem: Environmental > Aquatic > Non-marine Saline and Alkaline > Saline | place: Antarctica: Ace Lake | collected... | reverse complement strand
GCGCGCCAGTTTTCGATCAATTCGGCCGTAATGAACCCGTCGCTTTTCTATAACGGGAAGACCAAACGCGATCACCGACTCCTCTCCATAGACGGCTCCCTGCTCGGCCACCCAATGCGGATTGGTATAGCTATAGCGACAGAGGTGCGGTGCGACTTTCTCAAACCATCCCGGATCGAACATGGCCGCATTGCGCGCGTAGAGCTTTGCCGTTTCGACCATTTCAAAAGCCATGACCCACGCCGGCTGCGACGAAAAAATCCCCGAACCGGGAAAGAGGAAAAACTTCGTGTTCCGCGCGCCCTTGTAGCCGAGCTTCTTACCCTGGTTCAGCCCAATCTGTGACGGGATCGCTGCAAGAATAGCCCGATGCAACGACTCGGAATAAGTCTCCGCCGGATCGGTGATGCCCTTTTTCGCCGGCGGCAGTTGCCACTTCATCTGCCGGAGCGTGTCACGCAGCTCACGATGAAGATTGAGCCACTCCTGCGTGCGCCGGTAATTGAGGAAATTTTTTCGACAGAAACGACGCAGCTCATTCGACGACTTCGACCGGGCATTCTGCACCGCGAACCACCAATTCAACCAGCCTGTGAAATCGGAACGCTTGTCACGAAATCCCGCATGCGCTTCGTCAGCAATCTGCTGCTTTTCCTGAGGCCGTTCGCGAGGGTCCTGAACAGTCAGCGCGCTGGCGATAATCAAGCCTTCGGCGAGACAATTCTCTTCGCGTGCGGCGATCAAAATGCGACCGACTCGCGGATCGAGAGGCATCCGGGCAAGTTCGTGGCCCATGCCAGTCAACTCGATCTGCTTTCCTCGCTTTTGCACAGCGCTGATTTCCTCCAGCACGCGGTAGGCCTGCGCGACCCTCTTTGGTTGTGGCGGATCGAGAAAGGGAAATTTCAATGGATCGCCCAGCCCAAGGTGTTCCATTTGCAGGACGACGCCCGCGAGATTCGACCGGAGAATTTCAGGATCGGTGTACTCGGGTCGGTCTTCGAAATTTTCCTCGTCGTAGAGCCTGACACAGACACCCTCACTAACACGTCCACAACGTCCTCGCCTCTGCCGCGCACTGGCCTGGGATATCTCTTCGATCTGGAGCCGCTGAATGCCGGATCCTGGATCGTAGCGACTTACCCGGGCGATCCCCGTATCGACCACGAATCGAATCCCCGGAATCGTCAGCGACGTCTCGGCAACATTGGTCGCAAGAATGACACGACGTTTTCCGCGGACCGGAGAAAAAACTGCCTGCTGCTCATTCGCCGCCTGTCGGGCGAACAGCGGGATGATCATGGTGTCGGAATAGCGCCGTCCGTCGAGCAAGTCTGCTGCATTCCGAATTTCGCGTTCCCCCGGAAGAAAGACGAGCGTATCGCCCAGCCGATCTTCGGAAGCCAATTCCTCCACGGCGCGACCGATGTGTTCCGCGAGCGGTTCCCTGTCGTCGAGCCAGGGCAAATACCTATCCTCGACGGGAAAAGTCCGTCCTTCCACCTGGACGACGGGCGCTCCACCGAAGAACTCTGAAAAGGCTCCCGCATCGAGAGTTGCGGAGGAAATGACGACCTTGAGATCACGGCGTTTAGCGAGAGTTCGTTTTAGATAACCGAGAATGAAATCAATGTTGAGCGACCTTTCGTGCGCCTCGTCGATGATGAGAGTGTCGTATTGTCGAAGGCTCGGATCGTTGCGCGTCTCGGCGAGAAGGATACCGTCGGTCATGAACTTGATCGCCGTCTCCTTAGACGTTCGATCTTCGAAGCGGATCTGGTAGCCCACTTCGGCACCAAGGTTTACCTGCATTTCATCGGCAACCCGCCGCGCCACCGAGGTCGCCGCGATTCGTCGAGGCTGCGTACATCCGATGCGGCGAGTGTCTTTCGGCCCGCGCACCTCGAGTGCAATCTTGGGAAGCTGCGTGGTTTTTCCCGAGCCTGTGTCACCACAGATGATCACGACCGGGTGCGCAGCGATGGCATCGCGAATCTCTTCGCGCCGTTGCGAGACCGGCAACTCTTCTGGATAGGTGACTTTCAGAAAACTGAACAGGGTTGAATGAAGGACTCAATTGACTTCGCTTCGCTTTGGACGCTTCGCTCGACTCTTCTGCCTGCGGCGATCTCCACTTCGCTCCGGTGCGCTAGGCCCGGCTGTCTTTCTCCGCTTCACTCCGAATCTGTTTGGTCGGAGGCGGCGCAAGGTTTCGATAAAATGTAGAATAGGGCGCCTGCCCTGTTTTCGAACGTCATCCGGCACACGAAAACAGGGCAGGCCGCCCTGTTCTACAATGAGGTTAGTCTGACGCAGGGTTTCACTCACCCGGGACAATGCGGAATATGGCACCGCGCCAATCGAGAACCAGCGCTTCGCCATTCTCATCAGGATAGAATCCGGTGGGCTGAACGGTGGGATTTTTCGGATCGGCCGGTTTCTCGATCTGGTGGTTGTCGGTGACCTTTCCCGCATCCGGATCATAGTGGAGCGCCCACAGATTCCCGAGCCGCCAGTCGCCATAGAGGTAATGCCCCTGAAGAGCCGGGATCTTGTCTCCCCGGTAGACGTAGCCGCCGGTGATGCTGAGGCCGTCCGCGCGGGAGTATTCGTGAATTGGATCGATGAATTCGACACCCTTCGGCACTTCAGCCTTGCGGCCGAGCGCCTCCATCATCGCTGCCCGGCCGGCAAATTCGTGCAGTCCCTCGCGGATTTCCCAGCCGTAGTTTCCGCCACGCTCAATGATGTCGATTTCTTCCCACAGGTCCTGACCAACATCGGCGAGATAGAAAAGCCCCGTCTCGGGGTCGATGGCCGCACCCCACGGATTGCGAAGGCCCAGGGCCCAAATCTCAGGAGAAGCAATCGGGTCATCAATGAAAGGATTGTCCGAAGGGATGCCGTAAGGCAGCTTGCCGGTGCGTTCGTCGACGTCGATGCGGAGGACTTTCCCATTCCATCGGGTCAGCTTTTGCGGCAGCATAAAAACTCCGTTTTTCAGCCCGCCGTCACCGACGCAAAGGTAGAGCATTCCATCTTCGGGGCCGAAGAGGACATTTCCCGAATTATGGTTCCACTCGGGCTGCTGGACCTCGATCAGGACGCGCTCGCTCCCGGGATCCGCCAAATTGGGATCGTCTTTCGAGACGGTGTATTCCGCTAAAACGAGGCGCTTCGGCCCCTGACGGGAAAAGGTGACGTAGAAACGACCATTGTTCTTGTAGTCCGGGTGAAAAGCCAGTCCCAGAAGGCCCTCTTCAAAATCCTTCTCAACTGCCATGCTGTCGGTCATATCCAGAAAAACAGCAGCCGCGCTGGCGGACTCGTCTGAGGGGAGGATCTTGATTTTTCCAGTCTGCTCGACAAGAAAGCGTCGATTCGTGCCATCGTCGGGGATCTGGACTGAAATGGGCCGCTCAATGGACAAATTTTTGTAAATGGGCTCGAACGCAACCTTGGGAGCCTCGGCAAAGAGCGAAGTGGAGAGGGCGATAATGGCGATGGTGAATATCCGCGTCATGGGACGAGGTTACGGAAGAAGTTGCGGTAAGGCAACTCTTGTCGCGGTCGCGAAAGTGCCATACCGTCGCGGCCAATGCCGCTGCCCGATCCGCAGAAAATTGCCCGCCTTTCCCGTGACCGGAGTTTTCTGGTGCGGACTTCGTTAACGATGGTCACAGCCAGCGTCGCAATCGCATTTGTCGTCTCCCTGCTCTCTTCATCAGACATTTCAGAGCCCGAACTCTATCGCGAACTCCTCGACCAGTCGGAGACTCCCGAAACGATGGACGAGTTGGTCACGCTGGTGCGGTTCGGTCGCGTCGCACCTCCCGATCCGGATTTTCGCGATTGCCGGGATCTGGTGCGCGGCACCGACAGCGTGTGGTCAGTTGAGCAGATCGAGCAGATCGCGGGTGCTTTCCCGAGTGCGATCGTGGAGCCGTGGTGGAAGAACCTCCGTGGCGGAGACACGGACATCGCGATAGCGGAGATTCTCGCAGCAGCCCCCGATCAACGCTACCGGGACGAGTTCCTCGGCGATTTATACTACTTGAGAGGCGACTGGCAAAAAGCGATGGCGTACTATATTGCCGGGGCGAAACGTTTTCCGGATTCGATCTACGCGCGACGCAGCGCGGTCGTTCTCGCGATGCGGGAGAATGAATTACCGGCATTGGACATCGGCGACTTCAAGTCGGTCTTTCATCCAGCAGAACTGCTAGAAATTTACTCAGCATCCCGGGATTACCCGGCGCTGATCGTCGCCACTCTGCGCACCGAGTGGAGCATGCTGACTTCGCGCTATCTTGCCCCCGCACTTTTCACTGCTGCCATCTGGTGGGCGGTGTTCATGGTTTTCTGGACACCAACAAGAGAGCGAATGATCGCAGCCGCACTCGCATTTCTTGCAGGCGTCGTCAGCGCGGTGCTGACGCTATTCGTGGTCGTCGTGCAGGAGAAGATTCAGGGCTTTACCTTCAATCCGCAGGATACGCCGATCGCGCAGTTCTTGAACTTGGTCGCCGGTGTCGGACTTCGCGAAGAGACGCTGAAGCTCCTCTGTTATGTGCCTTTCGCCGTGTGGGCGGCCCGGAGAAAAAGCGGTATCGAAGGAATCGTTCTCGCAGCCATCGTGGGACTCGGCTTCGCCTTTCAAGAAAATCTCCAGTATTTCCAGAACGGAGCCGGAACGTTCGTGGCCTGGGGCAGGCTTTTGTCCGCGAACGCTCTGCACTTCTCCCTGACAGGAGTCGCGGGCTACTTTCTCTTCCGGATGTTGCTGCGCAAGATGCGCGGGTGGGAGGAATTCCTCGCCTGCTTCCTCGCTGTCATTTTCGTTCACGGCATCTACAACGCGATGTTTTTGATGCCTCTTCTAGCCGAATATGCTTCGCTCTATTTCATCATCATCGCATTGATCGCCTATCAGTTCTTCGACCGGTTGCGAGCCGAAATGGATACGACAGGGATCGCGAAACGCGTCTCCCCACTGGGAATATTCGTCCTCGGATCGGTCGTGCTGACGTGCGTGGTCCTGATTTCGTCCGCGACGTTGCTGCCCTTCCGCTTCGCCCTTGGTGCATTCGCCTCCAGCGTGGGCGGATCAGTCGTATTGGCCTTTGCTTTTATCAGCCGTTTCCGCGATCTGTAGTTTTCCGATCCGGCGAAGAGCATAGCTCTCCAAGCCTGTCTTGCGAATGAAGCCTCGATAATCGCCCCCGGCGAATCTGCCGAACAGGCCAAGTTGACTCCGGTGACTCTCAATTGCCCTCTCGCGCCGATCGGAATGAGCAGTCACATCGATGCGGAGAAATGCAGGATCGTCATTGTTGACCAATTTCTGAATCGGGTGGTCGAAATTACGGGCAAGAAATGTTAGCCAACCGGGGCCTTCCTTTTCTGGGAATGTCAGGGACGCACCAGTGGCATCGAAGACAAGCAGGTGGCCCGGATGCCAGTATTCGCCGCTGCTTCCGTGAGAAATGACAAGATCAGAGTCATTAAGGAATGGGTGAATTTGCGCAGCCAACTCGCTCACAGCGACTTCAGGTGCAAACACCCGGAACTCCTTCGCGAGAGGATCGACATGACCGAGAAACAAGAGCTCGTCCACGTCCAGAGTAGAGCATGATGCCCGCATTTCAGTCTCGCGGATGGCGCCTAGTTTTTCACGCGTGTTCGATCCTGTCGGCCCGCCTTCGCCGCGGGTGAGGCACAGAATCCTGACAAACGCTCCACGGTCTTTCAATTCGCAAATGATCCCTGAGCAGAACACTTCATCATCCGGATGGGCGACAACAATGGTAACTCTGGAGACTGATCCAAGCGCATCGAGATCTGTCACCACCGTTCCTTCGTCGAAGCGCCGGAACCTTCTCACGAGACGCCGAAACTTGATCCGATAGAAAAGTGGATCAACGGACCGCTGCGCAATTTTTCGGAGTAACTTCATTCACACTCGATGCATCGTGGTCCGCAAACTCGCGTACCCAGCCACGGATTTCTTCCGTAAAAATTTCCGGACCAAATCGATTCATTGTTTCCGGTAGATCCCGCCGAATTGCAGCAACCTCTTCCGGACTGGTCAGCATTGCGATGATCTTCTCCATCGCGTCAGCGTCATCATCGAACTGCAACCGGGGATCACTCACAATCTCCCCTGCCCCGCCCGACGATGGAACGAACGGGACGCAACCCATCGACGCCATTTCAGCAACAGCGATGCCGAAGGCTTCGATCCGGCACGCATGCAGCGCAAATGTCTGGCTCGCGAGAACGGCCTGCTTCTCGTCGAGATCGAGGAATCCTTCGGGAGTGATCCAATGAGAATGCTGCTCGATCAATTCGGCGATGCGACGGCTGTAGGGCGAAGCATCCAGGTTTCCAATCAGCCGCAGCTTCACAGGATAGCCGAGCTCACGCACTGCGGAAAGAATGCGAACAATGCGCTCAATTTCCTTTTCCGGAACAACACGCCCGAGGCAGACGAACCCAAACGGATCACGAACACTCTCTGCCGGAGCCTTTGGCAAAATGACCGGCGGATAAATAATGGGTGCATCGCGTACTCCGAAAAATTCGTCGAGCTGCGCCACCGTCCAAGCCGAGTTGGCAAGAATGAGGTCTCCTCGCTCGGCTAGAGGCCGGAGTTTGACCCCGGATGCCGACACCATATCAATGTAGGCTCTTCTAACCCATGAATCCTTGTGGCAGAACTGACTCTCCCCGTGAATGTAGAGCCGTTTCCGCATCTCCTCGCTGAAGCTGAAGTCACCGATGAGCTGAATCGCAGGTCGCCCGAAGTCTATCGGATTATAGGCGCTGAGACAAATGTCATACTCGTGAGCGATACTTTGGCAGTGGCGCTCGAACTGACGCAGCCGCAGATGGATGAGACGCTCCGGCCTTTTCACCAAAGGCAAATTTGGAGCGCGGCGAAGCGTGATTAGTTCCGGAATAACTTCAGCACCGTAGGCAGCATTGAGATCGTCCCAATCAACGGGCGACGCCGTCACAAAAGTAACATCGAATTCGCGCTGCAACGCACGTAACGTCCACATCGCGGTTGCCTCTGAACCGCCTCTTCCCATCCAATGATGAGAAACCAGAACTGATGGCCGCCTCTTCATTTCACGGTCGTTTGTGGCTCCGTCAGGATTCTCTTGGTCGGTTCCCATACACTGTTGCGGACTCCCTTGGCGAAAGCGATAAATCCAAGCAGCAGCGCCACGTTCATCGAATAAAAGTATCGCACGAACCGGAAGAGTTTCACATAACGCCCTGATCCGGCAATCGCGGCATCGAGGAAAGCGACGAGAAAAGTTCCAATAAATCCTGCCACGGCGATGAAGTAGACCGGCCAGAATACCGATAGGATCAGAGACGAGATCATCGCCGTCACAAGCAGCATCGGCCCGATCCAACGCAGGCCTTTATGCGACCAGAATGCGAACCAATTCGCCCATCCACCTGACCACGGGCGGTAGAGCCTGCGAAAGTGCTGCATGTTCTGAAAGTTCCCGGTGGCGATGCGTTTCTTGCGACGAAACTCCTCGGCAATCTCGGTCGAGACAGCTTCGTAACAGACCGCATCGAGATCGACGATGGCTTTTCTGTCGGCCTCGAGACATTTCATGGTCAGGTAAAAGTCGTCGACGATAAAGTTTGTCGGCACAGGTTGGAAGAGACTGGCACGGATCGCGTAGCACGCACCGAAAGCGCCCATCGTGTTCCCCCAAAGAACGCCTTCAAGAAACTTCGTGCGATTTTCCTGTCCGATATAGGCCTCCTCTTCGTCGCCGATTCCAGAGTGCTGGCGGACAGCGTCTTCCACGTTCGCTCCCACAAGCCCGACGTCGGCGCGTTTGAAATGGCGGACGAGATTTCGGAGCAATTGCGGTGACCAGGCGACATTGGCATCACAAAGAACAAATGCCGCTGAATCGGGACCTTCCAACTCGGCGCGGGCGTCTTCGGCTAGTTGATTGACGATACGGATCTTGCCGTTTCGACCGGGAAAAATGCGAAGCGTTAATTCAGGATGAGTTCCATGAAAGCGCTCAACAATTTCGTGGCTGGCGTCTGTGGATCCGTCCGACCCGACGAAGACTTTCATTTTTCCCGCCGGATAATCCGAGGCGAGCATGGTCTCCAACGTCCTCTCAAGAACGGCCTCCTCGTTATAGACGGCCATGATGACCGCCACTTCGGGAAATTCTGCGTCGTTTTCGAAACGCTCTCCGGGCAACTTCTTGCCCCGACCCAGCCATTTCAACAGCGTCGGATAAACGGCATAGGTGTGCCCGATCAAGAGAACGGATCCCCAAAACAAAAACGCTAGAGTGAACAGGGCTGTGCCCAACAGGGTTAGGTTCATGACTCAACTCTTCGGGCACCGCCGCTGTTAGGTTTCGGGGCAGAATACTCGTAGGTCGATCCGACGAGGTGATGTCCGGCCCGGGGCTCCTCGAGGAGTTCCTCGTCGACGATGAGTTGAGCTGCATTCCGACCAAGCTCCTCGCGGTAGTTCAAATAGCAGGCGCGATTATAGAAAAACTGCGGCAAGGCGATCATGAAGCCGAACAGCACTCCCGTGAAACGCTCATCGAACGGGTTTCGCGTGATACTCTCGCTGAGCACTGCCCACATCGCGATGAAAGGCAGAAACATGAGAAACGAGTCCCACCCGCGGGCGCCCATGACCGTCTTTGAATTCAGTCTCGCTGAGTGAAGGCTGAGACCCATCGGGATGAAAAACGACAGCAGCACGACGGCGATGCCGATAAAACCGGTCGAGAAAAGTGTGTAGGTCCAGATGCTGTGCCCGGCGCTGTAGATTTCATCGGGAAACTGATGGCGATCCGCCTTGTAGACGAGAAAGAGCTCGGGGAAGAAACTCTCGTCCCAGTAGTAGCTCGCTCCGAGTCCACGGCCATAGATGAAGCTCTGCGGCTCCTCTTCGAGAATGTCCCACATCGATTTCGCCTCGGCTTTTCGCATCAACGAAGACAGGTCTTCGGTAGTGGCTCCACCTTCACCCCTGTTGTCGAACATGCGCTCGTACCAGCGGTCGGCGAGATTCGGTTGCACAAGCGCGACTCCCAAAATGAGGAACACCATCGCAAAGCCCATCGCAACGAGCGGTCCGATTTTTTTGAACGGGAAGCGAAAATCATGAATTTTCCACAGCAGCGCGAAGGCAAGACAGAAGGAGGCCGTGACAAATGAGACCACGATGGGCAACGCCATACTTCTAGTGATGGAAATGGCGGCAACCGCGAGCGGCAGGCCAAAAATAATGAGACTCCACCAACTGAATTTTCGACGCAGGAGGAAGGCACAACCGACCCAGGCAAATAGGAATCGCATCGACGGCGACAGGACTTCCATACGGATCTCGGAAAGCGGAACACCAGTGGCGAACGCACCGAAGAAGAAGCGCCACACGACATTGGTCAATCCGGCAATGAGAAACCAGCGGACGGCTTCTCCCGGCCTCATACCATTCGCAGCGACAATCAGTGCTGTATTGATACCGAACCCAACCAGCAGCAAAGGAATGGTGAGGCGCAAGATGCGGCCTGCTTCATTACCCCAGAGAAAAGCGACACCAATTCCGAAGGCAACATAGCCCCACCACAGCAGGACCATGAAAACTCCGGGGCGCACTAACAAGTGCTTCATGCCCAACAAGGTCGCCAATCCGCCTGACGCCATCGCGAGACCGAGGAAGGCATATTGCGCGGGCGATCCGCCTGTCGTGGCAGCGCCGAATCCGATGCCGGGTGCTTTGTAGTCGAAGACGAAGGAGAAAAGGAACGTGACGAAGAGAATGCGAAACCATTTCAGCGCCGGCATTGACGGCGCATCAATCTCCGCCTGGTCGTTGGCGGTCGCTTTTCTAAACCATTCCAATGTTAGCAGGCCCCTTCTCTTTTAACGAATGTCAGGAACATGATCTGCGCATCGAAAATCACGTTCCAGTTCTCGATATAGTGCAGATCGAAGCGAACGCGCTCAGACAGGTCGGTGTCGCCGCGGAGACCGTTGACCTGCGCCCAACCGGTGATGCCCGGCTTGATGTTGTGACGAGCGTTGTAATGCGGGATCTCATGTTTGAACTGCTCGATCAGCTCGGGTCGCTCGGGACGGGGGCCGACAAGACTCATGTCGCCGACCAATACATTCCAGAATTGAGGAATCTCATCGATGTTCCATTTCCGCATGAAAGCACCCACTTTGAGACAACGCGGATCGTCTTTCACGGTCCAGCCGACTCCGGTGGTTTCCGCGTCGAGCTTCATGCTGCGGAGCTTGACCATGTCGAAGATTTTTCCACCCGCCCCAAGTCGGCGCTGGCGGTAGAAAATCACACCCGGGCTTTCCTTGTAGATCATGACTCCAAAAAGAGCGATGACCGGCGCAGCAAGGAGGCATCCAACAAGTCCACCAAGGATATCGACAGTACGCTTTATCAATTGATTGACGGTGGAGTGCAGAGGCAACCTCGAAATGCCCAGAATGGGAATACCGCCGACTGTCTCGAGGTGCAGACCACTGAGAAGCACCTGGAAGCAGGTCGGGACGATCTTGAA
>Ga0222633_1001727_pt1 | contig 10605 bp, 8 predicted proteins | sample AntAcemetageno48_FD_179816 | JGI IMG/M metagenome (GOLD analysis project Ga0222633, IMG submission 179816) | Saline water microbial communities from Ace Lake, Antarctica - #48 | ecosystem: Environmental > Aquatic > Non-marine Saline and Alkaline > Saline | place: Antarctica: Ace Lake | collected... | reverse complement strand
CGCCAAAAATCAGGGCTGTGCTATCCCCCCTACTGGGGCACGACTTTCACCTCATCGCCAACACTGCTTGGCGAAACCCGCCTAACCAGAGCGGTCAACATGGCGGTCAAGCCTGGCATATTGATGCTGGGCCACACGTTCCGCTACCAGAAGGTGTCGAATGGCCAACGGACATTCCTCATCCCGTTTTTGCCGTGGGGGCTCACATATATCTTGAAGACTGCGGTCTAAAAGACGGCCCGACCGGCGTAATCCCCGGTAGCCATCTGTCTGGACAATTCCCACCGATCGATCAGCTAATGAATGGCCATCTAAGCTTTAATGGTCAAGGCGTTGAACCGCTGCTAGCAAAGGCCGGTGATGTCGCGATGTTTGTCTCCGACGTCTGGCATCGGCGCATGCCCACTGAACCAGGTGAGAGTGGCCGATTTTTTTTGCAGGCTCATTATGGACGACGAGATATTGCGCAACGGTTGCGGACAACCGAGCAAGCTAATCAATTGTCTGACGCCACCATCGCTCGAGCCAAAACTGCCGAGCAACAATCGATTATCGGCATGCATCCAGCCATGTTCTACGACGGTTAGGAGTTTATTATGACAAAACTACCGATGCTGGTTGGGACCTACACCCGGGATACAGACTCCGAGGGTATTTACGTAGCGGTTGAGGGTAAACCCCCAGAACTCGTGGCCCGCTGCGATAATCCGTCTTTCCTGGTAAAGCGGCAGCAGGGTGATGTGATCTATGCCGTGAGCGAAATAGACGATTACCAATCGACCAATAGCGGCGCTGTGATTTCCTTCTTCGCCGAGTCAAATGGCCAGCTGACGGAAATGAATCAGCAATCCAGTATGGGGGCTGATCCCTGTCACCTTACAGTCTCTGCAAACGGCTCCTACCTGGTTGTCAGTAACTATTCAGGCGGCACCTTAACCAGCATGCCTCTGAACGGCGATGGTCATCTGGAACAATACATTAGCCTCACGCAACATACGGGTCACAGCATTGACCCGGATCGGCAAGAGTCCGCACACATTCATTCGTCTCTTTTGGTTGAGGATGAGAGAGCATTGCTGGTGGCTGATCTCGGCGCAGACCAACTTATTAAGTACGAAATTTCGCCGGCGGGCCAAATTAATACTGAAGGACGTCGAGTTATGGCATCGATACCCGCCGGTGCTGGACCGAGGCTCATGACCGTTCGGCAAAACGATGTGTATTTGCTGAATGAACTCAACAACTCGGTCACCGTTCATAACCTGTTGGACCTTGGTTTGAAGCAAAGCCTTGGCACCCTAAGTCCGGGCAGTGCTCTTGATAACGCTCTTGATTACAGTGCCGACATCAGTTCTGACAGCATTGCCGCTCATATCGAATTGTCCAAGGACGGCAAGTTTCTTTACACCTCAAATCGAGGAGACGATTCGATTTCGATATTCAGCGTTGAAGGTGACTTGCGCCTGATCGATACGATCGCCAGCGGAGGCAAGCATCCAAGGTACTTCGCACTGTCTCCGGACCAAAGCAAACTCTATGTCGCCAATATGTTGTCGGACCAAATTAGTTGTTTTAATCGAGATGCAGAAAGCGGACGATTGACGGATTCGAGTATTAGGATCGATGTGCCAACGCCAACCTGCCTGCTGTTTGCTTAAGCAGTGATAAGCTTGGCGCTCTCTGCACTCGCGTCGGCAATCGCTTGCCAGTCTTTAGCGGCGACAGAAGATTTGTCTAGCATCCATGAGCCACTAACGGCAACCACTTGAGGCAGCGCTAGGTAGTCTCGAGCATTCTTGAGATGGACGCCACCCGAGGGGACGAAGGTCATATCGGGCAACGGTCCAGAAACTGCCTTAATAAACCCAACACCGCCGAGCTGCTCGGCAGGAAACAATTTTACCACTGAGTATCCTCGGCCTTGCAATGACATGATCTCACTGACGCTAGCAGCGGCAGGCAAATAGGGTAGGTCCCAGTTCTCTGCTTCAGCTAATAATTCAAGGGATGCACCTGGACTGACCGCAAATTTTGCGCCAGCCTTTTGTACTCGACTGAAGTCGCCCGCGTCTCGCAGTGTTCCTGCGCCGACACATAGACCCGAGAATTCTTGGCCGAGGGTTTTGATTACCTCGAGGGCATTGGGAGTGCGCAATGCAACCTCAACACAAGTCAGGCCACTGACTATCATCGCGGCGACTAGCTTTACCGCAACAGCAGGATCGTTTTCGGTGAGCACTGGGATTACTCGATGGGATTTTAGCAACTCATCTATATTCACTCGCCACCTCCACATTAAACACCCGCATCATTTGGTGTCTCGCTGCGGTCAGTTTACACTGATCGCAACCAAGGAATGTGCCAATCACCATGAATCAGGCTGAGATCAAACGACAGCTTCCCTCCCATCTTCGCCAATTTGTTGCGGATCAAGACTACGCATCAAGATATACCGCGAAGGATCATGCTGTGTGGCGCTTTGTCATGGGCCAACTTGTCCGGCAGCTGGAGAAAAGCGCTCATCCGGTTTACTTCGAAGGCTTAGAACGCACCGGCATCTCTCTGCACGCAATTCCCTCGATTGACGGCATGAATGAGTCCTTAGCCAAACTCGGTTGGCAAGCGATTGTGGTCGATGGATTTATTCCTCCCCAGGCTTTTATGGAACTGCAGTCCCTGCGTATTCTTGCGATCGCTGTGAATATGCGCTCCATCCATCATATTGAATACACACCCGCGCCCGATATTATTCATGAAGCCGCGGGTCACGCGCCTATTATTGCCGATGTTGAATACTCGGACTATTTGCAACGTTTTGGCGAAGTTGGAATGAAGGCAATTTATAATCAATACGATCTGGACCTGTACCAGGCGGTACGCCAACTTTCTATCGTCAAAGAATCTTTCGAGTCGACACTTGATGCGATTCAGCATGCGGAAGAAACCCTCGATGAACTCGTTAGAAACCCCGGCCAACCTTCAGAGCTCGCGTTGCTCACCCGCTTACATTGGTGGACGGTCGAATACGGTCTCGTTGGCAATACCAGCGACTATTCGATATTTGGTGCCGGCCTGCTTTCCTCCTTATCTGAATCTTTAGCATGCATGGACAATAAGAAGGTTAAGACGCTGCCCTTAACTGTTGATGCCATTAAGACTCCCTACGACATTACCAACTTGCAACCTCAACTTTTTGTGACCAAAAGTTGCCGACACTTGACACAAATACTCAACGAATACGCGACCACCATGTGCTATCAAACAGGTGGTGTTCGAGGCGTCGAGATTGCGATAGAAGCTGGAGTAGTCACAACCTGCCAACTCAGCTCGGGGGTAACAGTTTCTGGAAAATTTAGCCGAGCGCTCAAGAACTCAATCGCCGAGGTCATCTATATCAATACCGAAGGGCCGACTCAGCTCGCCTTCGAAGGAGCAGAATTAGGCGGCCATGGTACCGATTTTCATGTCGCGGGGTTTGGCTCGCCCGTCGGTCGCCTTTGCAATTTGATGAAGCCTCTTGAGCACGCAAGTGAATACGAACTACAGGAGTTAGGCATCAAGCGAGGCGAATTATGCGAGCTCGATTTCCTTTCGGGTGTCATCGTCAAGGGTGAGCTAAGGTCTATCCACAAAGCCAACGGTGTCGTTTTACTGATGTCGTTTAGGGACTGCACGGTACTAGATCCTGGCGGTGAAATTTTATTCGATCCATCCTGGGGCACTTTTGATATGGTGGTGGGCGAGTCGATTGCATCCGCCTTCGCTGGTAGCGCAGACCCAAGCCGGTTCGATGTCTATCCTCAAGCATCAGCCAGCACGTCCTTAGCATCGAGCTTAGCGACCAGCGAAGATCCGCAGGAGATTGCGCTGTTTCAGCAAATTCAAACCTTGCGAGAAGAGCGCAGGAATGCGGAACAAACCGTGATGCAGGTGCTCGATAGCTTTCCAGAAAATTGGTTGATGATGGCAGAACTTCTGGCTCTGCTACCAAAAGGTTCAAAAACCTTCCAGTTGCTTGTTCGTCAACTACGGCAGCTAAAAGACCAACATCCAGATCTCGCCTGCCTAATTGGCCGAGCACTTGCTATCTATAACAAGTGACTCGACTGAGTCGGCTCATACTGCACTCGAATTACTTGTCCGGACTCGACTCTGAGCACTCGACTGGCTTCTCTGATGGTTTCAGGTCGATGAGCGACGATGATTCGAGTCATCGATAACCCTCTAATCTGTTGCGCAATTCGAAATTCGTTAGCAACATCCAACTGGCTGGTTGCTTCATCTAACAGCAAAAGCTTTGGTTGGTGATACAAGGCCCGGGCCAGCAACAGCCGCTGCACCTGACCACCAGAAAATTGATTACCCATATCACCCACTAGCGAGTAATACCCCATGGGCAGTTGCGTGATTTCCTCGTGAATGGCGGCAAGGCCCGCACACTGTTGGACCTTGAGTATATTGGGCTCCATGTCAAAGAAGCTAATATTCTCAAGTACAGTGCCAGCCAATAGCGTGTCGTTTTGCATGACAGCGCCCAATTGACGGCGATAGTGACGCAGCCCTAGATGTCGTATATCGATACCATCAATAAGGATTCGCCCCGACGTCGGTACAAGCAGCCCGGCAAGCAATTTGACCAAAGTGGTCTTGCCCCCGCCGGAAGGACCCACAATCGCGACCGCCTCAGCCGGTGAGATATCGATATTAACGTCCTGCAGCACCATAGGTTCGTACTCTCCGTAATGAAACGACAGGTTCTGTAATTCGATGCGGCAGGCACCTCGCGCCGCCAACATTAGGCCGGGAGTACCCTGATTAAAATCTTCCGGTTCGGCTAGGGCAATATCTGCGAGTCGATCCAGATGCAAACGCAGCATTCGAAAGGCGATCCATTGTTCTACCAGGTTGCTTAGGCGACCAGACAATTGCCCCTTATAGGCGAGAAAGGCCAGCACCATGCCTATGGTCATTTGATCCGCCAGTACAGCTAACGCGGCAAGGTAAACGATAAAAATATTCTCCGCACCAAAGATCACACTGCTGACAAGCGAGAAACCAATATTCAACTTGCTGAGGTGAATCTCAGAATTGATTAACTCGGTAAATCGATTTTGCCATAGAGACAGGCGATGGCCTTCTGAGGCAAATACTTTGATGGTTTGAATGCCGCGAATGTTCTCAAGAAAGTTAGATTGCTCACTCGCACTCGCAAGAATGGCAGTTTCACTGGCACGGTAAAGAGGGCCATACGAGATCAACCTGATGACGGTGTAGAGCAGCACAGCTGCAATAACCACCAGCGTTAACTTGATGCTATAGAGCAGCATCACAATCAGCACCATAATCGACATTACCCCATCAACAACGGTTTCGACGATGCCGGTAGTCATACGCTCTCGCACCTGGCCTAGGGATGAGAATCGCGATACCACGTCACCAATATGGCGTTTTTCAAAGAACTCAAGAGGTAACCGCAGCAAGTGCTGCAATAGATTGACCCCCATTTGCAGATTCAAAGTTGAAGATAATCTGATGACCAACCAACTTCGTAAGGTTGAGATCAGCACGCTGGTGAGCATGAGTAATGCAAAACCAGCAGCCAGCACGACAAGCAGATCACGATCTGCGGTCACCAAAACGTGATCCACAACCCATTGCATATAATAGGGTGCAGCAATGCCGGTTAGCTGTATCAAAATTGACAAGCCAAACAATGTAGCAAGGGCGCGGTACAAATGAGTGGTCTTGGTCCACAACTGGCGAATCGGCATTTTTACGGTTTCGTCTCGCTGCTTGAATTTTTCGCCGGGACCCAGCTCAAGGGCAATCCCAGTAAATCGTCTTGAGCATTCGCGGGCGGTCAGCTTTCGTTTTCCTACCGCTGGGTCATGAATCCAAAAGTGTTGGCCTTTGGCCTGGGTTAAAACCACAAAATGATTAAGATCCCAATGCAGAATTGCAGGAAGCTTTAACGCCGACAGTTCATTAAGCTCACAACGGATCGCGCGACTGGTAAAACCACACTCCTCGGCAATGTGCATTAAGTGCTTGAGATTGAGACCCTTCAAACTGGTTGAGAATTTTTTACGCAGAGAACTGACATCCTGGTGATGCCCAAAGTATGAGCTGACCATTGCCATGCAAGCGAGGCCACACTCAGCAACTTCCGATTGAACGATAACCGGAACACTTCGAAATAGAGCAAAATCTAACGAGACAGTATTCATCCCATTCGCGCCTTAAACCCGACCAGAGGTTTTAACACCCAATCGAGCAGGCGACGTTTTTCGAGCAAAATGTCGGCTTGCACCTGCATTCCTGACCGCAATGGATAAGTCTGTTGAGCACGACCGATCGTTTGTTGCGACAAAACCGCTCGGACTCGATAAACCGGCTCCCTTAGAGGCCAGGGTGTTGCGCTGCCTGGCATCAACAGCGCACGATCGATTTGGATGATGGTCGCCGCCACCAAACCAAACTGTTGGTAAGGAAAAGCATCAAACCGAAGCCGTGCTGGGTCTCCAGTTTTCACTAGCCCAATCGATCGAGTAGGTAGAAGCAATTCTGCTATCAGGTGCGAGCCTTCGGGAATGATGGTCAAAAGTGAGCTGGAAGCATCAACCGATTGCCCGACAGCCACCTGAACAGCGGTCACAACACCGGACTCCGAAGCCCGCAAGACCGAGGAGTAGGCAGTCTGTACCTCGCCAAGCTGTTGATCTAGTTCCGCCCTTGCCTGCTGAAGCTGGCTAGTAGTCAGGGAAAATTGAATCGTCAATTGCTCCATCTGTGCTTCCGCAAATTGCCGGTCTTGCTTTAGGGATAGGAGTTGCTGACGCAATTGCGCAGCAATCTGTTGGGCCGAGAGGTAAGCCTCTTGACTCTGATCTAACATCAGCCGGGGCAAATGCCCTGCCTGATGCAATGATTGCTGCATCTTGAAGCGAGACTTTTGTAACTCGAGCTTCAGCATCGATAATCGCTTCTGCTCAGCCAGGTTAAGGATCTTGCTCTGTAGAGATTCGATTAGGCTTCGATTACTCTTTAACTTGTTGATCAGCAACTTCCCATTTTGATCGATAGCCTTTTCGGTGAGGGCAATTCTTTGCTGAAATCGATCAGTGAGCAGTACACTAAGCTCGGCGCCTGCCGCGCCGTTTCGAGACCGAATAATGCTCACCAGAATGTCACCTTCGGCGACTGTTTGTCCTTCGCGAACATGAATGTTTGCGATGGAACCCGCGAGTGGGCTTCGAACTCGAATGAGCCCCTTGTCAGGAACCAGATACCCTTGAACATTTTCTTTTCGATGATGTTCCGCGAAGAGCAATAAACTCAGAACGAGTGCCAACACGACCAGCAGCGCACTAGACCACAGGTAAATCGAAAGAGGTTGCGCAAGGCTGATGCTACCCAGCAATCGCTGTTGCTGCTGCTCTGAAATCTCGCTGCGGAAAAGGTCCTGACCTTGCTGTGACGCCATGAGTTCTGCACAAAGATTACGAAGCGCTCAACATAATGAAAAGCACCGATCACCGGCAGAAGATAAATGTTCGGGGAAATGTAGGCCTTAGCCTAAGGAGTCGTAGGAGATCGGCTATAGATCACGACACGCGTCGCAGGCCTCATCTCGAGTAAAAAATTCTTCGTCACGAACAAACCCGGCGATGATGGTTGTTTTCACCGAAGAAACGTCCCCGTCCTCATCGAAGGCAGTTGCCCAATCGGCCGGCAACCCTGCTATGAGATGCATTGGTGCAACGTCTCCATTACGAAACCTTGCAAGCTCAACACGCCCAGTACCCTCATCTCGGAAAGCCGGAATAAATCCGGAATTACTGTTCTTGAGGGAAACACCCATGGTGCCGTTAAAGTTGGCGTTTTGATCTAGTAGAGACTGTCTGTCCATTAGCGTTTAATCAGTAGTGTTTAATCAAGGCTGGCGCAATCGCAATGACGAAAATATCGCGCAATAGTGTTTCTCTTTCAAATATAGACCTAAAACTTCGAGTTTTCGCTTCAATCACCGGATTTTTATCTCTACTCAACTTCCAGGCCACGCCACCACTCGGCATCATCAGCCCTAAAGGGCTCTAGCACCTGCAGCACACGGGCTCCATACTCGATCAAGTTAGTGCCACCATCTACCGTTTCGAAGTTAACTCGAACCACAGGCTCCGTTTTGGAGTCTCGAATAGAGAATCGCCAGCTCCCCATATCAAAGGCTAGGCCATCGGTGCGATCAACACTATTGGCGCCGCTAGCATATTTTTTAAGCAGCGCTTCTGCTGCATCTCGTGTGCTGGTTAAGACAATGCTGAGTTCCGGCGTGCATTTAAACTGATGACGCCGCTCGGCAACAAGTTCTTCCAGTGGTAGCTCGAGACGGGTAATAAATTCGACCGCTTTAAGCCAAGCATACATGCCAGAATCACAGTGAAAGAAGTCTCCAAAGTAATGATGAGATGAGAGTTCGCCACCATATAACGCATTATGACGTTTCATATTTTCTTTCATAAAGGCGTGTCCGGTCTTGGATGGCACCCCTTGCGCACCGTGACGCTGAATCACCTCCATTAAATTCCAGTAGATCTTAGTGTCGTAAACAATCGCGCCAGGGCCCGATTGCCGCAGGATGTGGTCGGCCAGAAACCCGACCATATAGTAGGAAGGCACATAACGGCCCTCCCCATCAAAAAATACGCAACGATCACAATCACCGTCCCAGGCGACACCCAGGCTAAAATGATCAGACTGCATATAATCGAACATTTGCAGTCGTAGTTCCGGGTTAATGGGATCAGCGCCACCATCGGGGATAGGTCCAGGTTCTTTTCTAAACCAGGTAACCGGTAACTCAAATTCGTAGGCAATATCGGCGGCGAGAGTCGAGGCGGTTCCATTGAGCCCATTCAGTGCAATGACTCCGGCCTTAGCGCCATCTATATCGAAACGACCCTTGAGGAACTTAATATATTGGGCGTGGTAATCCCGACTCGCCACCTGGCCTTTCAGTTCCACCCGATTGTTATGACCCGCGAGCATTAACTGCATCACTTGGCGGAGACCGTTTCCGTAGTGAATGCCAACACCACCCTGCAGGACACACTTAAATCCATTGTAACGGGCGGGATTATGGCTCGCCGTGACCACAATCACGGCGGAAATATCAGGCATTGAGCTTACAAAATAACCAAGCTCCGTCGCACACAAGCCGAGATTCACGACATTAAGACCCGACGCAGTGAAGCCCTGGTTTAACCCATCCTGCAACACCACACTGGAGGCTCGCATATCACGCCCGATGGCAACATGGCCTTTTAGATTAAAGTGCTGGGCAAAAGCGTGGGCGAACTGAATCGCAAATTGAGCATCAATGTCTTCGGGATATATACCGCGAATGTCACCCAGCCGAAAGGCTTCAAGTTTTTCTCTCATGGCGAGATTATATGTCTTTTTTGGATCGCCGATGCCTAAACCATTTTTGTGCGATAGGCGCGCTATCGGCAAAGACAATTGTAATTGCCTAGAAAACCGGTAAGACCCTTGACACGGCGGGCGGTTTGCTAGTACTCGAGCTGTTTTAGCAGTGCCTCGGTATATTCATCTGTACTACCGTTACCGCCCAGGTCCGGCGTTAGGCTTTCGCCTCGGCCAATCACTTCTCGAACAGCTAAACGGATTTTATTGGCGGGCTCGTTGAGCTTGAGATAGTCCAGCATCATCGCAGAGGCGAGCAATAGCGCAGTAGGGTTAGCTATACTCTTACCCGCAATATCTGGAGCGCTGCCGTGAACAGCCTCAAAGATACCTTTGCTTTCTCCGATGTTAGCGCCGGGAGCGAGCCCTAACCCTCCGACGAGTCCTGCACATAGGTCCGACAAAACATCTCCAAACAGATTTGTGGTGACGATCACATCGAATCGGTGGGGATTCATGACGAGTTGCATGGCGCAGTTATCGACAATCATCTCCTCACATTCAATGTCGGGGAAGTTCTTAGCAATCCCCCGGGCGACCTCAAGAAACAGACCCGAGGTGGAGCGCATGATGTTGGCCTTGTGCACCACGGTGACTTTTTTGCGCTTGAGGCGAGTTGCCAGCTCAAAGGCGTGATTGACGATTCGGGTACAGCCTCGTCGAGTCACAACACTTTTCAGCTCTGCCCGTTCACCATCTTCACTTAACGTGTGGCCGACCCCAGAATACAGACCTTCCATGTTCTCCCGCACCACCATGATGTCGATGTCGGTATAGCGGGTGGAAGCGCCAGGAATCGACAATACGGGTCGAACATTGGCAAAGAGATCAAACTGCTGGCGCAAAGAGACGTTCACTGATGTGAAGCCACGACCGATCGGGGTGGTAATGGGTCCTTTTAGAGTGACAGGGTTCTTCGCGATCTGCTCAAGAGTCTCCTCCGGAATCAGATCCATCCCCTGTTGAATGGCCGGGCCCCCAGCCAGTGCTTCTTCAAACACCAGACCAGCATCAACCGCCGTCAATATTTTGAGTACTGCAGAGGTGATTTCCGGTCCGATGCCGTCGCCGGGAATGACAGTTACTTGTATTTTTTTCATGGCGAGGAGTATAGCGAAAAGCCAA
>Ga0222633_1001724_pt1 | contig 10614 bp, 6 predicted proteins | sample AntAcemetageno48_FD_179816 | JGI IMG/M metagenome (GOLD analysis project Ga0222633, IMG submission 179816) | Saline water microbial communities from Ace Lake, Antarctica - #48 | ecosystem: Environmental > Aquatic > Non-marine Saline and Alkaline > Saline | place: Antarctica: Ace Lake | collected... | reverse complement strand
TAAGAAAATGAATACGCGTTTTTCAAAACACGGCGTTCTGCTGTGTGCAGGTTTTGTGATGTCGTTGCCGGTTGCGGCAACCGAAGATGTTTTTAGTGATGTGATTGTGGTGACTGCTCAGCGAGACAAAGGGCAGTCCGACACAATATATGGCAATGAAGCGATGCCAATGGCAGCAGATACGGCCGCTTTGATTGGCCGGCTGCCTGGCGCGGCGGTAATTAACAATGGCAGCCTCTCGGGTCAGGTGCAGTATCGCGGGGCTTACGGATTACGGGTAGGCACCCGTCTCAACGGTCAGGCATTTCGCTCCGGCGGCCCTAACCTGATGGACCCGCCGATGCACTATGCACCGCCAACGCTGGTGGATACGATTAAGGTCAACCGGGGGGCAGCGCCGGTTTCGTTCGGTCCTTCACTGGTCGGTGGTCTTGAAACGCAATTGAAGCAGGTATCCTTCGCGGAGTTGAATGCGCTTGAAACCAGTTACGACGTGACAGCGATTGGCCGCAGCGCTGATGCGAGTCATGCCATAGGGCTGGTCGGTGGTGTATCCAGTGATACGGTTCGGGCCTATGGTTACTACTCGGATGAGCGTGGTTCAGATCGGGAGTTTCCGGGTGGCAAGGTCGATAGTACCAGCTATGAACGCCGGGTTTATGGCGTAGGTCTCGGCCTGCGTCACGGCGACAGCGAGTGGGACCTGGAGCTCAGGCGGCAGGACACCGGGCCAACGGGCAATCCACCTTTTGCGATGGACATCGACTATGTCGAAACTGACTTCGCGCGTCTTCGATTTGAAACCCTGCTCGCCGATACCAGGGTGGCAATAGCCTTTGGCTACAGTGATGTCAGTCACGGGATGAATAACTTTGGCCAGCGCCCGCCGCCGATACTCACCATGCGCTACCGGGAAACGACCGCCGCAGGCACGACTTATTCGGCCGGCCTCGACGTTGTTACGCCGCTGGGAGACGGTGAGCTGGAATACGGTCTGGATCTGGAAAAGGGTGAACATGAGGCGCTTATTACCAACCCGTACAATGCCGCTTTTTATGTGACCTCTATCCCCGATGTTGAGCAGAACCGTATGGGCGCCTATATCAACTGGCGGGGGAAAACTGGTCCTGGCAATCTCGAATTCGGTGTTCGGATTGACCGATATGAAGACGCCGCGGGCGATGCGGTTACGGGACCTGCGCTGCCAGCCATGCCGGCTATGCTTGCTATGGGGTTTAACCAGTCAGAACGCGACTGGGATGACACCACGGTGGATCTGTTGGCTCGATACTGGCAGGAAAGCGACCTGGGGATCTGGCGAGTCAGCCTGGCGCGCAAGAATCGGGCACCGATGTACCTTGAACGCTATGGCTGGTTGCCGATTGCGGCGAGTGCCGGGCTTGCTGACGGTAACAACTACGTTGGGGATGTGGGTCTGAACCCAGAGACCGCATGGATTGCGGAAGCCGGTATCGACCTTGGCGGCGGTCGCTGGTGGCTTCGTCCCAGCGTCTTCTATCACGATGTTGATGACTACATTCAGGGTACCCCATTTGATGCGACACCCGGCGTTATCGACAGCCCGGTAGAAATGGTTTCCTTGATGGGCGGTGATCCAACGCCGCTGCGATTCAGCAATGTTGAAGCCAGGATGGTTGGCATCGATGCAGACTACGGCTGGCAGCTTGCCGAAAACTGGCACCTGGAAGGAGTGTTGTCCGTTGTGCGTGGTGAGCGTCGTGATATCAGCGATGACCTGTATCGCATATCCCCGGACAGATTGAGTATGGGGCTTGTCTACGAACGGCCGAGCTGGTCAGTGTCTGTCACAGGCGAGGGTGTTCGTGCACAGAATAAGGTTTCTTACACTAACAACGAGCAGAAAACCTCGGGCTACGGCCTGATGCATTTGTTCGCCAATTGGCAGGTTAATGATCAGCTTCAGTTGTCAGGGGGTATTGAAAACCTGCTTGACCGGGAATACGAGCAACATCTGGCAGGCTACAACCGGGTGCGAGATTCAGACGTAGCGCCTGGTAGTCGTCTGCCAGGCACCGGCCGCAATGTGTTCCTGAAAATCTCACTGCAACGTTGAGAGGCGTGGGTTCAGGGGATAAAGGAGTTCTGATCCCTTCGCCTTCAAAAATTCGGGTCGGCCACCACATTACTGGACCCTAAAAAAGATGCTGCTGACGACACCCCACTGGCCTCCTGCTACCTGGCCTCTGACATATACTTGATGACGACCGGAGGAAAGGCTCGTGGTATCGATGATGGCACTCACCTCTTCTTCAGTTGAGTCGAAACCATCGGAAGATGCCATTGGTATCGCTAGTGCGGTATCAACCCATGGTGGAATGTCGATGTAGTATTCGGCAGATTGCACCATTCGTTTCGGCTCAGGATCACCGGATCCCTTGCTGCTGAATTGGTCGCTTTTAACAAGCGCCCCTATTTTAACTGGTTTGCCGGGCGGAACCGGCGCTAGCTGAACGCCGTCATCTGCCATGAGATCGTTCACCTCAGCACCCGCAGGCAGTGAATAGGGTGCTCGAGCTGCCTTGGCGGCATATTTCAGGGTAAGCAGATTGTCGGGCAGCAGTATTTAGTGGAAGTATTCACAACTTTCCTGCTGGTGTGTTCCAACCTCAATAAGCAGGGAAACCAGCCCGATCTCACCATAGCCAAACTCAGTTGCTGTTCCATCATTCACCGTATACTGGGCAGACTGTTGCGGTGTGTACTTGTTGAAATAGGCGAGTTTTCTACCAATGGTTTGAAACTGTTGTTCATTTGGCGCGGGAGAACTGTTGTAACCCCATGGCCAGAGCACCAGCTGGCCAGAGCTATGGATATCAAGATACAGCCCTGGCAGATCATCAATCACCTTCTTTTTCCACCGCGACCTTTCTCGTTTCTCGAAGTGCCCGGTAATATATCTCTCGATCGCTCCAGTTTCCGGTTCAGCGTCTGCTTTTTCGCCGCGGAATGTGTCGACACAAGGAGTCGTAGAAGAGCCACCACAGCAGCCCCACTTGTAGGAGAAGTTGCGATTAAGGTCTACGCCGGGATTGTTGGATGCTGGCTTGGGTTTATTCGAGCAAAACCTTAAATCGACATTTTTACGAACCCAGTATCCTGGTTGTGATTTTTCGCGCCCGTCAGGATTGGCGATCAGCAACAGGTGAACTTCCTGATGGTCCAAAAGCCATGTCGAATCAGCGTCAACGTTGTACTCGGCCACCAGCTTCTCGGCGAACCGCAACAGAAGTTCAGATGTCGCCAGTTCCTGGCCATGTAGTGCGGCGGTGGCGAATAAAATGGGCTTATCGCCTTTGATTTGTCGATTGGTCAGCTTGAGAAGAAATAGATCAAAGCCGCCTTTACCAGCGGTTTTTAGCCATGACCCGACGTTGGTCACCGTCCTGTTTCCAGCAACCCGTTATCAAACAGGCTGCCAGTAACAGGATGAATAGACGCTTCATCGGTCTTTGTTACTGATCCAGGTTAACGGCCGTCATTAACGATAATTCGGGGATCCAGCACGCAGGTTTTGCCTTTATACTTTCCCTTGGTGAAGGTTGCGGAAATGCTGTACTTGTAAGCGGCCCCTATAGGAATTCCAGGCTTAACCGTGCAAGTAGCTTCCTTTCCGTTGGATGAGTAAGTGCAGCTCCCGCCGAACACGCCTGAGTCATCAACGATGGTGAATGCCTTATTCCCTTTCCAGGTAATCGGCTCACCGCGCGATGCACAAAAGCCATCACCCTGGACCGTGCCTTCTTTACTAAAGTAACAGGCTGGCTCATTGTCAAATTTTGGGTCTTTGATCTCTGTGTTGCGCGGACAACCATCTCCTGAACTGAAGATTCCACCTGTGAATTTGACGTCGATATACTCTTTGGCGTTGGCGGTAGAAGCTAAAAGAACCAGGCAAAATACTGAGATAACTCTTTTCATCGCAATTTCCTTATTGTTTGAAGTTAGCGTCTTTTTCTATCAGTACTGCGGAGTAGCCGTTGTTTTTCATTTGCTTCAGGGTGGCATTCATTGCTTCCAGATTACCAAGCCGTGAATAGGCTACCGCCACATCGTATAACACATACACATTGCCGCTGCCCAGAAGCAGGGATTGGTTTATCAGTTGCAATGCCCTGGCGCTATCCCCCAGGGCGGCGTGGCTCTGTGCCATTGCGGATACTATCTCCGCATCGTCAGGGTTGATCTGGAGTTGTTGTTCGCCAAGTAAAACAGACTGCCGATAATAACTAGCAGGGTCAACGCCGCTGTGAAGTGCTGCTTCACCGGCATTCATCCACATGCGATAGTCCGATTGGTTGATCTCGATGGCCTGTTTGTAAATCTCAAGCGCCCGCTGATAGTCGCCCCTGAAATAGTAGGCTGACCCCAGGTTGGACATGGCAGCGAAGCCCGGTTTCAGTGTGAGGGAGACTTCCCAGTTTTCGACGGCGTTTTCGAAATCGCCCAGCATAAAATAGGCTGCACCGAGATCGCTTGTGACAAGGCTTTTGTCCTCAACGAAAGCTTTAGCAATGTTCCATTCGGTGACGGCTTCAGCGTAGCGCCCGGTCCGAAAATATTCTTCTGCCAGCTTGTAGTAATTACGCCAGTTTCCCGGTTCGTATTGCTGGGCCCGACGAAACAGTGACACGCCTTCGTCAAAATTATTTTCCTTGATCCTGACAAGCGCAAGTCCTCTTAGTGCTTCTGTTAGGTAGGGTGAAATCCGTAAAGCGTTTTCGAAATGCTGAGATGCCTCGGCCAGCTGTCCTGATGTGCGGTACAGCTCAGCCGTTGCAGCCTCTATCAGGGGGTTGTTATCAGATAATCGAATTGCTCTGAAGCAATGCTTCTCTGCATTCTCAAAATCACTTGGGCCGCCCTTGATTCTATAGCTGGCGATGTAGGCATGACAGAGCCCCCCCTGGGCTTCGCCAAATCTGGGTGCCTGGCCCGCAACATCTGAGAATAGTTCAATCGCTCTGCTCACATTAGCCTCAGTTCGTGGCAGTCTGAGAACTTCACGCGCTTCAAGGTACTCAAGGTAGAGCTCATTGGTGACTACTTCCTGTCTGAAACCCAGGGGTTTCCCCAACGTTTCCGCAATGCGATCAGCGATCATGCGTGCTGCAGCATTGAGCGGCGTTTGATCGATATCGACGGCAAATTCTAATTGGGTTCGTTGTTCAGCGTTATCGAAAAGAGATACCAGTAGTTTCCTGCCCGTTTGGATAGCTTGCAGTGAATAGCCTCTGGTGGGCCTGCCTGAATTTCCTGCTGATTCACTAACAACCTGAACGTCGTTTAGTAGCGTGAGATAATCAGCCACTTCCTGCGCGACATCGTTCTCCATGTTCTGGAATTGATGAACCGTTAAGTAAGTTATCGTGTTACCTGGTCTTGACTCTGCAACAGTGGCAGGGGTGGAGGTAGGGTAATAGGAATAGAAGGTCAGACCTGCAACAACAAACAGCGCCAACAACAAAATGACATACGAGGACCGTTGGGATCTCGATGCGGGAGCAGCCACTGGCGCTGGTTTGTCGATGGCTTCGGAAATGGCGCTGAGAACCTGCTGAATCTGTTCCTGGTCTGCGTTTCTGGGCCAGCCGAAAAAATTGGCCGACTGTTTTTGGCGGAAGACGAGTGGAAGCTTCACGTCTTCGAGCAAAATGGGAACCAATATGTTGCGTTCCATGCCTTCGCTGGCTTCAGCATGCACCCAATCTGAGGACACCGCATGGCGAGACCAGAACACGACAACACAGGATACCTGGGCGAGCTCTTTCTCTATTACCTTGCTAAAGCTCAATCCCGGTGAGATTTCTTTATCCCACCACACTGACCAGCCTTGAGCTTCCAGGATTGCAACGAAGGGAACTACCTTTCGGTAGTCTTCGCGGGCGTAGCTGACGAAAACGTCTGCCATCGGAAATTCTTTGGAGAGAAGTTAACGCTCACTCTAACCTCGACCAATTCGAGATTCCAACGCAATTCCGTGGCAAGACCGTTGACGTGACTAATCCATTTCCAGGTTACGGATCAGCCACCGCTCGCACCAAGTGCAGCTACCGCTGCCCGTCTTTCATCCCTTCGATCAATCGAGGCGCGGATACGTCTTTGTCTTTGACGGGAAAGCGGGTAGTTCCAGACAATCAACCCGGCGGCGACAAACAACACCGCTGGCAAAATGGCATAACTGTATTTCAGCCCCATAATCGCTATCTCTGAATTCTCAGCGCCGGCGGCGGCGTCGTAGCCGATCATGCTCAGCGCAAAAAGGCCAAGTGAGGCGCCGATACTTCCCGCTGCTTTGGTGGCAAGAGACCAGGCGGAAAAGAACATTGCTGCACGGTTTTCGCCGGTCTTTGCGGTATCAATATCAATGACATCTGCCTTCATGCTATTCGGGAGCGTCTGAAATGCGCCGGTGCCTATGGCGCTAACCAATGCAAAGGGGACCATGAACAGGAACTGACCGGGGCCAAGAAACAGATAGGTTGGGCTTACAGCCAGCACCACGATCAAACCTACTGCCCACGCTCGATGCTTGCCAATCCTGTCAGATACTTTCACCCACAGAGGAATGGCAAAGGTACCAATGATCGCTGTGAAAAACATCAGAATGGGGATATAGGTTTCGGGTGCTTCAAGCACAGAAACAACATAGAAGGCATTCAATGGCATGAGTATCGAGAGACCCATCGTAGACAGCGTGAAGGCAATAACCAGGCGACGAAACAGCCCGTTCCTCATCATGATCTTCAGGCCATCGAACGCCTGTATGGCGGGCACGGCTGTTTGCTGTTTTTCCTCGACCATGAACAAGGTGAGTCCGATAGCCAGGGGTATAAGGATCAACACAGCAATACCGGTGATCTTCATGATCCCGGCGATACCTTCAAGATTAAAAAAGAGCACGGCGATGAGCGGGATCACAATAGACAGCACCATACCAATGCTGCCCATTGCCGCGCGCCATCCGGTAACGCGCGTACGCTCGTCATAGTCTGTAGACAGTTCTGCGCCCCAGGCATAGTAGGGAATCATGAGCATGGTCCACCCGAGCCACATGACCAGCAGCCATCCGGCGACGTACCAGATATCCACCCCGGGTTCAGGCAGGAAGATTTTGTAGATACCGATCATCAGTAAGGGGATTGCAGCCAACATCCAGGGCTTTCTTCTGCCCCAGCGCGTTTTTGTGTGATCGCTGAAATAGCCCACCAACGGGTCCGTAATCAGGTCAAATACCCGTGCAAGCAAAAGAATGGTCGCCAGGGCAGCAAGGTCGATCCCCATGTCAGTGGCATAGAACTTGTTCATATAGAGCATCATGGGAAAAGACGCCAACATGACGGGCGCGTCGGATAACCCGTAAAAGAACAGTGTTTTCTTTTCCAGTGGTTTCTTGCTCATGATTTCATCCTTGAGTGAACGATAGATCCCATGATGCACAGGGAATCACCAGCATACACAAGATCTGTTCTATCGGGAGAATCTTGGTTACTCTATCGTTTTACTGGACGGAGAATGAAGATGGCTGCTCAGCATCAAGCTGATTACGACGTAATAGCAGTAGGCGCCGGTTTTGCCGGTTTGGGTTTGATTCACTACATGCGTGAAGCCGGGTTATCGATCCGGGTATTTGATAAGGCCTCAGACATTGGTGGCACATGGACCTGGAACCGCTATCCCGGTGCCGCCAGTGACAGTGAGTGCTACTACTATTGTCTGACCTTCTCCAAGGAACTCCTGCAGGAGTGGAAGTGGACAGTGCGCTATCCCGGGTGGGAAGAAAACCTTAGCTATATGCATTTCGTTGCTGACAAATGTGACATGTGGCCGCACATTGAGCTGAATACTGAAATTGTCAGTGCGGACTTTCAGGAAGACAGCGGGTTGTGGCTGATCAAAACGGCGGGAGGTGACGAATACACCGCCAAGTACTTTGTCAGTGCCATGGGCATGATCTCTGAACCGGTGATACCGAAATTCAAGGGTATGGAAAATTTCAAGGGCGAGTGTTTCCATTCTGCGCGCTGGCCTGAAGGTCTGGATGTCGCAGGTAAGCGGGTAGGCATCATTGGCGCCGGTGCAACAACCGTGCAGATGTTGCCGGTGGTGGCCGAAACAGCAGAAAGCGCAACAGTTTTCCAGCGTACTGCAAATTTTATTATGCCCGCCGTGCAGAAACCCATGACGCCGGAATGGGAAAAGGAAATCAAGGAAAACTACGACGAGATCATTGCCAAGTGTCGTAATCATGTTTTTGGTATGGCGTTTGATAGTCCCGTAGGACGTACCATTGCCGATACGCCTCCAGAGGAAGTGCAGAAGGTTCTGGAAGAACACTGGCCCAGGGGCAGCTTTCGCTTTGTTTTCGAGACGTTTGATGATTTGCTGGGTGACCCCGAGTCTAACCGGGTGGCAGGTGATTTCGTTATCAACAAAATGAAAGAGAGAGTCAACGACCCGGCCGTTGCTGAAATGCTCACGCCGAAAGGTTACCCCTTCTTCGCCAAGCGACCACCGCTGGACCATCATTATTACGAAGCCTACAACCGCGACAACGTCAAGTTGGTGGACATCAATGAGCAGGAGCCCATCGTCGAGTTTACCGAAACCGGAATTCGTACCACGGAGAACGAATACGAGTTTGACATTATCGTGCTGGCCACCGGCTTCCAGGCCTATACAGGTGCACAGGAAGCGCTGCCAATTCGCGGGCGTGAAGGCCTGCTGCTCCGTGATAAATGGGATACCGTGTCCAGCTCTATCATGGGCGTGTTCGTTGCCGAGTTCCCCAATCTTTTCATGATAACGGGACCCCAGGCGCCGTTCGCCAATCTGCCGACCTCCATTGAGCAGAACATCATGTATATCGTCGACTGTATTAAGAAGATGGAAAGCGAGGGATATGATCTCTGCGAACCACAACAGGAGGCGGAAGATGATTGGGTGAAGCACGTGGCAGAAGTTCACGAGCAAACCCTGATGGCTCAGGGCGATAAGGTGCATTCCTGGATGATGGGCGCTAATTTGGAGAACAGAAAGCCAAGGGTGCTGATTTATTATGGTGGTGCCAATGTGTACTACGACATGATGCGTACGTCGGTTGATTCAGGATTCCCGGAAGTGCACTTTGATAAACTGGCTTCGTAATTCGAAGCTGGTTTCTGAACCCTGATTAGAAGCTCTAATTGGAATCTCTATAGGCGGGTCGGCACACTCATCGCAGTTGTTGCCCGACCCGCCATCTATCCCATTACGCTGGAATCCCGCACGTTTGATGTTAGTAGTGTCCGCGATTTCGGTAAACAAAAGGTGTTGTGAGTGAGTTGGCTAACCCGGGTATTGCTTGTTTTTTTGATGACCGTATCGATTGTCCAGCAGAGTAATGCGCAGGCAGCAGAAGAGCCGCATCCAGGCGCTGCACTCTATGAAACTAACTGTGCCGCCTGTCATGACCAGCCTTTTTACAAGGCGCCAAGTCGATCGATGATAGGGCGGCTCAGTCCGGATAATATTCTCAGAGTATTGAACGACGGTTCAATGAAATCCCAGGCGGCTGGCATCGATATTGCGGGTCGCAGCGCTATCGCGGAATTTCTGAGTCGTCGGCTGTTGAGTGATATGGAAGCTCAGGCGCTGCCGCCGCAATGTGATAAGACCCACGGCTTTGATTCGAACCTCGCGCCGGTTTCGCGGGGCTGGGGTGTGGACCTGGCTAACTCACGTTTCCAAACGTTGGCAGGAGGTGGACTAAATGCGTCCAATGTCAGTGACCTGGAAGTGAAATGGTCATTTGCTTACCCCAACGCATTCCAGACTCGCTCGCAACCCGTTTACGGCGGAGGCGCTATTTATGTTGGCAGTCAGGATGGGACTGTCTGGGCGCTGGACGCCAAAACCGGTTGCCTTCGTTGGTCCTATCAGGCCAAAGCCGAGGTGCGTACCGGTATTGTGATAACACCCTGGGATGCCGGTGACAGCGATGTAAACCCCGCGATTTTCTTTGGCGACATTCTGGCGAACGTTTATAGCGTGGATGCCAGAACAGGTGTTCTGCGCTGGCGTGTTAAAGCTGATGAACACCGGGATGCGACCCTGACAGGTACGCCCAGCTTTTTTAACGAGCGCCTTTATGTCTCGGTATCGTCGCTGGAAACAATCGCAGCCTCCAACCCTGACTATGAGTGCTGTACCTTTCGCGGTGCTGTTCTCGCGCTCGAGGCTAACACCGGCGCAACAATCTGGAAGTCACATAGTGTCGACAAACCCGCTGCACCGGTAGGCAAGACGGAAGTCGGTACTACCATCATGGCACCTTCCGGCGCGCCGATCTGGTCGTCGCCGACCATCGATGAGCAACGCGGGCAACTTTACGTGGGCACCGGCCAGAACTACTCATCACCCGCTGACGGTAATTCAGACAGCATCATTGCTTTCGATCTGGAAACGGGTCGTAAAAACTGGGTAAGCCAGCAAAGTAGCGGGGATGCCTGGAATGTTGCTTGCTTCGTTGGCTTTCCGGGACTCAGCAATGCCAACTGCCCGGAGGAAAACGGTCCGGACTACGATTTTGGATCA
>Ga0222633_1001722_pt1 | contig 10618 bp, 8 predicted proteins | sample AntAcemetageno48_FD_179816 | JGI IMG/M metagenome (GOLD analysis project Ga0222633, IMG submission 179816) | Saline water microbial communities from Ace Lake, Antarctica - #48 | ecosystem: Environmental > Aquatic > Non-marine Saline and Alkaline > Saline | place: Antarctica: Ace Lake | collected... | reverse complement strand
CTTTCTTTTTTGTGGCCGCGGGACGACCACGGCTGCTTCTAGTATCGGGTTCCTTATCAAGGTGATAGGGCTCGATGGCCTCGAACTTACCGAAAGTGCGGGTTATTAATGCTATGTCGCCTTCTCCGAGTTCTTGTCGTTTTTCGCCAAGGCTCTGGCGCGTCTTCTGGTAAAGGTGGATGCCGTTGATGAGCTGCACCTTCCCTTTACGTTCAGCATCCTTCTTATTGGACAGCACCCACACGTAAGTCGCGATGCCAGTGTTGTAGAACATAGAGGTTGGCAGCGCCACGATGGCTTCCAATAGATCATTTTCCAGAATGTGGCGGCGGATCTCGCTCTCGCCACTGCCCGCACCACCCGTGAACAGGGGTGAGCCGTTGAGGATGATGCCAATGCGGCCGCCGGGCTTGTTGGAGTCGTTCGAGTCATAGTCGCGCATCTTGGCGATGAGATGCATCAAGAAGAGCAGCGAGCCATCACTGACGCGAGGCAAACCTGGACCAAAACGCCCGTTGAATCCCTTTAACTTGTGTTCATCCTTGATCTCACCCTCGACCTTCTTCCAATCTACCCCGAAAGGTGGATTCGAAAGCATATAGTCGAACTTGTCGGCATAGAGTTGGTCGTCGCTGAGTGTGTTGCCAAGTTTGATACGGCTCACGTCCTGGCCCTTGATCAGCATATCGCCTTTGCAGATGGCGTAACTCTCTGGGTTAAGCTCTTGACCAAAGGCACGCATGACAGCCTTGGGATTCAATTCGTGGACGTATTCCATACCGCTCGAAAGAAATCCACCGGTTCCCGCAGTTGGGTCGTAAATGGTGCGAATGATGCCTTCTTCCGTCAGGGCTTTGTCGTCTTCCATGAACACGAGGGAGGTCGTTAGCCTTACAATGTCGCGTGGCGTGAAGTGCTCTCCAGCGGTGTCGTTAGAGCTTTCAGCAAAACGCCTGATCAGTTCTTCAAACACCAGGCCCATATCATGATTGCTGATAGCTTTCGGGCTGAGGTCCATCGTCGCGACTCGTTGCACGACCTTGAATAGCAGATTGGCGCTATCGAGCTGGCTGACAAATTCATTGAAATTGAAGTGATCGAAGATCTCGCGTGCATCTTTAGAAAAGCTGTTCACATAGGTGAGCAGATTGCTTTTGATGTCGGTGCTACCCAGCTTGGACATATCCATCAAAGAGGTATTGTAAAAGGACTCACCGGCGGCTTTGAGTAAGAACTTTTCGCGGGCGTCTTCTTCCAGGTCTTTCATGGCCTTGAGTTTTTCGACCTGGGCCAGGACCTTGGGCCTGCTATTTTCTAGGACGCACTCGAGCCGCCGTAGGATTGTGAAGGGGAGAATGATTCGCCCGTACTGGGATTGCCTGAAGTCGCCCCTGAGTAGATCGGCTAGCGACCAAATGTAGGCTGCTGTTTGTGAAAAGTTTGTCGCCATGGGCGGAGTACTTCCTTGTAGAGTCTGATACTGTATTGCTATGTGCGGGTGTGTCCCGTTAGGTCTATATACTAAAGCGGAACCATGCAGACTTCACGTCTCAACTCAAATGTCGCGCAAAATACCTCGAATGTTTTGGGGCTGTTCGCCTCTGCACTCCCGACTTCAAAGATTCGCTGGGATCAGCTTATACTACCTTGGACGTGTCGAAGCCCCAACATTTCATGGTGAGTTCATATGAGTAAAGACAGTGAAGAAGAGTTTCTTCTGACGGGTGTATTCGAGACCTCGATTACTCAGTTTAAGTTAACCAAAAAGCACAGGGAGTTGATAACAGACGAAATCGAGGTTCGCAAGCATCACGAAATTGGTCAATTTTTATCCAGGCTAGAAGATGTTCTGAATCGTAAAAACCGTGCAGACGAACTGAGAACAAACATTAAATTGGCTAACGTAAGAGATCGCGTCGAGGACATTAGGAAACTGGCCTTGAACTTGCTCCAAGAATTAGACCGATCTGATGGCCATACTTGGGAACTTTTAGCGGCTCAAGGCGATGGGCCAGCTCGCTTGCTTCCGGCCATACTTGATAAGGATGGAGGTATCATTGGTGGCGAGGCTGCTCTAAAAAGACGCGGAATGAACGCAGCTGAGTGCATGCACGGAGTGTTTACGCTCTACTATTTTGCAAGCGAAGCGTTAGGGAAATTGCCCAAGAAGTACTCGGGTAAAAAGCAAAAAAGCCTCGCCAATGTGCAGTTAGGTGTTGGCATCGCTAAGGCGATGGAAGAATTTCTGGACATTAAGCCGGTGTCTGGAGGCAAACAACTGCTTTCGCGACTCTTGGTGATCCTGCTGTACATTGCTGGCGACATGCCTAGGGCGGGAACAGAAGCCTTTACGCGTGATGTTCGAGGGCTTGTAAAGCAAGTTTTAGCCCAATACGAAATGGAGTTATAGCCTACCTTTTTTCGGGACTATAACTCCCCGCACGCGATTGTCTTGAATCCACAATAGATCCCTTACAGCTAAGGAGATTTATTATGCCAACACAGATTCTAAAACTGCCAACACGGTTTCTAAGACTGCCGGAAGTTAAGCTTCGCACGGGATTATCGCGAAGCTACATTTATCGGCAAATTACTCAAGGCCGGTTTCCGAAATCCATCGAAATCGGAGCTCGCGCTGTGGGTTGGATAGACACGGAAATTGACGCCTGGATTGATGCACGCATCGCTGCCTCAAGACCTTGTTCGGGAGGGTCTGATTAAGCATGAACCATGCTTACTCACCCGCTGCGAAACTAAGATGAAAACTGATGGCAGTTATATGCTGCGCAAGTTACTGGCTCGCGGTGATCAGGTTTACATCCAGAAGGGTCGACTTGTCATTCAGCCTGGCAGTGGTAAGGCAGTGCAGGATGAATGGTTTGCACAAAATGAAACTGAATTGATTACTTCAATTCTATTGGTCACTTGTCGCAATGCATACTATTACCAGGATTACTCCGCTGGCAATTTTGGAGGAGGACGCTACCCAGGAATTTCCATGAGTTTCGTCGAGCTTAATACCTTTGGGACTGTCTACTGCTGCTATAACGCAGAATTGACTAGAACACGAAACAGTAAGTATGGGCGCAAGGGGCAACCACTAAAAATTGGTCAGTTTCATCCGCCTACTAGTGGCAAGTTTGTTAAAACGTGGCGGAGTCTAGGAATGGAAATGCCGAGGCGAATATCCGAGTTTCATGAAAAAATGAGTAGTCTGAAAGGGATCCTCTTTTCTCTCTCTATTGGCTCAGGGTCAAAGGTTGATAAAGATAAAATCAGTACATTGGAGATTCCATTTGAGCTCATACATTTGGCTCTTCATGGTGAAGGAAGCTCCGGCAATCATTCGGCAAAACACCGGCAACCAATCGGCAATTCTTCGGCAAAAGTATTCGGCAAGGAAGTGGATGTGAGTGAGGAAATGCGTGGTTCTGAGCGAATTTCTACTGCGTGTGATAAACATCACGAAACAAGTCATCAAGGTACAAGTTACCAAGAGGATGACATTAGCCTTAGTAGTGATCTAGTAAAAGATATGTCTAATGATGATTGGGTTGATCGTTATAGTGCAGAGAAAATGCATTGAAGGTTCGATTAGCCATTTGAAGTGCTGAATAGTTAATTTCCCAATTGATTTCGGGAAAAACCATAGGGTAAAGATGGGTGGAGTAGGTAGTGGATGGAAGAGTGATCCAGACTCGAAGAAAACTACCGAGGATTGTCGCTCCATCGACGTGCGGAATTGGCAACGGCATGGGCGACTGAGACCGGGACTATTCTTTAACTGGCAATGGTCGCGTTGCAGTGAAGTTGTCGCATCAATTGGGGTCCGTACAGAAATAGACAGGGTGATCTTATCTTACAGGCATCGTTCTAGTGGCGAAGACTGGCAAAGTGAAAGCTATTCTATCGATCTTGACTGGACTGATTGTCACTATGGCACTGAACGCCCCTGGTTCCTCTGTCCTGCCTCTGGTTGTAGACGGCGTGTAGCAATTCTCTACTGTGACGGGATGTTTGCCTGCCGGCGCTGTAGTCAATTAGCTTATCCTTGCCAAAGAGAACGTGTTGACGATCGGGCAGCGAGAAAAGCTAATCGAATTCGGGACCGACTAGGGTGGGAGCAAGGCATTCTTAACCAGAACGGCTTGAAACCCAAGGGAATGCACTGGAAGACCTTTTATCAATTATCCATGAAACACGATGCTCTGGCTCAGAAGTCATTTGTGGGGATGGTGGCGCGTATGGATCTATCAATGAGATTTTTAGAGGACGCAAGTTAGTGAATGCAACTACTCGCTCTCAGGCGTAATGTTAGTGACGTTATTGATGACAAAGCAACCAAAATTACAGCTAATCTGCGAGCCTCTACTGAATCAGAACTGGGTTTTTGTATAAGCATGCAGTTGATTCAATACTTACCCTTGCCCAATGATTTTGGCTGCAGCAGATAATTTAGATGTAGGTATATTCTATGCAAGAAGGACCATTTTTTAGCTCTTTGAATTCCAAAACTATGGCAAGTCACATCCGCCTAGCCGAACACTCAGTTTGTTATGCCGCACCGGGAGTTCACGCCGAGCCAGCAGCATCGACGCGTCGCAACCGAGGGCGCTTTACTTGGTAGTGTGTTACACCATGGACTATGTGAAGACCTGGTCATTGTCAGCGATGATGCAGGACAATTTAACATTCTGCTGCATGCGCTCTGCTGGATCCATACCGAGCGCCTGATTCATAAAATGTTGTCATTGAATGAAACACATCGACAAGAAATTGCGCAGGTGAGAGGTTAAATCTGGGAATTGTATGCCGAATTGAAAGCATACAAAACAACCCCGGGTAATGCCCAACAAGAAAGTATCAGCAAACAGTTTGACGACATATTCACCCAACAAACCAGCTATGCAACACTTAATAGAGCCTTGCTACGAATCTATAAAAATAAAGCTGAGTTACTTGTTGTGCTTGAGCGACCTGAAATACCGTTGCATACCAATGGAAGTGAAACTGATATACGAGATTACGTAAAAAACCTAAAGTGAGTGGCGGTACCCGCAGTGATGAAGGCAGGCGTTGTCGAGATACCTTTGCCAGCTTAAAAAAGACCTGCCGCAAACTCGATATATCGTTCTGGGACTACCTCACTGACCGCTTAGGCGTTCAACAAACAATTGATCAATTGGCCGATATTATTACTGAACGTGCAGCTAATGCCACGGGTTATTGAGAAGTTACGAACAATGCCTTCATCCTATTGATTTTTAACGGTATAAATTGACTGGTATTTATATATACCGCCAAAAGTACCCTTATTAGTCTAATCGATGTGAATTAGGGCTATGGCGTCAGGGTTTACAGATTCATCATCACTCACGAGTAGCTGCTCGGTTTTTGGAGATTAGTTATTTGGAATCCGTCGCAGCCGATAGAACAGCGCATTCATCTCGCGCATGGCCATCGAATCCCTTGGATGATTGCTAAATGGCATCTGTTGCTCGACTTCGGAGTCTATTGATATAAATCATTGTTCGTGAATCGCTCTACAGGTATCGTAATACTTGCTAACAAAACTAACCTTTCATGCGCCAGTTTAGGGTGGAATGAAGTTCTGAATAGATTCAAGGAGTCTTTTCTCTAGATGAATCGACCAATACTGACTATAACTCCGCTGCTTTGCATATTTGATCTAATCGGCCAGTGTAGCCAGAGTAAACAAATAAGTTCACGGCTTTCAAAATTCACGGTCCTAATCGCCAACCTGTAAAACAAGGCAGCCAATATGTTGAGACGACTTATCCTCATGCTGTTGTTGGCATTAAGTTCTGGCGTAGTGTCAGCGCAGGAGTGTGCGTCAGGCGCTATAACTTTAACCACCCAAATGGAATTAGATGCGCTAGGGGTAACAGGTTGCGATAGTGTTAGCGGTGCTCTGGTCATTAAGGATTCTGACATAACCAACCTTGATGGCCTCGTTAATCTTCAGAGTGTTAACAATGGCCTGACCATTGTTAACACTGGCATAACAGACCTGGATGGCCTTGCTAATCTTATGCGAGTTGGGGGTGTGCTAGATGTCCGCGACAACCCTGTGCTTAAAAACGTTGATGGACTGCTCAATCTTGCGACTGTAGGTGGTATTTTTGTCCGATTCAACCACGCGCTCACTAACCTAGATGGCCTCGTTAATCTTCGGAGTGTTGAGGGATCACTAAATGTCAGAACCAACAACGCTCTCATCAATTTGGCCGGTCTTGCTAATATTCAAAGTGTTGAGGGGTCACTAGAGGTCTTCAACAACAAAGCGCTCATGAACTTGGATAGTTTTATAAATCTTCAGAGTGTTGGGGGTAAGCTAGATGTCAGCAATAACATGGCGCTCACCAACCTAGATGGCTTCGTCAATCTTCAAAGTGTGGGTGGATCAATAATTATCCTCGGTAACAAAGCGCTCACTAACCTAGATGGCCTGGCTAGTCTTCAGAGTGTTGCGGGGTCACTAACTGTCCGAAGCAACGACGTGCTCACTAACCTTGATGGCCTTGTTAATATTCAGAATGTTGAGGGAATCCTAACGGTCCAGACTAACGGAGCGCTCAATAGTTGTAGTGGAATTGCGCTACTGCTGGGATGGCCAGATGGCCCACCAAATGACAAAGTAAGAGACGGTATTAATCTTTTTTCTTTAGGCGGCCCGCCGTCCTGCAGTTCAGTAGAACAGATACTGACTTCCTTGATCGCAACCGCACCCACTATCACGAATGTGTTGGCGAATGATGGCAGCCTTCGACTTACCTTTAAGGAGGCAACTGTCTCCAGTTCGCTCTATCCATTTACCGGTTACAATGCAATTTGTGCCACAGGAACTGAGGCGACCACCGCGCCCTCGCTCAACCTTTTGGATAATACACCCATTGAAAGCACGGTAACGATTACAGGCTCAACCGCATCAGGCTCTACCTCGTCTATCGAGGTTACTCTGGATATTACCCACGACCGCGCTGCACATCTACTAATTTACCTGACCTCTCCCTCAGGCACGAGGGTAACGCTTTGGGATAAATCGACACAAAGCGTGACTAACATTGTTGGCAACTTCCCTATTGATTTTATACCGGCCGACGATCTTAGCTTACTCGTCAGCGACAATATGAACGGTGACTGGGTACTGCATATTGAAGATGTGGTGGCAGGCACCATAATAAAAGAAGGCGTGCTGAACAAATGGGGTGTCCGCGTTACGGAGCGTGCCGTGGTTAATGGTAATAACTCGCCGCTGCTGGTATCGGGATTGACCAACGGACAAGAATACTCATGTTCAGTGGTACCCGTGTCTCGTTTGCCACAGCAAGCGTCCACACCGGTGGTAGCAGTGCCTCCATCAGATAGCGATGCTGATGGAGTACCCGACACGTCAGATGCATTCCCGATCAATGCCGCAGAGAGTGTTGATACGGATGGCGATGGTATCGGTAACAACGCTGATTCTGACGATGATGGTGATGGCACGGCGGATGCCAGCGATCCGTTCCCACTGGATAACAGTTTGCCATGTGTCGGTATTTCTTTTGGAGCTGCCCGCTTAGGTGCTGGTCAATTTATCGAGCTCCCTATTCGCGGAACTTGCGTAGCATCACCGAGCGGCGACAACCTTAGGGTTCCCTCCGCAGCAACCGCGGCTTCGCTGAATGTTACAGCTGTAACACCTGATGCTGCCGGATTTGTTACTGTGTGGCCGTGCGGTGTTGCACGCCCCAACGCATCAAACCTCAACTTTGTCGCCGGTGATGTTGTTCCAAATGGCGTCGTGGCTCCGATTGGCTCTAACGGTTCAGTCTGCCTTTACTCCTCTCAAGCTACTGAGCTAATTGTTGACGTCGCTGGCTGGTTTGAAGGTGAGGCTTTTGTGGGTGCAACACCTCAGCGCCTAGTCGACACACGAGATGGCACAGGCGGACAACTAGGACAGCTGGTTGATGAGGCGCCGCTTGTTGTTCAAGCAACAGGCATAGCTGCTACCACAGCTACTGGAGTGGGAACAACTATACCGTCAACAGCAGGCACCGTTGCGCTTAACGTTACTGCGGTCAATCCGGATTCACCCGGGTTTATTACGGTTTATCCCTGTGATGCCCCCCGTCCTTTAGCATCTAACCTAAATTTTGTCGCTGGGCAGGTTGTGGCCAATGGCGTTCTTGCACCCGTCTCGTCTTCGGGGCAGGTTTGTTTGTATAGCCAATCTCCAACAGACATCATTGTTGATCTGGCTGGCTGGTTTCCCGGAGATGCCTTTACTGGAGCAACACCAAGCAGACTTGTAGACACTCGCGATGGAACAGGTGCACCTTTGGCGAAGTTGTCACCTTCGGGACAGTTGAGTGTTGCCGTCCAAGGGTCGATCCTTTCGGTAAACGGTAATTCTGCGCAGGTACCACTAGATGCATCAGCAGCTGCATTGAACGTGACTGTTGTTAACCCCGAGTCTGGGGGGTTTGTTACTGTTTGGCCTTGTAGTACAGCGAGACCAAACGCATCAAATTTGAACTTTACAACAGGAAAGGTTGTTGCAAACAATGTCGTAGCGCCGATCGGTGATCAAGGCAATGTGTGTTTCTTCGCGAGTCAGAACACAGACATCATTGTCGATATATCAGGTTACTTCACAGGTGAGAGTGGCAACCAGTTTGTGGGTAGTACACCTAAGAGGTTCGTAGACACGAGAGATGGTACTGGGCCAGCTCCGCAGTAGGAAAGTACCTAGGCTTTGTCTTTTAATCATACTTTTAGTGATTCTTCGGAGAATACAATGCAATCCGATTAACTCAGCGGTCTCAGGTAACTCTTACGAGCCTGGCCTCTGCCTGTTTTTCTCGGTATCAAATTCGCTGATCATTCGCTTCTGAGACTTTGCGATTTGTTGTTCGATCCGATTTCGAAGATGTCCTAGAATATGAATGTACGTTCTCGGACTTTATCTAGGCCTCAAGACCCATGGTGAAGGGATATGAAAAAGAGCAGCGAAGGCGAGTTTCTTTTGACGGGTGTATTCGAGTCGACGACTCCACTGTTTAAGTTTACCGAAAAGCATAAGGTGCTAATTACTCAAGAAATCAAAATTCTCAAACGCGACAAGGTTGATCAATTTTTATCCAGCCTAGAAAGCGCGGCGAATCTCAAACGCCGTGCAGACGAACTGAGATCAGACATCAAATTGTCTATCGTGAGAGACCGCGTTGAGGACATCAGAAAACTATCCTCGAGTTTGCTCAAAGAATTAGCTCGATCAGATGGTCATACTTGGGACCTCTTTGCAGTTCAAGGTCGGGGGCCAACTCGTTCAGTACCAACTATCTCTGAAAAAGATGGCGTGATCAGTTACGGCGAAGATTACATCGAAAGAGCCGGAATGAATCTGAGCGAGTGCACACATGCGGTGTTTACACTCCAGCATTTTGCGATTGAGGCGTTGGGTAAACTGCCAAGTAAGTATTCGGGTAAAAAACAAAAGAGTCTTAACAATATGCAATTCGGTGTTGATGTCGCCAAGGCGATGGATCAAATCCTCGGAGTTAAACCTGTGCCGGGTGGCAAGCAGTTGCTTTCACGACTCTTGGTGTTACTGCTGTACATTCTTGAGGATTCACCTCGCGAAGGAACAGACCCATTTGCACGGGATGTTCGAGGGCTCGTAAAGAAAATTCTAAACTCCTATCAGGCGGAGTTATAGGCTCGTTTTTTTCTAGACTATAACTCCCCACTACCGATCGCTTTGAATCCAAAATAGGCTCTATTCAACTAGGGAGATCTATTATGGCACCACAAATTTTGAGGCTGCCGGAAGTTAAGCAGCGCACTGGGCTTTCACGAAGCTCAATCTATAAGCAAATTGCAGACGGCCATTTTCCGAAATCTGTAGAAATTGGAAGACGCGCTGTGGGTTGGCTCGACACGGAAGTTGACGCATGGATCGATGAGCGGGTCACCGCTTCAAGACCTTATTCTGAAGAGTCTTAGCAAGCATGACTTACGCTCGCTCACTTGTTGCGAATCTGAGATGAGAACAGACAACAGCTGCATTCTCCGCAAGTTGATTGCTCAGGGGGATCTGGTGTATATCGAAAAAGGTCGGCTTGTTATAAAACCTGCCAGTGGTAAGCCAGTGCCGGATCTATGGTTTGTGGAATATGAACCGGAATTGATCTCTTCAATTTTATTGATCACTGGGAGCAAAGCATATTTTTACCAAGATTACTCCACCGGAAACTTCGGTGAAGGTCGATACTCAGGAGTTTCCATTAGATTCGTCGATTCTAATACCTCTGAGATAGTCTACTGTTGCTATGGCGCAGAACTTAAGAAAAGCCGAAATAGCAAGAGCGGAGATAAGGGTAAGCCATTAAGAAAGGGCCGTTTTTATCCGCCCGCTACTGGAAAGTTTGTCAAAACGTGGAGGCGTCTAGGAATGGAAATGCCCCGACGACCGTCTGAGTTCCATGAAATAATGGGTCGTCTTAAAGGGGGCTTATTCTCACTCACGGTTGTATCAGGTGCAAAGGTTGATAAGGATAGGGTCTTTGCATTGGATGTCCCATTCGAGCTTGTGCGGGCTGGCATATTT
>Ga0222633_1001718_pt1 | contig 10642 bp, 13 predicted proteins | sample AntAcemetageno48_FD_179816 | JGI IMG/M metagenome (GOLD analysis project Ga0222633, IMG submission 179816) | Saline water microbial communities from Ace Lake, Antarctica - #48 | ecosystem: Environmental > Aquatic > Non-marine Saline and Alkaline > Saline | place: Antarctica: Ace Lake | collected... | reverse complement strand
CGAGATCCCAATCCGGGACACGGCGTTCTAGAATCGTCGCAATGTTAATCGCGCATTCGAGGCTTTTATAAATACTGCTGCAACCGGTGACGAGGGAGTCTTCCTGAATACCCAGGGTGGTGTCCTCACACCAGTAGACCTGCCCCTGGGGCCCCTGAAGACTTAATACAAAGCCAATCGCGTTCTCGACGACCAGCCACATATTCTCAAGAAAGTTTTTATCGGCCGTGACGAGATAGTGGTGCCAGACACCGGTCGCCACATAGGCGACAAAGTTTGATTCTGCGCGAGTGCCATCGACGACTTCGCCATCTTTATAGGCGGCAAGCCAGCTACCATTCTCTAATTGATTCTGTTGTAGCCAGTGATAAGCGAGAGCTGCTTCATCGAATCTGCCGCCGATGGTGAGGCCCATGGCGGACTCGACATGATCCCAGGGATCAAGACTGCCACCAAGAAACCAGGGTATTGCACCGTCGGTATCCTGAACACTAGCGATATAGTCCACCGTGTCTTTCAAATAGTCCTCGGGGAAGAGGCCTCTTGAAACATAAAGTTTGGTCACGAAGCAACCTCTAAGTGCTCAGAGGTCTTTGGTGCGATGGCGGTTTTGACAAAATACATGACAACACTCTTACCCATGATAGGGTTCAGAATCCAGTCCAGAAAGCGTGTCAATTTCGGTTGTTTCATCAAGTCCCAGACTAAAAAGCGATGATAGGCCGCAACGAGCCCGGTTTCTGCTTCGCCAGGTTGCTTCCAAAACAGGCATTTTAACCACCAATAGGGCACATGCAGTGCATGGGCGTGATGGCGCTTAAAAAACACCATGCCGGCGCTAGTGATGTCTTCACGTAGGTGGTCGGCATTAAAAATTCTGACGTGACCGCCTTCTACCTCATGATATGCATCACTCAGCTGCCAGCAGACCCACTCGGGAAAGTAACGGGGCACACTTGCCGCAAAGATGCCGCCAACCTTCAGAACTCTATCGATTTCAGCGAGAACTGGGCGGTAGTCAGGAATATGCTCCAGCACTTCAGAGCAGATCACCTTATCAAAATGTCCATCCTTAAAGGGCAGATGGGCGCCGTTAGCCACGGAGATATTGAGGGTTTTCTGTTTGCTCTCTGGGTCTTCAAATTCTTTGAAGCGTTCTCGGGTCGTCTTTAGGTCCTTCAGACTAAGGTCGATACCGACCGCATGGACATCCTGCAGCATGTACGCCGTGATGGCGTGACGACCCTCGCCACAACCGAGATCGAGTATGGTTTCACCGGACTTTAGATCCAGATGGTCGAAGTTAATGGTTTGCATGGACATCAGCGGTTTCCGTCATGATTGTCTGGTAATGCTGCACCATCTGTTCGGCGGCAACTTTCCAACTAAAGTGTTTCAAAATTCGGTTTCGTCCCGCAATGCCTAGCGAAGCGCGTTTTTCTTCGTTATCAAGAAGATCGCTAATCGCAGTGGCGATCGCGGCGGAATCTCTAACCGGTATGAGTACCCCTGCATCACCGACAACCTCGGGTAGTGCACCGCCGACCGTCGATATCACTGGGACGCCGCAGGACATTGCCTCACCAGCAGGCAAGCCAAATCCCTCGTAGATTGACGGTACAACCACGATGCTAGCCTCGGCATAAAGTTTGACTAGGGCTTCGGTTTCTATGCCACTAACGAATGTAAGATGGGGCGAAAGGTCTAGTTCCTTAACGAGTGCAGCGGTTTCTCCGTCGGCTTTCAATTTGCCTAGCACCGTCAAATGGATGTCGGACCTTGTTGCGCTTAGAGTTTTGATGGCTCTCAGTAAATACTGCAATCCCTTCAGTGGTTGGTCGGCGCTTGCTGTGGCCATGATCCTATTGGGGATTCGTTGGACGTCATTCAAAGGACGGAATACATCCGTTGCAATGCCGTTGTGAACTACGTTGATGTCTTCACTGTTTATGCCGAAGGCAGTTGAGACGTCCTGTTTTGAAACGCCTGATACCGTCACGATGTGTTTGAGTTGTTTGACCACTTTTTGCTGCATATTGATAAAAGAATGCCAGCGATTGATCAGCAATCGTTGTTGCCAGGTGGTTGCGTTTGCTAGAGCGATATCACGGTCGCTAGTGACGGGATGGTGAATTGTCGTGAGCAGTGGGTAGCCCTGCTGTTGTAGCCAAAGCGTGCCGTAACATAGGGACTGGTTGTCGTGAATCACGTCATAGTCGGGCTTGTATTGCTTGAAGTACTTTTTTAAGCGCCGGCCAAATGTATAAGGTTCTCCGAAGCCCCCCGTCAACATGGTCCACCATTCAAAAAAATCGGTAAAGGACAACAAATCCTTTGCCCGAAGCGCGGTTACATGATTCGGTGAGTTGTATAGGTCCAGGCTGGGTAGAGGAATCAGATTCACTCTGGGATCTAGATCTGGGTAGGGTGGTCCGGAAATTACATCAACCTGATGTCCTGCCGCCGTCAGCGCCTCGCTCAGGTATTTAATGTATATACCTTGGCCGCCGCTAAAGGGATTGCTGCGATAACCCAATAGCGCAATGTGCAAAGGCTTTATCAGTATCGGCTGGGGTTCTTCGATGGCCGAACTGGCCAAAACGCTGCTCAAGTGATTGCCTGACTCAAAAGTGCCAGATTGTAATGATTGCGGCAATAGAAAGCCAAGGGCCGGTGTGGCCACTTTAACTTATGGGAAAGGGTTTATCGGAACGGGCTTTTTTGGCTTAGCTCTCTCTAGCTTGGGAGTCTTCGGTTCGGCGGCCCTGTTGGCGCTCGTCATGGTCGCTCGAGACCCCTGGTTGTTTAGAGGTTTTCCTCATCTGGCCGATTTCGCTCCAGTCGTCGTTCCGGCCCATATGCCGGGTCATCGTGCTCCTCGGCAAACAGATTGGCGATCCAGACTTGACCTGCCTGGGTGCGGCGGCGAAAACGAATGCCTTCGCCAATAAAAAGGGCCGCAACGTTCCAAAAGAATTTAGGATAACCTGCTCGAAGGTCTGCTGCGGTGGTCTAGCCCATGTTGACTAGCTGATCGGTTTCACGGGATTTCTGATAAAGGGCTGAGATCTTGCGCGTATATTGAGGATCTGCCAGTTGCCCAATTAGGTCAGCGTCGCGCAGCAGACCTGGGTTATCTTCACTGGTCTGATTGGCTCGTTCGACATGATGGGGGGTTAAAAAGGCGTCCGTTGAGCCTACCGGTGGCGGGTTAAACATGATAATTCCGCCATTTTCTTTATTTTTATTCTACGCCCATGGTCCACCGCGGGTTTCTGCGTCAAGCGTCTCAAGGTCTGAACGGCTTTTTTTGAAGATAGACGCACCCTTATGCGGGTATTGGTAAGATGAAGAAAATTTGTTTAAATCGGCGTTTACGTTAAACCTCCTCATATGGGCAACCAATTAGCCACCTTTCAGCAACCAATTAGCCACAACGGAAACGACTTTGATCGAGCTCAGACATCTTAAAACGCTGGTCGCACTGCGCGACACCGGGAGTTTGGTGGAAGCAGCAGACCGCTTGTTTCTCACCCAATCTGCGCTATCTCATCAGCTTAAAGACTTGGAAGACAGATTGGACTGCCGGCTCTTTGTTCGAAAGACGAAACCGCCCCGGTTTACCAGTGCCGGACGTCGGTTGCTCAATCTAGCCGACGAGGTATTGCCTATGTTCAAACTGGCAGAGCGGGATATCGCCCGGTTGGCCGGTGGCGAAGCCGGCCGACTGCATATATGTATTGAATGTCACAGCTGCTTTCAGTGGCTTGTACCCTGCATGGACAAGTACCGGGGCAATTGGCCGGAAGTTGAATTGGACATTACAGGCGGGTTCAATTTCGCGCCCCTGCCTGCTCTAGTTAGAGGGGATCTGGACCTGGTGATTACCTCGGACCCTGTGAAGCTTCCTGGTGTCACCTATGTGCCGCTATTTCGATATGAAGCAATGTTGGCGGTTAACCCCCAACACAGGCTCTCTCAAAGAAGTTTTATTGAACCATCGGATTTGGCAAATGAGGTGCTGATCATGTATCCGGTTGAACGCGATCGGTTGGATGTCTTTACGCGATTTTTAGATCCGGCGGATGTTGAGCCAAAAGAAATCCGTACTGCTGAACTTACCGCGATGATCGTGCAACTGGTGGCGAGTGATCGTGGTGTTGCAAGCTTGCCGAATTGGAGTCTAGCGGAGTATGAGCCGATCAAAACGGTTGTCGCCAAGAGTCTGGGAGAACATGGCCTTTGGGCAACCCTCTACGCCGCGATTCGCGAAGATCAGCAGGACTCACCTTTCATGGAAGATTTTTTGAGCACCGCCAACGATACCTGCTTTGCAACCCTGCAGGGCATAAAACGCGTGACGCAATAGCATTGGGTTAGAAAGCCTTTAGCCAGAAACGAAAAAGCCCCGACAGATTCCGGAGAACGTCGGGGCCTCGTCAACGTAGGGAGCGAGCTCCGAGACGCCTAACTAGTTAGACAGCTCGGAGGCTCCCTTAATAGACTGATATATGATGGGATCACCTCCTTTTTACGTTCAGGGAGTCCTTCGGCACGCCTGTCGACCCCCCCCGGTTAGGATGCAAGCGCGTATTTCTGTGGCCAAATTTAGCCCATGATCGAGGGCGTGTCAAAGGCTGGTTTGGATTATGTTGCCCCCGGTCAGGGGATGAGAAATTTTTGCTGCCAAGCTGTTCCGTCATGGAGAAATAACCGGCGGTCGTGAATGCGGTCCTCTCGATTCAGGTCCAGCATTTCAATTCGATCGGCTATTAACTCGACGCCTGTCGCCTCGTCTGGTGGCAACATATCGTCGGATTTATAGCTTTGCTTGATGCGTTTGATTTCGTCCACCAACACATCCCTTGAAGCAATCTCGCTACTTTGGGGTGCAAATTCCTTATAGACATAGTCGAGTTGTTTGGAGCCTCGTGGTCGGCGAAACCAGTTGGTCTTCACCTCTTGCGGCTCTACCATATTTGTCGCACCCTGGACTCGAAACTGCTTCTGCTGGGTCGGATACCAGAGCAGAAGTTCGTACTTAGCGCCGTTTTTGAGCAGTTGCCACTTTGGGCTGGTGCTATTAATAAACAGCCGAATAGATCTATCGACTATGTCTCGAACGACCAAGGTGCGCACAGAAGCCGCGCCATCGGCAGACGCGAGGGCAAGAAAACAGATGTCCGCATTAGGGTCTTGAATCTTGCGTGCGTCGATTCGGTCAGCTTTGATGATGGCGATTGGGTCCATAGAGCCTCCTGGCTACTGATAGGAAGCTTGCGAGCAAAATGATAAGCAGTGGTTTCATGGCGTGTTTCTTTTTGAAGCTGTTAATCGGGCTTTTTCGAATCCGGGTCGAAGTCAAAAACACCAAAGGTATAGCCCGCTGGTGGATTGGCTCTGAATTCGGTCATTCTTTCGTAAACGTGGCCGTGAGCACTACCTGAAACGGCATCGTAAATCATGGAACTGCTATCGCACTCGCGGGCGGCAGCCAACAGGCGCTCAAAGCTAAAAATAAATTTGTTGGAGTGTTTGGTTCGAACCGGTGTGCCCCAAAACAATTTGAAAGCGTAGCCATCACCATGAAGGAAGGAGAGTTCCAGTAACTGCCAAGAAAACACCTCAGAGTTCTGTTGGGAGTTCTTGTGCCACAGCTCGGAGATTTTTTCGGAAGGGACATTCCCCGTTGCATTGCTACCTTGGCTTGAAAGGAACAAAAACCCCAAGACGTTACCCAATTGCTGCTTCACAATATCGTGAGTTCGTAAAAATGCTTCACGTCTGGCGTGCATTTCGGATTCAGAGATGGCGGTTGACTGGATTGCTGCCTGTTCTACGGATCGTTGCATCTCGCGAGACTGCATTTTCAATGCCTCGGTATTCTGAGCAAGTTCCTTCTGCTGAGAAAAGTAGGCCAGCACAAACCAGAGAAATGCGAGGGGGGCAAACGAACCTTCAAGAAATCCACCGAGGATATCGATTGGCACTTTGCCGAGATTAAACCAACCCACGGCGCCAGAAACGTACATCCCAAGCACCAGTAGCCAGACAACCGTGACGACGACACCGAGCCAAATACGCCAATCTATTGACGATATTGAGAAAAGCCCGGTAGCGGTATCCAGTTGTGCGTTGTTTTCCTCCCCGTATTCGGCGGGCTCATGGGAGCTGGTTTGCTGAGGTTCTGGGTTCATGAATGCCTCGATCAACACCCTTCGGGTGCCATGTTGATGCCGCTTTTGTGTGTGTCTAGATGTCCTTGATTATGACGGCCGAGAGGGTCAAAGCAAACCGGTCGCTAGCGGTGGACTTGCTGTTCGGCAATCAACTGATCTGCAGAAGACAGGCTCACCGAAATGCTGGTCGGAGTGTAAGAGGCGATCGCTTCGATAAATTCATGTTGCTCGTAGCCAGTTTGAAGTGGCGAGGCTAATCTAAGGGTGATGTTGCTCGAGTCACTTTTGGCTTCATCGCGGTGTACGCCGTTAATATATAGATGCACTTCTGCCGGATCGGAATAGTCTAGCCTTAGGGTTGCTCCAGCGTAATCGGTCTCAAGTTGGTGGTTCATTGATTACAATCGCGTGCTTTAAGAAAGCGGATTATAGGACGAATATCAGTAATGAAGCACGGTTCTAAATGAAGTATCATGCGCGCGGTTCTTATGATCAAACACAGGATAGTTTATGAGTCAGATAGACGAAGCCAAAACAACGGCGCTGCAACTTCAAAATGGTCTTGCCCGGCTGGGTGAAGGGCGAACCGTTGCGTTGTCCGTACACAAATCCAAAGAGCTGGTCGCCGAAATGGAAGGTCAGGTCGCGAAACTCATTACCCAGCTTGATGGCGCAGGCTAATAAAAAAGATCAATTGTCATGGAATTTGAAGCGTATTCCGGCACGTTTGGTGCGACAGTCCATGACATCGACCTTTGTCAGCCACTAACATCATCTGACCTGGCGGAGATCCGCAGAGCCTTGCTTGAGTATGAGGTTCTGTTTTTTCGTGATCAACCGCTCCAGCCAGAACATCACGTGGCGTTGGCCGACCATTTTGGGCCTTCCCAGTTTCATGAAGCCTATGACCACGTTCCAGGTTTCCCTCAGATCACCATTCTAGAAAACGACCAAGATCGGCCTTCAAAGATTGAACTCTGGCATACGGATATGACCTTCCGCCAATCGCCACCAATGGGGTCAATTCTTCACAGCATCATTGTCCCCCAGAAAGGCGGCGATACCATGTTTGCCTCGATGTCCGCTGCATTTGCAGGTTTATCCGATCAAATGCAGTCTTTGCTCTCGAGTTTGACGGCTATCCATGATTTTTCCTTCGGTTTTAAAGAAAGCCTAGCGGAACCAGGCGGTCGAGAACGTTTGGCGGACATGGTGCGGGACAACCCGCCTGTAGAACATCCCGTTGTTCGAACTCACCCCGAATCTGGTAAGCGAGGCCTCTACGTGAACTCATTATTCACAATGGGTATTAAGGGGATGAAGGAAAAGGAAAGCCGAGTGTTGTTAGAATTTCTTTACCAGCATATGACCACGGTAGAATTCACCTGTCGCTTTCGCTGGCAGACTCATTCAGTGGCTTTTTGGGATAACCGCATCACCCAACACAAGCCGGTCAGTGACTATTGGCCCCAACATCGCAAAATGCAGCGCATCACAATCGATTAATTCGGCTTAGGTCTGCTCAATAAAGAATCAGCCAACATCTCCTTAAGTACCTCAATAAATCTCAAAGGCTGATCGAGAAAGACATGGTGATGGGCCGCTGCCACCATTTTCAATCGTTCCGGTGGAAACAGCGTCTTCAATAGTTCGAGAGCCTCGGGCGGACAAAAACGGCTCAATTCCCCATATATATAAGCAGTAGGAATTTTCAGGTCCTGCATCATTGACGCCGCGTCGGGATATTCGTTTTCATCGGGCCAAAGTTTGTCGAATACCTGTGGGTCCAACTTGAACTGAAAACCTCGTTCACTCTGACGAACGGAGTGCTTCGAGAGATGGTCGATAATGTAATCTGCAGGCCGTAGTTGCGCCGGGCGCAGTCGAAACCGGCGTTGGGCTTCTTTCAGACTAGGGTAGACGCGCTCTCGTGGTGCATTGACCGGTGCTGGTGGCAAAGACTCCCTACGGGTTGGCGAGATGACTGAATCGACCAATATCAGGCCCTTAATTTTTTCTGGATGCAGGTGTGCGGCTATTCTTGCCATCGAGCCACCGAAACTATGGGCAACAATAATGGTGCTGGGCCCTAGGGCGTTAGCGACAGCGACAATCTCTGCGGCAAATTGACTTGCGCGATATTGATCTCGATGATCACTATCGCCGTTACCGCTCATGTCTAGTGCCCCCACCTGATACTGTTGGCAAAATTCCGGGGCGATAAAGTCCCACCAGTGGGCATGGGCGGCATGGCCGTGGACAAAGAGTAGGCCAGGGTTGTCGTTTTCACTCGAAGACCAGGTTTGGTAGTGAATGGAAGCGCCAAGTACTTCTAAGGCATGATCTTCAGGTGCAGTGGTCAGGTTGTGATTGAACCAATCGGGAGTCAATTGCGGTGCCATTACTGTTTTTGACAAGAGTGGTGACAGTATAACGCTGGAGCTTACGCATTGTGCCAAAAAGCCAAGACGGTATGATGGAGAAAAAGAGGGCAGCATGAGTAGAAAAAACCTTTGGAGCAATCGATCCGCTGGATTCGCCATTGTCGTTGCATTTGTCGTCGGCATATTGGCAGCAGCCTCCCTTCGCGAGTCAAGCACCGCAAGGGTGGCGCAGTCCGATAACGGTCCATTCGACGTTGCTCAGGCAGTCTCCTGGCGCGTGCCCATCGCTTTTGGCAGTAATTTGCCAGCCCTCGGTGACAACATCCTATATGTGACTGAATCGTTGAAGGTATCTTCCAACAATCGTATCAAGTTGCAGGTTTTTGAACCGGGAATGCTGATGCCAGCTTTTAGCATCACCGACAGTGTCCGAGACGGCAAGGTTGAAGCCGGTTATACCTGGCTTGGTTACGATCAGGGCAAGATAGCAGCGACACCTCTACTCTCTGCAGTACCCTTTGGCATGGAGCCCTGGGAATTTACTGCCTGGTATTTTGAGGACGAGGGCAAAATGCTCACAGAAGCAGTCTATGCCGAGCACAACATCCATCCGGTGTTGTGCGGCATTATTGGCCCAGAAACGGCCGGTTGGTTTCGAAAGCGAATTGACACTTTGGAAGACCTTCGCGGTCTAAAAATTCGATTTGCCGGGCTAGGGGGCAAGGTTCTCCAAAAACTCGGGGCTTCGGTCACGCTGATTCCTGGTGGCGAAATTTTTCAGGCACTCGAAAAAGGCGCCATCGATGCGACCGAATATTCGATGCCGGCTGTTGATCAAATGTTGGGTTTTGATCGGGTAGCCAAGTACAACTATTTTCCTGGCTGGCATCAGACCTTTACTGCGGCGCATCTGGTGGTGAATAAACCGGTCTGGGATCGATTGCCCGCTTCAGATAAAGAGTTGATCAACACCACCTGCACGGCTGGCGTGATGCGCAACCTATCCAGAGGAGAGGCTATACAAGGGGAAGTGATGCAGGGTTTTGCCGCCAAGGGTGTGACCACAGTCAAATTTCCGGAGGCGATTCTGCGGGAACTAAAGGTGGTGACAGAAGACGTGTTGCGAGTAGAAGCCGAGAGTGATGAGGACTTCGCTAGAATTTGGGCATCACAAAAGCGCTTTCAGGCCAGCTATCAGCATTGGAAACGCAATGCCTATTTAGACCGAGACTTTTAGCTGTGGAGTGGCCTCACAATCGGTTTTCCGCTTGGGTAGATCAACAGCTGACGCGGCTGGGTCAACTGGTTTCCTGGCTTTGGTTATTGTTGCTGGGTGTGATCGTTCTCAATGTGGTGATGCGTTACGTCTTTGGTGAGGGGCGAATCGAATTCGAAGAAATCCAATGGCACCTATACGCCATTGGGTTTTTGCTGGGGTTATCCTATGCCAACGTCACCGACTCTCACGTCAGGGTAGATGTTGTCAGGGCCAGGCTCAAGCCCCGACACCAGGCGTGGATCGAATTGTATGGGATTTTGCTCCTCCTTCTGCCGTTTTTGGTACTGGTGATTCTCTATTCAATTCCCTTTGTTGAGTATTCTTTTATAAATAACGAAGTGTCGGAAGCCCCGGGGGGCTTACCCTTTCGTTGGGTGATAAAAAGTTTTTTGCTCATCGGCTTTGTTTTATTGCTAGTCAGTAGTATTGCTAGACTGTCTAGAGTGTGGATCTACCTATTCGGAGCAAATGATGGTCGGTGACATTCTTTCGATCTTGATGTTTCTCGCCTTTATCGGCCTGATTTTTACGGGCTTCCCCGTTGCCTGGGTGTTGGGTGGCCTTGCGGTGCTGTTTACCGCCCTCGGCATTCTGCTTCGAGTTGATTTTGCATTACCCATTGCCATGTCCTGGGACTACAGCTCTATCGGGGTAGAGCGGATGTGGGATGTGATGAACAATTGGGTGTTGGTGGCATTGCCAATGTTTATTTTTATGGGGCTGATGTTAGACAAGGCGGGTGTTGCTCAACGCTTGATGTCCAATTTCGTCAAACTGTTTGGGGCAGTGCGCGGCGGCAT
>Ga0222633_1001717_pt1 | contig 10642 bp, 8 predicted proteins | sample AntAcemetageno48_FD_179816 | JGI IMG/M metagenome (GOLD analysis project Ga0222633, IMG submission 179816) | Saline water microbial communities from Ace Lake, Antarctica - #48 | ecosystem: Environmental > Aquatic > Non-marine Saline and Alkaline > Saline | place: Antarctica: Ace Lake | collected... | reverse complement strand
ATATTGCCCGTCTTTCTGTATTGGATGCAGGATGGCCGATAACGGCGCCAGGTGTCACCTTGCATCGATTCTGTGGCTCTGGACAGCAGGCTGTGACATTTGCCGCCATGGGTATCATGTCGGGTCAGCAGGACCTGGTCGTCGGCGGCGGTGTTGAATCCATGTCCCGTTATTCTCCAACTCATACTGATGGCTTTACGGCGAATAATCCCCACCTGTTTGAACAATATCCGCTCATTCCCCAGGGTATTTCCGCTGATCTGATTGCGACGATTGAAGGCTTTAGTCGAGAAGATGTCGATCGCTATGCCGTCATGAGTCAAGACAGAGCTGCAATATCAATCGAGGACGGTCGATTTAATCGCTCTCTCGTGCCGATTTATCACAACGATGGCAAGTTGGCATTAGACCGTGATGAACATCCTCGCCCGGGTACAAACATGGAGAGTATGAGCGGTCTTAACCCCTCATTTGAAAAAATGGGAAAGACTCTCATCCAGGGGCAGGTGAAAACCCTGGATGATATTTGCAAGGACGTCTATCCGGAGGTCGACGAGGTGATACATGTACACCACGCCGGTAATTCGTCGGGAGTGGTCGATGGTGCCAGCGCGATTGTGTTGTCCTCGCCTGAATATGCCAAAGCCCATGGTTTAAAACCCAGAGCCCGTATTCGTCAAACCGCGACCGCCGGTACCGAGCCGGTGATTATGCTCACAGCCCCTGGCCCTGCAGCTCTAATTTGCTTAAAGAAGGCTGGCATGACGGTTGATGACATTGACCTGTTCGAGATCAATGAAGCGTTTGCTGCTGTTGTTCTGAAATTCCAGAAAGATATGGGTGTTCCAGACGATAAAATCAATGTTTGTGGCGGTTCGATAGCGCTGGGTCATCCTATTGGAGCGACTGGACCAATGCTGATTCAAACCGTTTTGGATGAACTGGAACGGCAGGACAAAACCACGGCGCTCATCGCAATGTGCACTGGTGGTGGTATGGGTACGGCAACGATTATTGAACGAATCTAACCGGCGGACCAATTTACCTAAGCTATCTATCTAAGCTATTTATCTAAGCTATTTATATAAGCTAGGAAACAAAACAAGAGAGATGCAAACCATGAGCGAAACAGTAGACGCGGCAACAGACATGATTGTCGATACGACCTATGGTCCGATTCAAGGTCGGGTAAAGGACGATGTCGTCCTCTTTTCCGGCGTACCCTATGCGGCGCCACCGGTTGGGACGTTTCGTTTTAAAGCAACCCAGCCCCATACTGGCTGGCAAGAAATCCGCTCGGCGACTCGATTCTCGCCAGCGGCGCCCCAGTTGCCTGGAGGCGGCATGACCGATGCCCTGCCAGTAAAATGGAGCGAGGATTGCCTCTACCTAAACATATGTACACCTGCAGCAGACGGTAACAAGCGCCCAGTGTTTTTTTGGATTCATGGCGGCGCTTACCGAACTGGACAAGGCGCCGTGCCCTGGTATAACGGCGCCCAGTTTGCCAAGAATGGCGACATTGTTGTCGTCAGTATCAACTACCGAATGGGGGCTCTTGGTTTTACCAATTTACGACGATTTGGTGATGAGTTTGAAACCTCAGGTGCAAACGGCACGTTAGATCAAATCACGGCACTCAATTGGGTGATCGATAACATTGAAAACTTTGGCGGAGACCCTGAGCAGATCACGATTGCTGGAGAATCTGCCGGTGCGTTTAGCGTGGGTACGTTACTTGGATCACCTCGTTCGGAAGGCCGGTTTAAAAGAGCCGTTCCCCAGAGTGGTGCTGGCCAACATACAATTCCCGCTGACATTACTGAAAAGGTGACTGATTGTGTACTCGAGAAGGCTGGTGTAACAAGCATCGATGCTCTCATGGCTTTGTCTGCTGAGGAAATATTGCAGGTACAGGCTGAGGTTGAACAAGCCGCCGCTAAGGGTGAAATACCCGATCTTGGCACTATGCAGCCGTTCTATCCCGCTGAGGGTAATTCGGTTAATCCCGGCAGTCCGTTAGATGCGATTAGAGCTGGTGCCAGTGCAAAGGTTGATATTCTCATTGGCACAAACAAGGATGAGTCGACACTGTTTATCACCGAAGCCTACGACGATGAAAAACTTCGCCGCGGCATCGAGCATTATGGCGCCGATGATGCATTATTGGATGTCTACCGCCAGTGTTTCCCTGAAGCATCGGCTACAGAACTTGCTGTACAAATTCAAACAGATCACTCCTTTCGTGTACCGGCGATTAGGTTAGCCGAAGCGAGACAAGCGCAACCTGGCAAAACCTTTATGTATCTTTTTGCCTGGGAATCTCGAGTGCCGCATCTAAAATCGACCCATGCGCTAGAAATTCCATTTGTGTTTAACAATCTAAATTCGGCTGGAGTCAGTGCCTTTATCGGGCCAGGCGATGTGCCACAAAATGTTGCCGACAAGATGCATGCGGCCTGGATCAACTTTATTCGTCATGGTGAACCCGGTTGGGACCCCTACGAGCAAGAAGCTCGGCTGACGATGCGATTCGATAATGAGTCGACGCTCGTTAGAGATCCTGATGATCGTAAACGACAGGCATGGCAAGGTATTCGTTAGGCGTGACGAAACTCAAAATTAGTGGCCGCGTGGTTGAAACTTGAAGTCGATTCGGACACCCCACTTTTATGGGTGCTTCGAGACAATCTAAATCTGACTTGAACCAAATCTAGTCGCGGAATCGGCCAATGTGGTGCTAGCGCGGTGCGCCTTAATGGCCGTGCCGGGGTGTGTCTTGAGGAGCATCAAAGTGTAGCGCCGACCGGCCCGTCGAGAGACCGCGAGCGGGCTCACGGCCTAGCGAGGGCAGCCCGGAGGGCCGCAAGCTAGCGAGTCAAGATGCACCCCGGCACATCCGCGGTGTACATAGACATCCTCGGACTACGCGATCCGGTACACTAAAACAGACCAGCTAGAGAACCTGCTCAAAAGTCTCTAAATTGGGATGCGCCAGATAAGTCCCTTTAGGTGCAGAAGCTTGAGCGTGAGCTAAACGAAAGTGTTCAGACTGAGTCCAGTTATCAAAGTCTTCCTTGCTTGCCCATTCTGTATGGGAGGCATAGAGAACGTGATCATCTGCCTCAGGACCTTTTAGAAGAGAGAAAGTCTTGAACCCAGGTACTTCCGAGAGATAAGTATCTCGCTCGCGCCAGATCTTCTCAAAGCCTTCCTCAAACCCTTTCGCAATCTGAAACCGATTCATTGCCAGATACATCGCACATCCCAACCATAATTTGAGTGCAATCTGGTCTAGCAGGCAAAGGAAGTCAACTCCCTGTCGACGTGTATCGACTAATACCGAATCGAAATGCCAGCAGACTTGCACCAAGGAAGATAAACCCAAGTGTGGGGGAGACAAGCTGGAATATTGGGCTACTACCCAGAGGGTCGGTCTTATCCATCATAAGCAAGACGGGAAAGTACGAGATACAGGCCAGAGGCACGATGTAGGTAAAGACCCGTTGTAGCCAGCCACTGTAAATATCCATTGGATACTGGGCTGTTTGCACACCTCCGTAGGTCATCGTGTTCATGACTTCAAGGGACTCGACGGTCCAGATCGCCAGAGTGGCCTGAAAAATGAGCAGGCCATGGAAAAAAGCCATGCCATTGACCAGGGTGAACAGGAGAAATAACATATTGAGTAGCGACCAATCGATTTGTACCTGTGACGCTCCCCAGGCAAAGACCACAATACCCTGGGCCAGTCGACCGGCCTTGCGCAAAGCCAGTTCGTGCCCGAGGAGTTGCAGAACGATACCGCGGGGACGAAGTAGCAAACGATCAAAGTTGCCGGTTCTGATGTACTGGCTACCGAACTCATCGAAACCCGAGGTCATACAGGCGGTGATGGCGAAGGAGATATTGACGACGCCGTAGAGAAAACAGACCTCAGCAAGGTTCCAGTTGGGCAGGTCGCCGAAACGATCAAAGAGCGCCCAAATTGCGGTCACCTCGATAATGGTCGCGATGAAAGAACCTGTGGCGGCCATCAAAAAGGACATGCGATATTGCATTTGTGCCCGTATCGAGACGGCGAGATAACGGCCATAGAGCTGCAGTGAGTTCATCTATCCACCCTGCACCACGAGACGTCTGCGCACCCGATTCAGCGCCCAATATCCCCAACCAATAAAAATGGTGGTCCAAACCAGTTGCTGCATCAACTCAATGATAATGTCATTCCCTGTGATATTGCCAGCGTATATCCTGAAAGGAACATCGACCAATCCTTGAAAGGGTTGCAGCTCCAAAAAGCCCTGCAGCCAATCGGGAAACAGCGGCAGGGGCAAAATATTGCCCGACAACACCAGTGCGATAGATGGAAATATTCGGTTAATACCGTCTCCGCTAATCGACCAAACCAGGACGACATGCATCAACATGGTCATGGCGCAGGCCAGCAGTAAGCCCAGGATCTGGGAAAACAAAAAACCAATTCCTGCCATCCAGTCTGGGGGTGGTGCTAGAGCCCACTGTTGAAGACCCATTGCTGGCAGCATCCACATTGCAAAGATGATCATCGGCAAGCAGCGGAGGGTAGTTGGGGCTGTGCGTAGTGCGATGGTGCGAGCAAACCAAAACCATTAGGCGGATCGCGCCCCAAAACAGCTGGGTGACAATACCCGCAAATGCCGCGGCGCGATATTGCAATAACGTTCTATAGCGGGCCATGACGACAGCGCCGTATGCCTGCCAATGAATGCTACCCACCGCTAGGACTCCGCTCTGACGTTATTGCTGGCATAGAGCTCAGAAATAAGGTTCTCAATCGGCGTATTTTCGACAAGAATATCTTGCACTCGGTACTCGGTAACGATCTCAGATATTAATGCCGCTGAGGTAATCAGTTCTGGGTTAAAAGCTAATTCGAGGGTGTTGCCTTCACGACTAATCACTCGCGCATGTTCGATAGAGAATTCAGCCGCAGAATCTTGTAGCTCTACTTTTATTCGCCGCTCTGTTGAAATGTTGGCTCGAAGTTCACTCAAACTGCTGTCATTCAATATCTTGCCGTTGCCTAGAATAATGATGCGTTGGCAAAGGGCTTCAATATCATCCATACCATGAGTGGTCAGGATAACGGTGACCTCAAAGTCCCGGTTGAGTCGTTTGATAAAATCCCGGACAGCGAATTTTGAGGTGGCATCGAGGCCAGTTGTAGGCTCGTCAAGAAATAACACATCGGGGCCATGCAGGAGTGATGCAACCAGATCACATCGCATACGTTGGCCTAGGGATAGTTGTCGGACCGGTGTATCGAGTAGTGGGTTTAGATCCAATATTGATACGAGCTCATCTAAGCGCTGCTGATAAAGCCCATGTTCGATACGATAGATGTCTCGCAATAATGCAAATGATTCGATCACCGGCAGGTCCCACCAGAGTTGCGTTCTCTGGCCAAAGACTACACCGATATTGGCAACATGCTCTGTACGATCGACCCAGGGAGTGATGCCGCCAACGGTGCAGATGCCGCTATCAGGTACAAGAATGCCCGAGAGTATTTTGATGGTTGTCGACTTACCAGCGCCATTGGGCCCGATATAGCCGACGAGGTCGCCGCGATCGAGTTCAAAGCTGACCTGATCCAGAGCGTCGACTCGTCGATAACGACGTTTGAACAGTCCTTTGAGTGAGCCGACAAATCCCGGTTGGCGCTCGGCAACTAGGAAGTGTTTACTCAGATCTTTGACCACAACATGTTTCATGAGCTAACCAAATCGATAAGGCGAAGCTTATCCGGTCTCATGACGTTTTCGAACGCATCTCTTTTGAGATTAGAGCCGGGTTGGACAGTTGTTGGCAGAGTAGGGAAAAGGGCTGGCGATTCTACAGATACACCTTATTATTCACAAATGAAAATCGCCTTTATCTCCGACCTTCATGCTTGCCTCACGGCGGTACAATCTGTTCTTGCCAATTGTCAGGCGCGAGGCGTTGACCGCATTGTGTGTCTCGGCGATGTCATCGATATGGGACCGGAGCCTGCTGACAAGATCAATGGTTGGCTAACTGCGGCGGGTGCCTCAATGATGCTATCCCTCCTATTGGACTACCCTATTCAGACTACGTGGTGGTTGAGATTGAGGCAGATGCAGCTGTGATTCAGCAGATTCGACTGCCGCTTGATGTCAGTGCCCTTGGCAAAGCCGTAGCGAAGACCGACATGCCCCATCGGGACATCTATTATGTCGGTCTACACTCAATAGCTTATTGCGCGTCGATCCCGATCCATCCTAGATCGGCAAAATTGTTTCCGGCGGATTAATACCATGCGTAATATTGTGTGCTCGCTGGGTAATCAAATCGGCGAACTGCTCGTGGGTGAGAATGTAGAGCTGGTTGTTTCGAATGCCCTCAAACACAATATCGGCGATTTGCGAGGGTTGCAGACCTTGCTTGAGGATTTGCTTGAACATCTCAATTCTCGCCTGGTCCTCGGTGCTCGGAGGCGCGGCCTCAACATCGTTACCCAGGTGTTCGGGGCGGTTACGACCAGAATCAAAAATGTTGGTATTGACGAAACCTGGGCAGAGCACCGAGGTGCCGATTTTAGTGCCTTCGGTTCGAAGATCGGCGTAGAAATTTTCAGTAAAGGCCACAACACCGTGTTTGGTGACCGAGTAGCAAGCATTGGTGCTGCCGCCAAGAAGGCCTGCAACCGATGCAGTGTTGACCACATGGCATTCGGTGTCCTGTTCGATCATCAGCGGGACAAAACTTTGTACACCGTAGATGACGCTCCACAGATTAACGCCCAACACCCAATCCCAGTCTTTTTTAGTCGACTGCCAGCTATTGCCACCACCGCCGACTCCAGCGTTGTTAAATAAGAGGTGAACAGCGCCAAACTCCTCGATGGTTTTGTCTTTGATCTTCTCAATTTCAGCGGCGATGCTGACGTCAGCCTGAACTTTTAGAATTGAGTTATTACCGCCCGCAGATAGCTTCTCTGCAGCGCTTTCAAGTGCCGCCGCCTCGATGTCTGCCATCACGACGTGCATGCCTTCTGCCAGACATTTCTCGGCCAGCGCATAGCCAATGCCGCTCGCAGCCCCGGTCACAACAGCAACCTTTCCCTTAAACTCTTTCATCGCTCACCCATTTAGTATGTTGGTATTGCAAAAGGGTATAATTAAACCATGAATGGAATCGAATGTTTCTTTGAAGGGTTTCGGCTGGTTCGCCAGCCTGGACTGCGCCGCTATGTAGTTATACCGCTGTTAATCAACATTGTGGTGTTAAGCGCGATCATGTTTTACGGTTTGGAACAATACGACGGCTTGGTGGCCACGATTTCTGGCTGGCTGCCTGACTGGCTGTCATTTTTAGCTGGCATCATTAGTTTTCTGACAGCAGTGATTGTGTTCGCAATTGGGATTTACCTCTTTACGATTATCGCCAACATCATCGCCTCGCCTTTTAATTCCCTCCTCTCAGAGAAGGTTGAGGAGCAGCTTGTGCCAGGGCTGGTACGAGAGTCACCTGGCGTGCTGACGATTCTGGGCAGGTCTGTCGCTCGGGAGTTCAGCAAGCTATTGTATCTGCTACCTCGGCTACTGGGGTTGCTCCTGTTCTCTCTTATCCCGGGGGTCAATGCCCTTGCGCCCTTTGCCTGGGTCCTCTTTGGTGCGTGGATGATGGCGATTCAGTATGCTGACTACGGAGCGGACAATAATCACCTCAGTTTCCCCAAATTGCGAGATCGATTGAGCCAATCGAAGCTCCAGGCTTTACTGTTCGGGCTGATCGTATACTTTCTGCTGGCCATCCCGATTGTGAATCTGTTTTTGATTCCAATCGCCGTCGCTGGTGGCACTGTCCTCTGGGTTAGGCACTTATCCACAGGCGCCGCGCCCACCTCTCATAGGTGATTGGCGAGGCTGCCTAAAAAAATGAAAAAAAAGTGAACTTTTCGTTCGTGGGTTAACGCAATTTTGATCGATAAAGATTACACTGTGCGATGCAACAAGCCGGTGGGTTTCTCACGAGAGGCTCAGGTAGTCGAGATCACTTTCACTTTCACTTTCACAATGACAGTGATAATGATAATGAAATACGACCGATCAATCGGCCAAAAAAATTCAAAAAACTTTACTACTAACCATTTAATGGGAGAGGACATGAAGATTCCTTCTAGCGGGTTAAAAAACCTGTACAGGGTCGTGTTGATGTTTGCTTTTCTGTCGCCCTTAGGGCTTCAGGCAGCGGATACCACTGGTGCTATTCGCGGTAAGTTGGTTGATAACGGCGCTGTTGTTGCCAATGCAACTGTGACTGTCCGCGATGAGCGAACGGGTGCTACCCGTAGTTACACCACAAATGAGGAAGGTAACTTCTATGCGGCACGTTTGCCCGTAGGTGGCCCTTACAAAATCACCACCACTACCGGTCAGGAAGTTACTGTACCGTCAGTTTCGTTAGGTGATATCTACAGTTTGACCATAGACAAATCCATGAAAGATATGGAAGAAGTTATTGCCTATGGTAATGCTTCTGGTTTTGGCGATGTGGCGGCGGGTCCTTCTGCTACCTTTTCTAGCTATGACTTGGAAAACGCGGTTTCGATGAATCGAGATATCGCGGAGGTCTATACCATTGATCCTCGTATCAATCTGGACCAGGACGGCTCTTCAATTAACTGCGCCGGTAAGCATCCACGATTCAATAGTGTCACCCTCGATGGTGTGAGCTATAACGACCGCTTCGGTTTGAATGACAATGGTTACTCAACGGCGACTGGTCAGCCTTTCCCTTACGACGCAATTGCCCAAGTTTCTGTTGAGCTTGCACCGTTTGATGTCACCTACGGTGGTTTCTCTGCCTGTAACATCAATGCTGTGACCAAAAGTGGTACCAACGAGTGGGAAGCAAAGGTTTTCTATGAGTACACATCAAACGACTACCGTGGTGAGAGCATCGATGGTCAGCCAGATGTCACACCTCCTGACTACACTGAAGATAAGTGGGGCATCTCAGTCGGCGGTCCTCTGATAGAAGACACTCTGTTCTTCTTTGGTTCTTACGAGACAGCTGATGAGCCAGAATTTATTGGCCAAGGTTTTGCTGGCTCCGGTAACGGTATTGAACGACCTTGGTTGAGCCAGGGTGATTTCAATCGAATCAACACAATCGCTCAGAATGTCTACAGCTATGATACTGGCGGTGCTGCTCCAGATGGCGCGCAGGAAAACGAAAAGTATATGATTCGTTTGGACTGGGCTATCAATGACGATCATCGTGCGGCATTTGTTTACAACTACTTTGATGGCTTTGAAGATCGAGCTTCTGATAGCGATGCAGACGAATTTGAATTTGCTAACCACTACTACACCAAAGGTGCAGAGTCTGAAACTTACACAGTGAAGCTGAACTCTCAGTGGACCGATGCTTTAAGCACCGAAGTCTACGTGAGTAATAACCAGTTGAATGATTCCCAGGTCACAAACGGTCCTGGCGACTTCGGCGACTTCCAGATCAGCATCGGTGGCAACACCGTGTACCTGGGCGCAGATGACTCTCGTCAGGCCAACTCGTTGAACTATGAGTCTGACTATTTCCGCGTTGTGGCCAACTACCTGTTTGGTAACCATGTCATCACAGCCGGTTTTGAGCAGGAAACTGTTGACGTATTTAACCTGTTTGTTCAGCACTCTGCTGGTGGTGAATATGATTTCTTCGATGATTCCGCTGGTAATTCAGCACTCTGTTCAGCCTTAACGGCAGCAGGTCGATTCGCTGATCCAAGCTGTGGTACTTCTGGTATCGACAAGTATGAATTGGGCCGACCTTCTCGTATTTACTACGGTAGTGGTGGCGGTACTAACATTGCGTCCAACGCAGCAGCAGCTTATGAGAATGTTCAATCGAGCTTCTTTATTCAAGATGAGTGGCTGCTTGACGAACATGACCTGACACTGGTTTTTGGTCTGCGTTACGACCAGTTTGAAACGGATGACTCGCCTGTCTTTAATCAGGCTTTTGCTACTGCCAATGGTGGTTTGCGAAACGACGATAATATCGACGGTCTTGATATTCTAATGCCACGCCTGGGTTTCACCTGGGAGCCTCGAGCTGATCTTAGCGTTCGTGGTGGTCTGGGTATCTACTCGGGTGGTAACCCGTTCGTATGGATTTCTAACTCCTACAGTAACGATGGCATCACAAACGTTCAGACGCGTTTGAACAACTTTAATAGTGCGTTGTCAGTACTAGACGGTTCTATCCCTCTACAGGGTACGGCTGGTCCTGGTCGAGCAACGCCTCAGCAATTGTTTGATCAGGTAGCTAATACCACTGCCGCCGCCGCGTCTACTCGTAGCGTTGTTCTTTTGGATCCTGATTACGAACAACCAGGTGAGCTTAAAGTTGCCCTTGGCGCAACCTACGATCTGCCCTGGGGTGGTGTCACCATGGATGTTGACTACCTTTATTCCAAGCAGCGCGATGCAGCCATCTACGTTGATCTTTCTCAGACCATTGTTGGCCGCACGATTCTGGGTCAACCGATTTATGACTTCACCAATGGCTCGGACAACTTCATGTTGACCAATGCCAATGATGACGGTGCTGCACATTCATTCTCAACGTCTTT
>Ga0222633_1001713_pt1 | contig 10665 bp, 8 predicted proteins | sample AntAcemetageno48_FD_179816 | JGI IMG/M metagenome (GOLD analysis project Ga0222633, IMG submission 179816) | Saline water microbial communities from Ace Lake, Antarctica - #48 | ecosystem: Environmental > Aquatic > Non-marine Saline and Alkaline > Saline | place: Antarctica: Ace Lake | collected... | reverse complement strand
AGTCGACACCATAACCCCAAGATCGATAACGTCGTAGTTATTACACTGTAGGACAACCCCGACAATATTTTTACCAATATCGTGAACGTCACCTTTCACAGTCGCCATCAAAATCTTGCCCTTGGCTCTGGAGCCTTCAGTTTTTTCATCTTCGATGTAGGGAATCAGATGGGCAACGGCCTGCTTCATGACCCGCGCGCTTTTAACCACTTGAGGCAAAAACATTTTGCCGGCGCCGAATAGATCGCCTACTCGATTCATGCCAGACATGAGTGGACCTTCGATGATGTCGATAGGTCGATCGGCCGCCAATCGCGCTTCTTCGGTGTCTTCTACTACATAAGTATTGATGCCTTTAACTAGGGCGTGGGCTAAGCGTTCTTCAACGCTTTCTTCTCGCCAGCTGAGGTCTTCGGTGCGGGCAACACTACCTTTGCCGGTATATCGCTCAGCAATTTCTAACAGTGCTTCTGCAGCATCCGGTGTGCGGTTGAGAATGACGTCTTCTATCTTGTCCCGAAGGTCCTTGGGAACTTCTTCGTAGATGGCGAGTTGTCCCGCATTGACGATGCCCATGGTGAGTCCCGCGCGGATGGCGTGATAAAGAAAGACCGCATGGATCGCTTCCCGTACCAAATTGTTACCCCGAAAAGAGAAAGACACATTACTAATGCCGCCTGATAACTTCGCATGCGGCAGGTTCGCTTTGACGAACTCGCAGGCGTCAATAAAGTCCTTGCCATAGTTGGCATGTTCGTCGATACCAGTAGCGACGGCGAATACATTCGGGTCAAAAATAATGTCTTCCGGTGGAAAGTTTTCTTCATTCACCAGAATGTTGTAACAACGCGTACAAATTTCTTTCTTACGCTCGAGAGTATCTGCCTGGCCTTCTTCATCAAAAGCCATCACAACAACTGCAGCGCCGTGGCGGCGACAGATGCGAGCCTGTTCGCGGAATTCTGCTTCACCGGCTTTAAGGCTAATGGAATTGACAATCGACTTGCCCTGCAGGCACTTCAAACCAGCCTCGATGATTTCCCATTTGGAGGAATCAACCATAATCGGTACGCGGCAAATGTCAGGCTCGGCAGCGATTAGGTTCAAAAACTTGACCATGGCTGCTTTAGAATCCAGCATGCCTTCGTCCATGTTGATATCGATGATCTGGGCACCACTGTCAACTTGCTGCTGTGCAACGGCGAGCGCTGCCTCGTAGTTTTCTTCACGAATTAACTGGGCGAACTTGGCAGAGCCCGTGACATTGGTCCGTTCTCCAACATTCACGAATAGCGATTCTGGATTGATGTTAAACGGCTCTAGGCCACTTAAATGGCAATCGGTGCTGGAGGCAGCTGGTTTGCGAGGCGCGACGTCTTTAACCAAATTGGTGAAGGCTTCAATATGGTCCGGAGTTGTACCGCAACAACCGCCGACGATATTAATCAGGCCGGCATCAAGGTAACTCTGAATGGAGTTCGCCATTTCTGCAACGGTTTCATCGTACTCACCAAATTCGTTAGGTAGACCACGGTTCGGGTAAGAACTCACCAGGCAATCGGCGATACGTGAAATATCTGCCATATAGGGGCGCAGTTCATCAGCACCAAGGGCGCAGTTGAAGCCAACGGATATCGGTTTTGCATGCCTGATTGAAGCCCAGAATGCTTCCACGGTTTGACCCGAGAGCAAGCGGCCGCTGGCATCAGTAATCGTCCCGGATATCATTATAGGATATCGAACACCGATATCATCGAAAACGCTAAGGGCGGCATAGATTGCAGCCTTTGAATTCAGTACGTCAAAAATCGTTTCGATCAGGATGATGTCTGAGCCGCCATCAATCAAACCGCGGATTGCCTCGGAGTAGTCTTCAACCAGTTCATCAAAGGTCACGCTTCGGTAACCCGGATCGTTGACGTCAGGCGAAAGGCTGGCTGCACGAGTCGTGGGTCCTACAGCACCAGCGACAAATCTTGGCTTATCATCGCTTTCAACTTCATCTGCGGCTTCCCGGGCGAGTCTTGAAGCTTCTCGGTTAATCTCGTAACTGAGATCCTGCATATCATAGTCAGACTGGGATGTTCGATTGGCCGTGAAAGTGTTGGTCTCAATAATATCTGACCCAGCTTTGAGATATTCCAGATGGATATTTTTGAGCGCTTCTCGTTGGGTGAGGGCGAGCAATTCATTATTGCCCTTTACATCCCGATGGAAGTCTTTAAAGCGCGAACCCCGGTAGTCTTCTTCAGTTAGCTTCAGCTCTTGAATCATGGTGCCCATGGCCCCATCCATAACCAGGATGCGAGCTTGCAGCAGATCAGTAAGGTTTTGATATCGCGGTGACAGTTTCATATTTAGGGTATCGGTTCAGATATTGGTAAAAATCGCCGCAAGTCTAGCATTTTGGCTGCCTGTAGACTTTGAAGATCTTAAGCATCGACTATGAATCAGGTTCATGAGTTCTACTTGGCGCAAGAGAAAACCACTGTAAAAGCAGGGGCTTACGAACATAGTTATATTGTTTCATTGGCCAGACCCAATTTCATTTAGTAAACTCAACAGTACTCGAGAGGTGCCCTTATGATTGAAATTACAGAATCCGCGCAACAGTATTTAGTTGAACTGCTGACAAAGCAGGACACGCCGGATATTGGTATCCGCATTTTTATTACCGATCCCGGCACACCGATGGCAGAAACTTGTCTTGCTTATTGCAAGCCAGGAGAAGAGCAGGAAGACGATAATCGCGTCGAATATGCCGATTTTGTTTGCTGGGTCGATGAACGCAGCATCCCCTTTCTGGAAGATGGTCTGGTTGATTACGCGGCGGATCGAATGGGCGGGCAGCTCACCATCAAAGCACCTAACTCTAAAGTGCCCAAGGTTTCCGAGGATAGTTCTCTTGAAGACAAGGTGAACTACATTCTACATAGTCAGGTAAATCCTGGTCTGGCATCTCACGGTGGCAATGTCTCGCTTGTCGAACTGCTTGAAGATGAAGTCGCGATTCTGCAGTTTGGCGGTGGTTGTCAGGGCTGTGGCATGGTCGATATGACCCTCAAAGAAGGTGTTGAGAAAACCCTGCTGGAGCAATTGCCCCAGCTAAAGGCGGTCCGTGACGTTACCGATCATTCTCAAACAGAAAACGCCTACTATCCGTAGGCGACTCTAGCTAGATAGAACTAAAGGCCTTAACCGGCTTTTAGTTGGCTCGCCAGAACCGGTGCAGTGCGATCCGCCAGCACAGGTTTAACTTTATCCCGCAAATCGTGAATCATTTTCTCTGTTGTTTCCCAGTCTACACAGGCATCTGTAATCGAAACCCCATAGGCTAGTTGGCTGATATCTTCTGGGACCTTCTGATTGCCGGCGTTGATATGACTCTCGACCATAAAGCCGATGATTGACTGGTTACCACCAGCTATTTGATCCGCAGCATCGGACATGACGCTAACCTGGCGCTCATGTTGCTTCTCAGAGTTTGCATGACTGCAATCAATCATGACATTGGCGGCAATACCATTTTTGAGCAACTGCTCTTCGCAAATAGCGACGCTTGCCGCATCGTAGTTGGTTTTTCCGCCGCCGCCCCGTAATACGATATGTGCGTGGCTATTGCCTCGAGTATGAATGATGGCAACTTCACCTTCGTGGTTAATGCCTAGAAACCGGTGGGGTGCTGAAACGGACTGCAGAGCATTGATCGCGACTTCTAGGCCACCGTCGGTACCGTTCTTGAAGCCGACTGCTGAAGACAAGCCGCTGGCCATTTCCCGGTGGGTTTGAGATTCCGTGGTTCTGGCGCCAATCGCACTCCAAGAAATCATGTCCTGCAAGTACTGTGGTGAGACAGGGTCAAGTGCTTCGGTTGATGTTGCCAAGCCCATTTCTGCAAGGTCGACCAGCAGTTTGCGGCCCATCTCTAAACCTTTGCGAATATTAAATGAGTCGTCCATATCAGGGTCATTGATATAACCCTTCCAGCCAACGGTGGTGCGGGGCTTCTCAAAATAAACCCGCATGACTAAAAACAACGTATCGGAGACTTCATCGGCCAGCGCCTTCAGCCGTTTGGCATAGTCCATGGCAGCTTTTTCATCATGAATGGAGCAGGGGCCGACGACCAGAAACAATCGAGGGTCTTCTCGATTAAGGATACGCTTAATGGTCAATCGACCTTCTGCAACTGTTGCCAGCGCTTGATCCGATGCGGGAACCAGCTCTTTTAGATGGGTAGGTGTGATCAAAGTTTCTTCGCTTAACACGTTAACGTCGTCCAGTTTTATTTCAGTCATTAGTTCGTCCGTTTCTCTTCTTCAAAAGGCAAAAATCAAGATCCATAAAAAAACCCCGGTAAGCATCCGCCTATCGGGGTTTCCTGTCGGCGGATAAAACCGCCTAATTCTTAACAGCGGTTAACTATTGGTAAAAAAATAATAGCCCGCCCAGAAATAGCCATTCGCTATCAGGAGCAGTTTTTTATCTATCCGCTGGTTGGTGTTGAAATTCATACGGGCATCATAGCCACGATGGTGTCGATGCACAACTGCCTATTCCTTCGGGCAGGTGTGTCGAGCCTAATGGACTCAGCCATATGTCTGTGCCCCGGACGGCTGGCTCATGGATAACCGCCCCACCGATGGTCTTCCCCAAATGTTGTCCCATTGACATATTTCGCGAAGAGCCTACCATTCGTTTTTTCTCGAATTGGCCCTGCTTTTGGTGTCTCCTATAGAACTCGACTATAACGTCCTCAGTGTCGTGCTACTGGTGCTGGCTGGATTTGTGGGGGGCTTTATCAACACTCTTGCTGGAGGTGGCTCGATGTTGACTTTGCCGGCGTTGATGATGCTCGGCATTCCCGCAGATATTGCCAATGCCACCAATCGGGTCGGCGTTTTTTTGCAATCAGCGACGGCGGTTCGAGGCTTTAAACATTATGATCGGCTGGATTCAGCAGCGATCCTACCGATGCTGGTGCCGACTGTGGTCGGTGCGCTGGCGGGTTCACTCCTTGCGTCCTATTTGCCCGTCAGCTACCTCAAACCGACGTTGCTCATCACAATGGTACTGATGGCGGTGTATATGATTGTGAAACCCGATGGTGTTGTGCCACCAGCGGGGACTAAGGCTTTTGGTGTGTTTGAGAAGCCGACTGGGTTTGTGGCGTTATTTGTCGCTGGCGTCTACGGCGGCTTCGTCCAGGCAGGAGTTGGTTTTATTTTGCTGGCGGCTCTTGCTGGAAGTTTGCGCTACGACCTGGTGCGGGCAAACGCCCTCAAGATGGTAGCAACCGGCGTCTTTTCTATTGTGGCTCTGGTCGTGTTTATTGCTCGAGATCAGGTGATGTGGGTGCCTGGTTTGATACTTGCTGCCGGAACCATGGTCGGCGCAAGTTTAAGCGTGAAATTCGCGATCAACGTCTCTCAATCTACGTTAAAATGGTTGTTACTGGTCATGGTGAGTTTGACCTGTACCGGCGCGTTATTTTTTGAATAGTTTTCCCTTTAAGCAAACAGCGACTATAAATGTGTAATTGGTTATGACTGAAGATACAGAAAAATATCCTTCGAATTTCATCCGCACCATTATCGAGAAGGATGTCCAATCCGGCAAAAACTCGGGCAACGTGGTCACTCGATTTCCACCGGAGCCCAACGGCTACTTGCATATCGGTCATGCCAAGGCAATCTGCCTTAGTTTCGGCATGGCAAAAGAGTTCGGCGGCTCAACATACCTAAGATTTGATGATACAAATCCTCTCAAGGAAAGCATCGAGTTTATGGAGTCAATGAAAGAAGATATTTCCTGGTTAGGTTTTGAGTGGCTAGAGGTTCGTAACGCATCTGACTACTTTGAGCAGCTGTATCAATTTGCCGAGCAGTTTATCAAGGACGGTCTCGCCTATGTTGACTCGTTAACTGCTGATGAAATCCGCGAGTATCGGGGCACCCTAAAAGCGCCCGGTAAAGACAGTCCTTATCGCACTAGAACCATTGATGAAAATCTCGATATGTTTCGGCGCATGAGAGCCGGGGAATTTTCCGACGGAGAACATATCCTTCGCCTCAAGATCGATATGGCGTCCCCTAACATCAATTTGCGAGATCCTGCTATCTATCGGATTCGACACGTGCACCACCACCAAACGGGTGACGCCTGGTGTATCTATCCCTTGTACGACTACACCCACTGCATATCAGATTCACTGGAAGGCATTACCCATTCGCTATGTGATATAGGTTTTGAGGATCACAGGCCTCTATATGACTGGGTGCTCGATAATCTCAAGATGAATTGCCATCCCCAGCAGATTGAGTTCTCCCGCTTGAATCTTCAGTACACCGTGATGAGCAAGCGCAAGCTGAAACAGCTTGTTGAAGAAAACATGGTTTCAGGCTGGGACGACCCCAGACTGCCGACTATTGCGGGCATGCGGCGCCGTGGTTTCACCGCTGCCTCGATCCGTGATTTTTGTCGTCGTATTGGGGTCACCAAGAGTGACAACAATGTCGAGCTAGCCTCACTACAAAGCTGCATTCGTGATGACCTTGATGATAAGGCGCCAAGAGTTATGGGTGTGCTGGACCCGGTGAAGGTTGTCATCGACAATTACCCGGTAGATCAGATCGAAGTACTAGATGTCCCCAATCACCCTAAAGATGAATCGTTAGGTATAAGGCAGGTGCCTTTTAGTCGAGAGCTTTATATCGATAGGGCAGACTTTCGAGAAGAAGCAAATCGCAAATACAAGCGAATGGTTTTAGGCGGCGAAGTCCGATTGCGTTATGGCTACGTGATTAAAGCCAACGAAGTTGAGAAGAATGAGCATGGCGAAATCACTCTGATTCGTTGTACCTTTGATGCCGACACGCTGGGTAATAACCCCGAGGGTCGAAAAATAAGGGGTGTCATTCATTGGGTGGCAGCCGCAACAGCGCTTGCGGCGGAAATTCGAGTTTATGAGCCGCTCTTTACAGTTGATTTCCCCGATGCGTCAGAATCGGATTATCGGGATTTACTGAATGATGAATCGGTGATTATTCAGCAAGGCTTTGTCGAACCGAGTCTGCAATCTGCTGCAATAGAAGATCGCTTTCAGTTTGAACGGGAAGGTTACTTCTGTATCGATAGTGTTGATTCGACCGCAGAAAATCTGGTGTTCAATCGTACTGTAGGTTTACGTGATACTTGGGCCAAGATAGAGCAAAAAAATTAGGAGAACGAAGATGAAAATAGGTCTAATTCCCGTCAATATCGGCGTCAAATCTACCGAGCAAATGATCGGTATGGCTCAGCTCGCGGAAAATTTAGGTTACGAATCCGTTTGGACTTTTGAGCACGTGATTGTGCCGGAGGATTACAAATCTAAGTATCCTTACGATGCCTCTGGAAAAATGGGTGCTGCTCCCGATACCAATTTTATCGACCCGCTAATTGCGCTCACTGCAATCGCCGCGCAAACGAAAACGCTACGTTTGGGTACTGGGGTCAATATTCTGTCTCAGGCAAACCCGCTTTACGTCGCGAAGCAAACCGCGAGCCTGGATATGATTTCTGGCGGCCGATTTATGCTCGGCGTGGGTATCGGTTGGTTGCAGGAAGAATTCACGGCTCTAGGTGTACCCTTTGAGAAGCGAGGCGCGCGCTTTGATGACTATGTTTCGGCAATACGAAAGGTCTGGTCTGGCGAAACTGTAGAACACTCGAGTGAGTTTATTAACTGGACGGGCTTTAAGAGCTACCCCATGCCTACGCAGAATCCCATGCCGGTCATTATGGGCGGTATTAAGGGTAAGATTCATCAACGCATTGCGACTTTGGGCAATGGTTGGTATGCGCCGACCTCTGACACTGCGGAACTCAAAATCCACTTAGATAAGATTCGAGCCGAATGCGACAAGATAGGCCGCGACTTTAGTGAAATTGAAATTACCTGCATGTGGCCCGGCCAGGGAGGCCGCGAGGCCGTTGAGACGATGGAGGCGGTGGGATGTCATCGGTTGGTAGTCCCGATATTTGCACTCGGTGCAGATCCGGTGGCAGGCATGACCAAACTAGCCGAAGACGTGATCAGCTAAATTGGCTGTCACCCTCAATGACGTTGTAGCAGCTCGTGCACGGATCCGTCCTTATATTCATGAGACGCCAGTGTTATCGAGCGAGCTGCTTAATCGAGAGGCTGGTGCAACGCTGTTGTTTAAGTGCGAGCACCTGCAAAAGGTTGGAGCCTTCAAAGCGCGAGGCGCCGCTAATACAGTATTCTCGCTATCTCCTGTCGAGGCCAAACTCGGCGTGGCGACCCATTCCTCTGGTAATCATGGAGCAGCCCTCGCAAGGGCTGCTCAGCTTCGAGGCATTCCAGCACATATTGTTGTACCTAACAATGCCAAGCTAGCAAAAGTCTTGGCCATTGAAGGTTACGGTGGTCGTGTTATTCGGTGTGAATCTAATCTTGCTGCTCGAGAGGCCACCCTTAAGCAGGTTGTGGCTGAGACCAATGCCACCGTGGTTCATCCTTATGATGATGAGCGCGTGATTGCAGGGCAGGGTACCACGGCACTGGAAATTCTCGAGCAGGTTGATGATCTTGATGGAGTTGTCATACCTGTTGGTGGCGGCGGTTTACTGGCAGGTTCGAGCTGTGTGTTCAAGGCAATGTCCGATGTGAAGGTTTACGGTGCCGAGCCAAAAATGGCCGATGATGCTTACCGCTCATTTACGTCTGGCGTTCGAGTTACCGAACACACGCCGAAGACAATTGCTGATGGCCTGCAAACGACCTTAGGAGAAAAGAACTTCGATATGATTCGCGAGCTGGTTGATGGCATCTTGCTGGTCTCTGAGGATGAGCTTGTCTCAGCAATGGGGCTGATCTGGTCTCGATTGAAGCAGGTGGTGGAACCATCTTCGGCTGTCACTCTCGCCGCGGTGATCAAGTATCCAGACCTGTTTCAGAATCGAAAAATATGCCTGATCTTAACGGGCGGTAACGTTGACCTTGCGGATCTGCCTTTTTCGACCTAGTAGAGCTTTTGCGTAAGCTTTTCTCAGTGATCCTCTTAGTTGAAGGCGCCAAGGATTGCGCCCATCAGGGTCAGGGCGGCCAGAACGGCGAGCCAATTAATTGCGAGAAATGCTGCCGCAGGATCCATAAATGCCCCTGCGATTGATCGTCTTGCGACGGGAATTTAAACCTTAGGGGATTCGCCTGGCGCTTTATATTAAAAATTCACTTCTGGTCTGACGCTCTAGGGTGTAACGAGCGACCCCATAGCCCCTGCGGTCTCCAGGTTCAATTGGCCGCTGAGTCCTGCTGTGCGATGAATAGAGATTTCCTGCATCGTTGGACTTTGCATCATATCCAGCATGGCCTTTCTTGATGGGTACATAGCGATTGCCACCTCATCCCAGAGTTCGTCGACTTCCCCGAGCATCAACCGTTCAACATCGGCAGCAAAGAGTGCCCCACCGCCAAACTCTTTCAATAGCTTAGCGACCGCGGAGCCGTAAATATCGTAAGCCTCGCGTCCAGTCAGGCTGGTTTCTCTGCCATCCTCATACTTTGCGTTGGCTTTAAACTTGAGCAGGTTCACCATATAGATCGGCCCCTCAGGACCCGGTTCGAAAAATCCCGCGATTTGTTCTGGATTGGGCAATACGCTGTTTTTGTATTCCATGTCTTTGCTCCGGTCTTTTTACTAAAGAGAGTTGTCCTGACAAAACTGGATGATAACTTTGCTTAGAGTGTCCGGATTGTCTTCCTGGAGGAAATGACCGGCGCCTTCGATGGTCGTGTGTTTTTGTCCATTTGTGCCAGGAACATTCTCTTGAAAACGAACGTGAGCGCCCGCCGTCACTGGATCTTTATCAGAGAATGCGGTGATCATCGGCTTTTGAAAGGCTTCTAAAACCTTCCAGGCAGCACGGTTAGCAGGAATTGCCACATTGTCCGGGAAAATCGGTACAAGGGATGGGAATTGTCTCGCCCCTTGTTTGTATTCCTCGGCCGGAAAGGGTGCGTCGTATGCTTGTTTTTGCGCCTCTGTCATTGGGTTGGCGCCGAGTGAACTTAAACTCACAACGTCGCTGATCGTCAGTGGTTCATAGCTATCACAGTACTTGATCCAATACATGAAACCGGCACCATTTTCGTTTTCGCGCAGTTTCGCAGACATTTCTTCCGGGGGTAGTGCTGGAATCGACTCAAACAGAGCATGCATCGGAGCAGCCATTTCATCGGGGATACCTTTGGCATCCGGTAGGCCGGTGTTGGCGACAACCACTCGTGCGAAACGATCTTGATTCAGGGTGAGTACTCGAAGGCCAATCAATCCGCCCCAATCCTGGCACATCAAAGTGATGTTTGTCAGATTGAGGGTTTGAAGAAATCGTTCCAGCCAGCCAGCGTGATTCGCATAGGTGTAATCATCGCGTAAGGTTGGTTTGTCTGACTTCCCAAAACCGATAAGATCCGGTGCGATGACCCGATAGCCCGCAGCAGTCAGTATCGGAATCATTTTTCGATATAGATATGACCAGGTCGGTTGGCCGTGGAGGCACAGTATGAGTTCTCCACTCCTAGGACCTTCGTCCAAATAGTGCATACGCAATTGACCGCCGTCCCCGTCATCGATTCCCACATAGTTAGGAGCAAAAGGG
>Ga0222633_1001711_pt1 | contig 10672 bp, 7 predicted proteins | sample AntAcemetageno48_FD_179816 | JGI IMG/M metagenome (GOLD analysis project Ga0222633, IMG submission 179816) | Saline water microbial communities from Ace Lake, Antarctica - #48 | ecosystem: Environmental > Aquatic > Non-marine Saline and Alkaline > Saline | place: Antarctica: Ace Lake | collected... | reverse complement strand
CTGATTGCTCGAATCGACCGGCACTGTGTTGATACACCTGAGGCTTTGCAGCAACAACCTCATAGCATGACAGAGCAGGGCCTCATGTCGGGTAATCGCGGTCAGTTCGAGAAACAGGATCAGCGTGCACTCAATCAGGATCGGATGACGGGTTTTAGTAACCAGGATGCAGTTGCCCAGTTGGCACAGGGGTTGGCTGAGGCCACGAGCCAGCTCGAAGAAGTTAATGCCGAATACCAGGCTGCTGTCGCCCAAATCAACAAGGTGAGACAAACGCTGGATTTGATCAAAGAACTGACAAGACTGCAGTTCGAAACGATCGACCTGCACAGTGCAGAAACTCGTCTCCATGCATTGCGCGAGCGCCTTGCGCTGCTGTTAGACCCTACCTCGGATGCTGGCAAGGCGCGCCAGGATTATGAGGCAAACCGCAGTGAGCAGGAAAAGTTGAGCGCCAAGGTCAACGAGTTTGAGAGCAAGGGAGCGGTCTTGTTAGACAGGCGTTTCAGTGCAGAGACACACCAGTCATCCTCCGCGCAGCGACTAGGGGAAGGGCTCACCGAGGCTCAGGTTGAATTGGCCGCCGCTCATTTGCCTGCGATTACTGACCTGGCGATTGAAACCCTGGATGACCAGGAACGGCAGACGCGTGATCAGCTTGCTGAGGCCGCCGAGAAGCTGCAGACCAGAATCGCTGGATTGATTCAGGATCTGATTCGCATGATGGAACGTGCCAGACGAATCGATAATGGCGCATTGGCAGAAGCCGGCACCGAGCTTATCGATCTTGAAGCTTATTTGGAACGCCTTCGCATACTCAACGATGAAGCGCTGCCAGAGAAACAAAACCGGTTCCAGCAGTATCTGAACCAATCATCGGATCAGGGCGTCACTCAGTTGTTGGCCGACATTGATAACGAAATCAACATCATTGAAGAGCGCATCAGTGAACTAAACCTCACGCTGCAAAAGGTGAACTTTCAGGAAAACCGATTTGTGCAGCTGGTGCCGCGGCGGGTGATTCATGAGAGTTTGCGAACGCTTCAGCGCGCAACCGGCCAACTGCGCTCAGCGGCGCTGCAGGATGATGGCGGTAATGGGCAGTATAAGGCGCTGCAATACCTCGTCGGCCTGCTGCGTGAGGCGAGCGACAATCGCCGTACTGTGGGCGCCCGCGCACTGCTCGATCCACGCTATCGCCTGGAATTTTCTTACACCGTCGTCGACCGAACAACTGGCGAGGTCGTCGAGAAGCGAACCAGCTCCCAGGGCGGCAGCGGCGGCGAAAAAGAGATCATTGCGAGCTACATTCTTACCGCATCACTTTCCTATGCGTTGTGCCCACCCGGCGCCAACCGTCCGCTGTTTGGCACAATTATTCTCGACGAGGCATTTTCCAAAAGTTCTCAATCTGTTGCCGGCCGAATCATTTCGGCACTAAAAGAGTTTGGCCTGCACGCGGTGTTTGTGACCCCTAACAAGGAGATGCGATTGCTACGCGACCATACGCGGTCTGCGGTGCTGGTGCATCGCAAAGGGTTGAATGCAACACTAACGTCTATCGCCTGGGAAGAGCTTGAGGCTCATGCAGAGCAGCGCCAGCTTCTGACTCAAAGTCAAAAAGAGCAACATGAAATCCCCGAATGATCTTCGCCTCAGTCTCGCGCGCCAGTGGCGCAATGCCAATCAACGCGAGGCCCGTCTACTTGGCCCAGGTGTTTGGCCGATTAACATCTCAATAGGTAAGCCTGCACCTAGCATCGTCGCGGCGCAGCCGGATCAGGTACGCCGTCATTTGTCTGCCTGGCATGGAGTTAGCATTGGTGAAGTTGCCTGGGAGACCGTGAACTATCGACATCTCAAAGGCGACGGCAAGGAAGGCTTGCAAGTGCCAAGCCATTGGACGCTGCAAAAACCATCTGAGTGGATCGCCGCTATTAGTGAGGCTTCAATCACTAGCGAATTTACCAGACTCAGCGAAGTCATTGCGAATGTTCATGAGCAGTTTCGTAGTCTGTTGGTTCGGAAAATCTACCTGACCCAAAACCTGATGGCAGAAGAGGTGATCACAATCGCTGCTGTTGCAATGAAGCTAGAACCGGGTCAGGCAAAAGGCCTGCCTTTACGCGCCATTAACATTGCGGGCATAGACACCAAGTTTCTTGAGCGTCATCGCACGCTGATCACTGCAATGTTAGATCTCCGGTTTGATGGCGGCGCTAGCGAAACTGGACTTGAGGATTTTCTGGATGCGGCCCGAAGCGCGGAACAGTGGTTGCTGCTTGCAGATCTGGACGGCAACTTGTTGCCTTTTGACGCCGTTCGCGTCCGGGACAAAGAGATCTATGAAACAGCGCCGCCCGGGCGAAATTTGCTGGTTATCGAAAACGAAAGGTGTCTGCACCTGCTACCTGCCATGCCAGATACCATCGTTATCCTGGGCGCAGGCCTCAACTTGAACTGGATGCGAGCAGGCTGGCTGCAGTCGCGCCCGGTTGCCTACTGGGGTGATATCGATACCTGGGGGCTCACCATGCTTGCCAGGGCGCGGCAACAAGTGCCGGGCCTCACACCGTTACTGATGGATAAACAAACGTTCGCGGGCTATGCCAGTCGACATGCGGTTGCCGAGCCTGTGCATGCTGGAGAGGAGCCGCCGGCATACCTCTCAGCTAGCGAGCAGGCACTGTACCGAGAGTTACTGACTCTTGATCGCGGCAGACTTGAACAGGAGTTTCTTCCCGTCTCGGTAGTCTCCGCTGCTATTTCTGCCTGGAAGCGAACCTAGCACCTATCTAGCACCTATCTAGCACCTATCTAGCACCTACCTAGCACCTACCTGTCGGGCATGCTTCATTGATTTGAACTTACGCATGCCCAGTTACTGTACGGATATTCCACCCTCGATACTGATTCCGGGTTAATCAAGGTGACGGGTGCTCAGAAATTGGTTGCAATCAGTCTGCTTGAAGCTTTTCCATCAGGCCTGACAGAGAAATCACCTTCACATCATTGCCCACCGGGAACTCGTCATCACCGCCGTAAAGGATGTATCTATGCGTTGCGCCAACATCGTCACAGGTGTTGCTGTAGTGCTTGCCGATTTTGGGGGCTACGCCATGCTTAATCTCGACGGCCCAGGTTTCGGATGATGGCATGTTAATAACCAGATCGATCTCTGCCCCGGCGGCTGTCCGGTAGAAGTAGGTTGCTGCGCGACTCGGCAGGACCGAATGAATATTTTCAATTGCAAACCCCTCCCAGCTTTTACCCAAAACCGGATTAGACAGCAACCCATCGTAGTGATTGATGCCCAGCAACCGGTGCAGAATGCCGCTGTCACGGACGTAGTAACGAGGGGATTTCACCAAGCGCTTTTTGACGTTGGTATGCCAGGGCTCGAGGCGCCTGACCAGCAAAAGGTCTGTCAAAATATCTATATAGTTAGTTACCGTCTTGGCATCAACTTCAAGGTTCGACCCCAGCTTCGAATAGTTTATGGTTTCACCTTGCAGATGAGCCAGCATAGTCCAAAGTCGGCGCAACCTTGCAGCGGGAACACGAAAGCCCATTTGCGGGACGTCACGCTCAAGATAAGTGCGAACTAGGTTTTCAAGCCAGTCCATGGCCAAATCATCATCCGCCGCTAGATAGCTATCTGGAAAACCTCCCCGCAGCCAAAGGTTCTGCCGATCATCTTTGTTACCAACAATTTCAGCTACGTTCAGGCCGCTCATTTCGATATAACTAATCCGACCTGCCAGGCTTTCCGAAGACTGTCGCATCAAATCCATGGATGCTGATCCAAGCAGCAAAAACTGACCGCTGCTTCGCCCCTGGTGCCGATTTTTATCGATTAGCCCCCGCAACACAGGAAACAAATCTGGGCTTCGCTGTATTTCATCGATGATGACCAGTTTATCGGCATGAGCACTTAAAAAACTGGTCGGATCACTGAGTTTCAGTAAATCCTCAGGCGACTCCAAATCCAGATAAACCGAGTTGATACCTTCAGCGATGGTTTTTGCAAGCGTCGTCTTGCCAACTTGCCGCGCGCCAAGCAATGCGACCGCGGGCACTTGCGCGATCGTAAATTCAAGTTTTTCCGTGATTTGGCGCTTCAACATACATTGCATTTTAGGAATATATATCCAGATATACAAGGTTTAAATTTGACCTGACTTTCTCCACCTGGCCAAAGTAGTTCAGTTAACGTCATATGGTTTTCAACGACGAGCGAGTTCCCCGCTGTAAGGGCGGCTGTGGACGATCTCGCACGCACCACGCGGATCGAGCAGGGTTAAACACAACGGTGTCAGTGATGTTGGATTTCAGTGCATCGGGTAAAGCTGGTCTATTGGCGGCCCCCGGATATTACCCGTAGTCTGCCACCGCAGTTTGGGCAAATGGTGACATCACGCTCGAAGACACGCTTTAACCGTGTGCCCATGTCAGGGGTGCAGTCGGATTTTCTGTTGCTTTGATCGGTTGAACTCACAATACCTTATTTCAGGTTGCTAGGCAGTTTTCTAATATGTCCTTCAAGAGGACGCGTAATTTATCAGCTTTGCTCGGGTCATAGTGCCAGGGGTGGGTTTCTTGCATGTAGTTACACTGCGACAATTCCATTTGGATGGCGTGGTAACCCGTGTCTGGTTTGCCGTAATGTCGAGTCGTCCACCCACCCTTGAAACGACCATTGGCAATATGGCTATATAGCGACGAATCCTCACAGGCGCTTTCGACCGCCAGCGTGATTTTTTGGCTGCAGCTAGTCCCGTCGTTAGTACCAATATTCAAATCTGGCAGCTTGCCGTCAAATAGGCAGGGCACGACTGATCGGATCGAATGACAATCGTATAACACAGCGTATCCGTGTCGCTGATGAACTCGTTCAAGTTGCTCGCGTATGGCGTCGTGATAGGGCTGATGATATTGCCGTTGCCGACTAACAACTTCATCTAGCGATGGCGTCTGGCCGTCGATATAGAGTGGCAGGTCGTCGAAGGTGGTCGTTGGACACAAACCAGTTGTATATTGACCTGGGTAGAGTGATTGTCCCGACGGATCGCGGTTAGCATCGATGACATAACGATGAATGGGTGTGTTAACCACCGTTGCTTGTTCGAGCAGTCCATCGTATAAGCGAGTGATGTGCCAATCCGTATCTTCCTTTGCCTGCCCGGTGGCGTTGAGGCGAGAAAAAATGGCGTCAGGAATTTCCGTGCCACCATGCGGTTGAGCGAGTACGAGCGGGCTATCACCTATAGTCAATCCTACTTTCATAAGTTATATTTTTTCCTCTCCACTAGCTAGCCAACCTCGGCAGAAACGTGCTGTTAGATAAAGCCGCTATGATCGACCGATCAACAACCATCGTCTTGACGGCAGCAATGTCATCTGCCATGTATCGGTCGTCTTCGAGCCGCGCTACCTGGCATCGTACCGTTGCTATGACATTCATCAAGCAATCGCTGGTTTTAATTGGTGCTCGAAATTCGATTCCTTGAGCCCCGCATAACAATTCGATGGCTATGATATGGGCCAAATTTTCATTCATATCGTAAAGCCGGCGTGCGCCGTGGCAAGCCATAGACACATGATCTTCCTGATTGGCGCTGGTGGGCGTCGAGTCGATCGAGCAGGGCGTCGCCTTTTGTTTGTTCTCCGACATGAGTGCCGCAGAGGTCACTTCTGCAATCATGAAGCCCGAATTCAGGCCGGGTCTTGGCGTGAGAAATGCTGGTAATCCGAAACTTTGAACAGGGTCTACCATAATCGCAATCCGACGCTCGGTGATCGATCCTATCTCGGCAATCGCAAGTGCGATTATATCGGCGGCAAAAGCGACAGGTTCGGCATGGAAATTTCCACCAGACAATATAGAGCCATCCTCAATGACGACGATAGGGTTATCGGTAACCGCATTGGCTTCTATTTCAAGTGTGCCGGCTACCTGGCGTAATAAGTCGAGGCAGGCGCCCATTACCTGGGGCTGACACCGAATGCTATAAGGGTCTTGAACTCGTTCGTCGTCATCCCGGTGGGACTCTCGAATCACCGACCCTTCAAGCAAAGCGCGCAATGTTTGCGCTGCATCAATCTGGCCCTTCAACCCACGTAAGACATGAATTTCTGGCCGAAAGGGCGCGGTTGAATCCATCAGTGCATCGGTCGCGATTGCGCCCGAAATAAGCGCCGATTGTGCCAAAGCCCAACAATCAAAGAGTGCGCCCAGAGCTAAAGCGGTAGAAACCTGTGTGCCGTTTATTAACCCCAGCCCTTCTTTAGGCCCTAGCTCAACTGGCGTCAGACCCGTTAATTCCATGGCTTGTGAGGCTGGCATGGTGCTGCCCTGATAATTAACCGAACCTTCGCCGATAATCGCTGCGGTCATATGCGCCAAAGGTGCTAAATCACCCGATGCACCAACCGACCCTTGCCCAGGGATGACAGGTAAAATATTATTTTGGAGAAAAGCTTCGAGTTGCTTGATGACCAACCAGCGCACACCCGAGGCACCGCGTCCCAATGACAAAATTTTCAGCGACATGATGAGTCGGACGACATTGCCGGGCAATTCAGTTCCTACGCCACAGCAATGTGACAGGATTAAATTGCGCTGTAACTGTGCCGTTTGCTCGGGTGGGATTCGCGTGTTGGCTAGCTTGCCAAATCCGGTATTGATGCCATACACAGCGACATCGCCAGTAGCTGCTTTTTTGACAATTAAAGCCGCGGCATCTACCCGCGATTTGCAGGTTTCATCTATTTGTATGCGTAAGTCTTGCCGATAAATTGAACACAGATCGTCTAGAGTCGCCTTGCCGGGCTTTAGAATTAAGGTGTCGCGCATGTTGTCCATAGTGTTAATCTGCTAGTTGATCGAGGGTTTGACGGTAGTTGCTAGCAATTTTTTGCTCATTCGCATGAACGCCATTCTCGATGACCTTTCGGCCCCTGACATAGACGCTATCAACCATATTTTCATTACCGGAAAATATCCAGCTATCGAGCAGGTTATCCTCAGTACGGCCATACAATCTGGGGTGAGCATCGTTAACAACCACAAGGTCAGCTCGATAACCAACGTCGATACGCCCAATTTTTCGACCACAAGCCATGGCGCCGCCAGCCAGTGCGCCATTGATCAGGTTACGACCTGTATTGGCGGTTTTCGGCGAAGTTAGCACGTTTCGACCCCGAGTCACTAAGCGTTGACCATATTCCAGCCAGCGCAATTCCTCGACTGGGTCGATCGAAATATGACTGTCCGATCCGATGGCCCAGTTTCCGTTAGCTTGCAAATATTGCTCTGCATTGAAAAATCCATCACCTAGGTTTGCCTCGGTCGTTGGGCATAATCCGGCGACACAGCCGCTAGCGGCCATTTTGACGGTTTCATCGTCAGTCATGTGTGTTGCGTGAATCAGGCACCACTGTTGGTCAACGTTAAAGTGATTGAATAACCATTCGACGGGCCGTTGCTTAGACCAAGCAAGGCAGTCGTCGACTTCTTTAGTTTGTTCTGCGATGTGAATATGAATCGCGGCAAGACGTTCCTTACCGATAGAATCGATGACCGACTTGAGTAATGGCTGATCGATAGCGCGTAACGAATGCGGGGCGATACCGACGGATGTATCAGCATTATTCTGAGACTCTGTTTGCAATGCCTCGACAATACTGCAAAAGCCGTCCGCATCATTGATAAAGCGCTTTTGACCTTCTAGCGAGTCGGCACTGCCGAATCCGCCGTATTGATACAGGACTGGCAACGCGGTAAACCCGAGACCAACCTCTTCTGCCGCATGCATACACTGTAAGCTCATTTCTGCAGGATTTTGGTAGGCACTGCCATCAATATTGTGGTGCAGATACTGAAACTCGCCGACGCAAGTATAACCGGACTTCAACATTTCGAGATACAACTGCGAACTGATATGAAACAGATGCTCGGGCTGGATGCGTTCCAGGTAGTGGTACATGATCTTGCGCCAGGTCCAGAAGCTATCCTTTGTGCCATCGGATGCTGCGAGCCCTGCGCGTTCGCCTAGCCCAGACATAGCACGCTGATGCGCATGTGAATGGACATTGGGAATGCCTGGTATTAAGACATCGTGACGTTCACCTTGTTGATAGGCGGCATCGATCAAAATCTGGCTTATATCACCATTGTTATCCACTGTAATTTCTACTGAATCAGCCCAGCCATTAGGTAGTAGCGCTGATTTCGCCCATATTATTTGAGCCATTGTCTCTCGTCTTCCTGGTGGTTTAATGGTTAGTCATACCGACCTTGTGAACCAAGAGCAAACAAGTTAGCATACATGTATATACAAGTATAGAGCGCCAGTTAAATCCTCCATGGAAAAGCATCAAACCCTGTTTATCAACGTTCGACTAGCCACCATGGCCAGTGACGATGGCTATGGTCTTGTCGACGATCATGCGTTGCTGGTCGAGGCCGACCGAATTGTCTGGATTGGGTTTATGTCCGACAGGCAAAGCGCGATTGAATTGAATCCAGAGATTATCGATTGTACCGGCCGATTATTGACGCCTGGCTTGATCGATTGCCACAGCCACCTAGTCTATGGCGGAGATCGTGCACATGAGTTCGAGCTTCGTCTCGAAGGTGCCAGCTATGAGGCACTTGCCAAAGCTGGTGGCGGTATAAAGTCGACCGTCAAAGCCACTCGCGAAGCTAGTGAAGAAGCCTTGTTATCCAGCGCAAAAAAGCGTCTGACACCGCTATTGAACGAAGGCGTCACCACGCTCGAAATTAAATCGGGATATGGCCTTGATAGCGAGACTGAAATAAAGATGTTGCGAGTTGCCAAACAGCTTGAAACAGATTGTTCTGTTCGAATACAAAAAACCTTTCTTGGCGCTCATGCCTTACCAGTGGAATATGCGAATCGCAGTGATGACTACATCGATCTGGTCTGTAACCAAATGTTACCCGAAGCCCATGCGGCGGGGCTGGTTGATGCAGTTGACGTGTTCATCGAGAATATCGCTTTTACAGTAGCGCAGGCAGAACGCGTGTTTGATTGTGCCGAGGCACTTGGTTTGCCAGTCAAGGCGCATGTAGAGCAATTGTCTGACATGGGTGGTGCAGTGATGACAGCAAAACGCCAGGCCCTGTCGGTCGATCATATCGAATATCTGGCAGAACGAGATGTCACCACGCTAGCAGAGAACAATACGGTTGCAGTGCTGCTGCCCGGTGCCTTCTATGTGTTACGCGAAACCAAACTGCCACCAGTAGAGGCATTGCGTGCACAGGGTGTGTCGATGGCCATCGCAACTGACGCCAACCCTGGCAGCTCGCCGGTGCATTCGTTGCTGCTCATCATGAACATGGCCTGCACCCTGTTTCGGCTAACACCCGCCGAAGCATTGAGGGGCGTAACGATTAATGCCGCCAAAGCACTCGGACTCGACAACGAAGTAGGATCGTTAAGTGTTGGTAAACAGGCAGACCTAGTGCTTTGGGATATCGATAAACCCGCGATGCTAAGTTACCAAATTGGACTCAATCCCTGTGCTGCGATAATGAAAGCAGGAGTTTGGCGCAAACCACTGGAGATACATCGTGGCATCTAACAAGCCCAGTATTAGTCCAGCTATAGAAAAGATAGACAAGTTGGCACCAGAGCCGATTTATCAACAAATCAAAAATAATATTGAAAAGAAAATATCCGCTGGCGAGTGGCTAGCTGGACAAAAGCTCCCATCAGAGAATGACCTAGTTGTAGCGCTCGGCGTTAGTCGAATGACGGTCAATCGAGCCCTACGTGAATTGACTCAAAAAGGCCTCATCAATCGTGTCCATGGCTTAGGATCATTCGTCGCAGAGAAGCCTCGTCACGCGAGCTTGATCGAGTTGGAAGATATTGCACTCGAAGTGACAGACAGTGGCAAGCAGCATAGTTCGAAAATTAGGGTTTTAGAAAAACGTCTAGCTAGCTCCGACGTGGCCGGTGACATGGATGTTCCTGTCAATACTGAATTGTATTACCTGAATGCCGTGCATTATCAAAACGACATACCGATTCAGCTCGAATCACGTTATGTCAATCCAGCACTAGTGCCCGAATTTTTGCTTCAGGACTTTAAAAAAATAACCTCAACGGCCTATTTGCTTAGCCAATTTCAGCCAGACGAAATGGAACATATTATCAGCGCTGTCATTGCCGATGGAGAAACACAAAACAGGCTGAAAATAGAGCCAGGTGATCCTTGTTTACGGCTTAATCGGCGCACCTGGAAAAATAGCCAGGTCGTAACACGGGTAACGCTAACCTATCCCGGCAGTCGATATAATCTTGGTGCCCGTTACGCCACCAGCGAATACAACACACGCACATCTAATAAGAGTTAAACGGAGACAAAAATGTCGCTAGACCATACTGATGATCGTATTGATAAAACACGAAATATTCGCGCTCCCCGCGGATCAGAACTGAACTGCAAAAGCTGGCTTACTGAAGCACCGTATCGGATGATTCAAAACAATCTCGATGCAGAAGTGGCCGAGAAACCGCATGAACTGATCGTATACGGTGGCATCGGCCGCGCAGCCCGAAACTGGGCCTGCTACGACAAAATTCTCGAATGCCTGAAAGAGCTCGAAGACGATGAAAGTCTACTGATTCAATCAGGT
>Ga0222633_1001707_pt1 | contig 10697 bp, 9 predicted proteins | sample AntAcemetageno48_FD_179816 | JGI IMG/M metagenome (GOLD analysis project Ga0222633, IMG submission 179816) | Saline water microbial communities from Ace Lake, Antarctica - #48 | ecosystem: Environmental > Aquatic > Non-marine Saline and Alkaline > Saline | place: Antarctica: Ace Lake | collected... | reverse complement strand
ATCGATGGTGCAACGGGCATTGCTTGTGGCTGACTTTCTTCGGCTTCATCCCAGGCGCAGTTGGCCGGAACGATGAGTGTCGCAATCTTGCCTGCACCACTATTGGCAACAGCCACCGCTTCAGCCGCATCGGCCGACAATTGATTCGCCGTCGCCGTTGTTTTGGTCCAATGAGAAACTGGTTGCGACAGCCCGATAATGTCCGAGGTGAGTGGTGCGTCAAACTGCTTATGATAGGTCGCATGATCACCAATCAAGTTAAGAACCGGTGAATTGCCTTTTTTGGCATTGTGCAGATTAGCTGAGCCGTTCGACAGCCCAGGCCCTAAATGCAGGAGTGTGCAGGCTGGCTTACCGGCCATGCGGCCATAACCGTCGGCCGCTCCTGTGCAAACTCCTTCAAAAAGGGACAGCACGGCTCGCATCCCATCGGTTTTTCCAATCGCTGCAACCATGTGCATCTCAGAGGTGCCGGGGTTGGTAAAACACACCTCAACGCCCTGCTCAATCAACGTTTGTAATAGCCGTTCCGCTCCATTCATACGTTCACCAGCTGCCTCGAAAAATAGAAGCGCGATTATACCTTAGGCACTCAAGCAAAGCTGAGACAAAACAGTTGGTCAAAATCAAACCTAATTGTGAATATCACCAACAAATTCTCCTGAGCGTGTCTCGAAGACTCGCCAAAATTTCGATATTTTCTTTAATAACCAGTTACTTACAATATTTTCTGCACTATTGGCACAGATCGTGAATTAATTATGCTCACAAGCAACCAACAACAATATTAGGAACTTGAATGAACTTCACGCCCAAACCTCAGGCCACCCGATTTACTTTTGTCCTACTAACATTCGTCATGATCGGCTTTGGCTTGTTTGCTGAGCGTCATGCCGAATCTTCTGAGCGCCATTTTGTCCATGCCCACGCAATAAACGCTCAGACAATCAATATCCAGACAAGCCAGGCACGAACAATAGAAAGCCAAACAACAATGACCACAACTGCAGCTATCGATTAGCAACAAGCCAATACAACAAGCCAATAGAGGAACCAGCATCATGAGTGTATTCAATCGACTATCCGATATCGTCAACGCCAACCTCAATTCGATCTTGGAGCAGGCCGAAGATCCTGAAAAGGTTGTCCGCTTGATCACCCAGGAAATGCAGGACACCCTGGTCGAGGTTCGGTCAGCCTCAGCCCGCCACCTCGCGGACAGACGGCAGCTAACCAAACAGCTAAGACACATTCAAGAAGAATCAAAGTCCTGGGAGAGAAAAGCAGAACTCGCCATTGATAAGGGCCGAGATGACCTCGCCAAAGCAGCGCTTCGAGAAAAGAGCTTTATCGATGACGCCGAAACTCGAGTTCAAGGCGATATGATTCACATTGAAACAGCGATAGAAAAACTACGTATCGATACCGATAGCCTTGAAGACAAACTACGTCAGGCAAAAGCTCGCCAGAACGCCCTTATCGTTCGTGGCCAGACCGCCCGATCGAGAATCAAGGTCAAACGGCAGCTAAGTGATGTGTCTTTCGATGACGCCATCGAGCGCTTCGACTTATACGAGCGAAAACTCGATGAGATGGAAGGCGAGGTTGAAGCCTTTGATCTCGGCAATATCAGCTTGTCCGCAGAAATAGAAAGTCTCGCAGGCGACCAGCAACTTGATGCCCAACTCGCTTCTTTAAAGCAACGGCTGGTTCCTCCACAAAACAGTCCTAGTGGGGTGTAACATGAAACGAAGACGTTACGAAGATGACTACAGGCAAACACCCACACTCGATCGAACCAACAAAAAAATCGGTGGAGTGTGTGCTGGATTCGCCAACTACTTTGGGTGGTCGCGATGTACTGTTCGAGTCATGTCGGTGATTAGTCTCGTCATGATGCCGCAGATTATCTTACCGGCTTATGGTTTGGCTTACCTCATCATGGATGAGGACGAAAGATACGAGGACGTCTATTAATCGCAAGTGATAAGTCGGGGTCGGAGTAAATGGTTTCCACTCCTCCGGCTACATTGTGCTCTGATCGAAAACTTTTCTACCTCCCATCCAGGTTTCTAGTACAGAGATGTCGCTAATTTTTTCTGCTGGGCAGGTATGTGGATCGCTTTCTAGCACAACAAAATCCGCAAACTTTCCAGCTTCGAGGCTGCCAACTTCATGGTCGGAGTGGCATTGCCATGCAGCGTCTATGGTCATGGCTCGAATCGCTGCCCTCACATCTACTGCTTCATTTGCCGCAAGCTTTGAGCCTTTCTCACGCCACATGTCTCGAGTGACCGCATTTTGTATACATCGCAACGGACCCATCTCAGTCACCGGTTCATCCGAGTGCAAAGTCCAACGAATTCCTTTTTCTTCACAGGCTTGAGTCCGGTCCAGCAAACTGGCTTTTTGCGCGCCAAAGACTTTATCCCGCATGGCCTTGCCCCAGTAGTAAACATGTCCGATCAAAAAGCTCGGCGATAGACCTAGGCGCTTAATGCGATCGATCTGTTCATCATGCAGAATCGAACAATGCTCAATCCGATAAGGTCCATTGGTAAGCAAACCAGCTGCATCGGCTGCTTCATAAGCATCTAGCACATGGTCAATTGCTTGATCACCATTGGCATGAATCGCAAGCGGCCATCCGCGCCCGGCGCGATCCTTGACCATTTCAATCAGCACAGCGGGTTCTACATAGGCCACACCTCGGCTTACGGAATTAAGGTAAGGCTCTCGCTGCAAACCAGAGAACCCTTGATTGGATCCATCCGCAACAATTTTCCAGGCCGTGAGTCGGGCCATCGCATCGCCATCACCGGGCTTAGCATCCGTCATATCCCATTTTTCTTGCAGGGCGTAGCTCAGGGAATAACGTAATCGCGCGCTCATGCGCCCGGACTCTGCTAGGGCTCGATACAGATCCAGTTCTTTGACCCCTCTGGACATCCCAGTTGCTTGATCACAAAAAGTTGTCACGCCGACGGTATTTGCCCGTCGGCAAACATTCAAACAAGCCTCGGTAAGATCGTAATCTGTTTGACCCGAGTTGTGTTTCGCTACCTGCGACATCGCAAATCCGCCCTGTAGAACCCCATTGGGTTTACCATCGGAGTCTCGGCCAAAAGATGATCCCGATACATCCGGAGTATTCTCATCAATCCCTGCAAGTTCTAGAGCCGCCGTATTACAGTAGGCGAAATGCAGCGAAGCGTTATAAACCAGAATAGGATGTTGCTCGGATACCCGGTCTAACATTTGCCGGGTCAGCACATCAGGACCCTCCTGCAACGAAGGATCAAACTGCCTCGCAACCAGCCACTGCTTCGGCTTTAAGTCGGGCAAGAGGGTTTTTAGATGCGCCAGCGCATCATCAACCTTAACGAACCGAAAGGGCCCCACATCCGAGAACTGGCCAATGGTGGCGATCGGCAAAAAATGCATGTGTGGCTCAATAAATCCCGGTAGGATTGTCCCTCCTCCACAGTCGACAATCTCTGCCTGCTCAAATTGACCTTTAAGCGCCTCGGCTGAACCGGTGCCAAGAATTTTTCCATCCGCAATCGCTAGAGCGTCACATTCGCTGAATTTTTCATCAAAGGTATAGATCCTTGCGTTGACAAAAATCTGGGTGCCCGTCGATATTTCTGGCAGCGGAGGCGCTGCGTTTCGCCAGTGTTGCGCGTTACCAAGTAACACGTCATCGACCTTCATCAGGCTGTTAAGTTTGGCAATGATGGGGGAACAACAAGCGCATGGTGTTGTTGGCATCCATCCCTGCCAGAGATCTTGAACGTCGGATTTTAGAAACATGATTTCCCCTGATTTGGTCTCATCTTAAAGGCAGCTTATCTGCACCTTATATGAAATGCTCCGTGGTAACATCGTGCTATGCAAAATCAGCAAAACCTACAACCCAGAATTGGCATCGATTTAGGCGGAACGAAAATTGAACTCATCGTCATGCAAAGCGATGGTTCCATCAGCCACCGACAACGATGTAATACGCCTCAGGGCGACTATCAAGCAACACTGACCACACTGAACAACCTAATAACTGAAAGTGCTTCAAAGGCTGACTTGCCAGACAAACTTCCCATCGGCATAGGGACACCCGGCGCAGTGTCGTTAAAGACCGGGCTAATGATGAATTGCAATTCGACCTGCCTGAATGATCAGCCACTACGTGAAGACCTCGAAAAGCGCACGGGCAGACCTGTACGGATTGCCAACGACGCAGACTGCTTTACCCTGTCAGAGGCCAGCGACGGAGCCGGGTCTGAACACAGTACGGTTTTTGGTGTCATCCTTGGCACTGGGGTCGGCGGCGGGATTGTTTTTAACAAACGATTAAACCAAGGGGTGAATGCAATCAGCGGAGAGTGGGGCCACAACACCTTACCGATCCATGCACTCAAGCACCCTCTAGCGGCCGCACTTCTAGAATCACCACGCCTTTGTTTTTGCGGCCGACAGCATTGCGTTGAGACGTGGATTGCTGGCCCGGCCTTTGAGAAAAACTTTCACCTGCAATCTGGCGAAAGCGCTACTGCACAGGAAATTATGCAGCTCGTGAGATCGGGCGACCCCCTTTCTATTATGGTCTTCGAGCAGTACCAACATCTACTCGCACTGGGTCTGGCAAACGTCATCAATATTCTCGACCCCGCAGCAATTGTTTTAGGCGGCGGTGTTTCCAATATTGATGAACTGTATGAGAATATTCCGGATCTTCTACCCCACTATGTATTCAGCGATGTGATTCACACCAAAATACTCAAAGCGAAGTATGGCGATTCGAGCGGCGTCAGAGGCGCCGCCTGGCTGTGGACTACTCGTGAAGTTGAACAGATATTGGAGAGCACTCGATGAGACTCGAAAACTGGCAAGCGACCGCATTTAATCCGGCAACGGAATCGAGCAATAAAATTCATTCCGATGCGATGGCAAAGGCCTATGGCTATCGAGGCGGCCTGGTACCGGGTGTTGTAGTTTCTGGATATCTGATAAACCCAGCTGTGCTGGCCTGGGGCAAAGATTGGTTAGACCGCGGCCAGGCAAAAGTTACTGTCTCAAAGCCGCTCTACGATGGCGCCAAATTCGAAGTCGCTTTATCGAAGCTGACCGATGATTACTACGAGGCCGAACTCATTGATGCAGAAGGTACCCTTTGCGCTTCAGCTGAAGTCAGTCTCAACCCCGCGCCCGCACCACTTCCCGTCATGCGCGGTGATAGAAGATTGACCAAGGGCGAAGATATCCCCACCGCAGAACTGGAGCAGATGCGCGAGCTTCAACATTCAGGAATGAAATCGCTGGCCGCGATCTGGCACGAAAAACACAGCATGGCCACTTATCTGAAAGATCCAACGCAGATGCCCTTGATCCATCAACTCAACCCGGCGGGATATGCTCACGGCGCTTTCATGCTCGGTATTACCAATTGGGTCCTGGCGGGGAATGCGTACATGAATCCCTGGGTGCACTTGCAAACCAAATCGAGATTTTTAGGTGCCGTACCATTTGGCACACCACTCATTGCCGAGTGCGAAATCAAAGACTTGTTTGGTAAAAAGGGCCACGAGTTCGTTGATGTACAGGTCAACGTTTTTGTTGCAGAGACTCAGTCGCCGGTGATGTCAGCAGAGCTACGCGCCATTTACAAAATGCGACCCGCGTAAGCTGCTTAGCCTGCTAGCCCTAATAAATCCTATTTTGCAGCCCGCAAACTCGCGAGCTGATCATTTGCCCAAATTTTTCGAGAAAAACGCGGATTCTTGGAAGACATATCAATCTGATAGAGAGATTCTCCTTTAGGAGTTGGCAGGCCGAGGATTTCGCAAAGATTTCGGGCTAACCACATTTCTATTTTTAACACGACCATCTTGCGTCGAAGACGGCCTTGGACGTCTCGATTCAACACCGCCGGCAAGGTGTTCAGAGTCAGTATTTCATCAATGGCGGTACTGGCCATTTTTTCTCGACCCTCATCACTGGCGTAGAAATGCGTCACAGCAAAAACCGTCTTGCGGGGTTTGATTTGCTTCAAGAACTGACAGGACTTTACCACCGTCGAACCGGTTCGAACCATATCGTCGAATAGTACAATATCGTGGCCTGATATTTCATCGAAAGTTGCTTCACTTTCCGCATGCAACTTGATCTCAACCTTACGTTCCCCGGTACGGTCTTTATCTAACATCACAAACCGTGCCTTGGGCAGATTCAAGCGAACAAACATTTCCTTGACAAAATCTCGAGCCCCTTTGTCCGGTGCACACAGCGCCAAACCTTCGCCATCAGGCTTAATGTCGACGATATTCGATTGGGTTAAATAATCCAGATATAGCTCGTAGGGAATCAGGTTATAAAATTGTCCATCGAAGGTTTGCGAGAAAATGGTCTGCACGGCATAGGAGTGATTGTGTACCGTCACAACCCTATCAACACCGGCAACTTTTAACATTTCGGCATAGAGCTTTGCCGTAAATGGCTGACCGTCGAATTTTTTTAAGTCTTCCTTTTCGCGGTCACCCTGAGTTTCACCAAGATACTCGTGAGGACCACGATCCTGTGCACTATAAAAAAGGTCTGGTTCAAGTAGCACAACCTCTCTGGCGCCATTCTCCTTCGCCGAGCGAGCCATCAGCATGGTTCGCATAGCAAGATTCTGTCGACTAACATAGCCGTTAGCGGTACTCACGATCACCACCGTCTTGCCTTTCAGCTTTGAGCCAATGCGGGAGAAGTCGCGTTCGTCGGAGATGAAGCGAGGGCAGAATTCGGAATTTGCGAAGGTTTTCATGCTGATCAGGTCAGCGATTTCTTCCCGTTGACCCATGCCATAGGCAAGATCAATCGCAAATGGGTCGTCCGAGAAATTGCCAACAATGACAATGTCAGAGAGATGATGAGATTCATTCACGGTAATGCCAATTCGGATCAGGGACAGGCGGGATTAAAACAGATTGAACGCAGATCGCAACCTATTCCTGAATAGATTGGTCGCCCAATCTGTTGCCGACTTATCAGTCAGCTTTTTCCAACATCCTACGAAGCGCAACCACCTCCTCATGCAAGTCTTTTAGGGACACCTGATTAGGATCTGCGTCCCGCTCTTTCTGATGCTCCTCCTCCAAAACGTTGACCACAATACCGATCACCATATTCAAAAAGGCAAAGGCTGTGAGAAATATGAAGGAGACAAAGTACATCCAGGCCCAGCCGTACACCTCCATCACCTCGTACATCACGTCGGTCCAGTCCTCGAAAGTCATGACTCGGAATAGGGTTAACATCGCCGCAGCAATATCCCCCCAGAGAAAGGCATTGATCTCCTCGAAGAACAAGCTGCCGACTGCTGCGTACATATAGAAGATGATAAACATCAGCGCCATGACGTAGCCCAACCGAGGTAGTGCTATCAACAGTGAGTTCAACAACATGCGCAGCTCGGGCACGATGCTTACCATTCGCAGCACTCTGAATACCCTGACCAGCCGGGCCACCAGGGCCATATCGGTATTATCGATCGGAATCAGGCTGACGGTGACGATTAACACATCAAAAATGTTCCAGCCGCTCTTGAAGAAATCGAGCTTGCGGTCCTCCGCTGCAAACCGAATGCCGATTTCAATGATAAAAATAAGCGTGATGAGCATGTCGAGCCAAACTATCCCGATCTGTACGGAGTCAGGTATATCGTATGTCTTCAGACCAATGAGCAAGGCAGACGCCATGATCACCACAATGATGAAGACCTCAAATAGCTTATTACTTCGAATGGCCTGAAATCGGGAGATCGCGCTCATGACTTTCCTGCTTAAAAAAGGACGCGATTATAGAGAAATTCAAAAATTGATCTACGCTTATCCAGCGCCTGCAAGCTAGTTTTTGACTTAAGCTAGGATCGAGACTTGAGAAATTTCAAAATCCATTTTGCCAGGATGTCACTATCCAATGGCTGCTCCAGACTCGCGACACCTTGTTCAAACACCGCTTCTACCAAAATTTCCTGCCGCAGGTACATTAATGACTGGGAGTAGGCTTTTACGAATTCAGGGTGCCCTTGCAAACATAAAATGTGGTCATCAACCTGATACATTGCATTAGGGCAAAAATCGCTGCTGGCGAGCTTTACCGCACCATCCGGTAACGACGTCACCTGATCTTTGTGGCTCACCAGCACTCGAAACACTTCCAGCGGTGGATCCATATAGTCCTTTTGGTTCACCAGCTGATTGGTATGCACGCCAACTCCCCAGCCCCCCGCAGCAGGTTGGGTCTCTCCACCCAGGGCTTGAGCCACCAGTTGATGACCGAAACAGACCCCGACCAAGGGTTTTTTTGCACAATGTAGCATTCGAACATATTCTTCCAGGCGATGAATCCAGGGTTCATCATCGTAGACGCTCTTTTTGCTACCCGTAATCACATAACCCTCACAGTCATCGAGATTTTCTGGGTACTCGAAGTGTTCAACATCATAGGTGAGGAAACTCACGTCTGACCTGCTGTTCGCAGACAGCCTTGTAATAAACATATCGGGATAGTCGCCAAACTCTCCCTGAAATTGAGGCAACACGGAGTCCGCTTTGAGGATCCCAACCTTCATATAATTTCGAAGTACCGTTTGAGCTGCCAGTCAGTCACGCTTTTTTCGTGCTCTCGAACTTCCCAATCTCGACTCGCCGCAAAATGATCGACGAACACATCACCAAATAGGTCTCTGGCCGCCTCTGACTTTACGAACTCCCGGTTTGCATCCCGCAGATTGGCGGGCAGTTGTTGAGTTTCTGGCAGGTCGTCCTGGATTTCGTAGGCGTTGCCAATGATCCTGTCACCAAGGGCAAGCTTCTCCTCGATGCCAAGCAACCCTGCGCCGAGGGTTGCCGCAGCAACAAGATAAGGATTGGCATCGGCGGACCCAATTCGAAACTCAACCCGTTGGGATTTCTCCGAACCCGTAATCACTCGCAATGCGGTAGTCCGGTTATCAATACCCCAGGTGGCTGCGGTAGGTGCCCAAAAGCCTTTCACCAAACGGGTATAGCTATTGATTGTCGGTGCTGTCATCGCCAGAAACGGCCGCATATATTTTTGCTGACCGGCAACATATTGTCGCTGCATCTCACTCATGCCATGTTCTGCTTCAGCATCGAAGAAGACGCCCTTGCCAGACTTCAGATCGAACAATGACTGATGGCAATGACCACTCTGTCCAGGGTAGTCCATCGACCACTTCGCCATAAACGTTGCAAGCTTCTCTCGGCGTTGAAAAAAGCCTTTTGTGAAGGTCTTAAATAGCGCGGCCTTGTCCGCGGCTTCTCGTGCCTCATCAACTGCGATGGCGGCCTCCCAGACACCAGGTCCGGTTTCGCAATGCAAACCTTCTACGGCAAAATCATGGTCCAGGCAGTAGTCCATGAATTCATTAAACAGGTCGCCGTGAACTTGAGTTCGCAAAATCGAATAACCAAACATGCCAGGGGACAGTGGTATAAGATCACGATAGTGTTTGTCTCGCGCACTCTGGGCAGTTTCGTTAAATATAAAGAACTCATATTCAAACGCCATTCGAGCACCCAGGCCTAGAGCTTCCGCGCGATTTAATACCCGTTGCAATAGGCTACGAGGACAAATCGGGTGCAAGCTCTTGCGGTCCGCATCGACAAACTGACCGATAAAATAGGGAATATTGTTTTCATCTCGAAGGCGACGCTCGGTTGAGAGGTCGAGCTTATACAGAGCATCAGGAAACGCCGAATGCCAACCCGTAAAGGTTGCATTGTCATAGAGCTGATCGGCAACGTCCCAGCCCAGCACACAATCACAAAAACCCGATGTGTCAGTCGAAATCGACTCAAACTTATCGAGACTCAGATACTTGCCACGAATGACCCCATCGATATCGGTGACACCTAGCTTTACTCTGTTAACACCTTCTTGCCGGTACTTGGTAATCAGCGCTGCGGCATCAGTCATGTTGAAGACCCTTTAACCGCGTGTTCATGGCCCGGTAATCGAATGTTTTCCACCATGGCTTGAACTTCCGCTGGTGGCGGCTTAGTGACGTTCATCACAACGAAGGAGACAATAAAATTAAATATCATTCCGAGCGTACCAATCCCCTCTGGTGAGACACCAAACCACCAGTGCTCAGGATTGTTGTCGCCGGGGCTGACGAACTTAAAGTAGACAATGTAGCTAAAGGTAAATATTAACCCGGTCAGCATACCGGTGATCGCTGCTTCCTTATTCATTCGGCGGGAAAAAATCCCGAGCAAGATCACGGGGAAAAAACTTGCAGCAGCAAGTCCAAAGGCAAAGGCGACCACCTGGGCCACAAACCCCGGCGGATAGATGCCAAACAACCCGGCGATAACGATCGCAACCGCCGCGGCGATTCGCGCATAAAGTAATTCCTGACGTTCAGAAATGTTCGGCATCAATGTTTTCTTGAGCAGATCGTGGGAAATCGCCGTCGATATGACTAACAACAAACCTGCAGCGGTGGATAACGCTGCCGCGAGGCCACCAGCCGCAACCAATCCGATAACCCAGTTGGGTAACCCGGCAATTTCTGGGTGAGCCAAAACAATAATGTCCCGGTCAATATAGAGTTCGTTTTCGTTTGCTGTTGCGACATTAGACAGCATACGCTCGCCACTTTCTCCGCTGCTGCCCGTGAAGGTTGG
>Ga0222633_1001703_pt1 | contig 10715 bp, 10 predicted proteins | sample AntAcemetageno48_FD_179816 | JGI IMG/M metagenome (GOLD analysis project Ga0222633, IMG submission 179816) | Saline water microbial communities from Ace Lake, Antarctica - #48 | ecosystem: Environmental > Aquatic > Non-marine Saline and Alkaline > Saline | place: Antarctica: Ace Lake | collected... | reverse complement strand
CTTAGCCGTAACAATGCAGTGGAAAAAGAGTCACCGATGGTGAAGTAATTGGAGTTGAATGAAAAGAAACCAATCTAGGAGCGAAAACGCGCCTCACCAAACGGTGACCGAAGCAATCAAGTTCAAGAGTGCGGGGCGGTCTATTCAAATCGAGTTTACGGACCAGAAGCTGAGCCCGCACGCGGGCACGGCGACGTTTTGGTCGTTTTTGCAATCAAGCGGTTGGCGCGAGGCGCTGACCAAAGCGCTGCCGCATCCGGCCCCGACCTCCAACAACGCGCTGAGCGCGCTGAGCAAGGCGCTCAGCTTCATGCAGGGGCTGTTGTGCGGGGCCAAGAAGCTCACGCACGTGGCCTATATGCGGCGCGATCCGATGGTGCCGGCCATGCTGGGCATCAAGCGTGTGGCGAGCCAGTCGACGCTCTCGCGGTTTTTTCAAGGGTTCACCAGCGCACCGGCCAACCTCGGGTGTTTCCAACCGCTTTTCAAGTGGTGCGTGCAACGGCTGCCCAGTCGGCGTGAAGGCTATGCGCTGGATCTGGATTCCACGCGGCTGCTGCACGAGGACGGGCATCAACAAGGAGTCAAGACCGGCTACACCCGTGTGGGAATCAAACCGTGCCTGCATCCCCTGTTGGCGATCTTGAGCGAAGTGCGACTAGTGGCGGGCTTTTGGCTGCGACCCGGCGACACCGCGTGCGCCAACAATGCGGTGGCTTTCTTCCGGGAGCTGTGGGCCAACCTGCCCAAACATGTGCGCCTGCGCGTGGTGCGCGCCGACTCCGGCTTTTGTCAGGCCGCCCTGTTGGCCCTCTGGGAGGAACTGCGATTGAAGTTCATTGTCGCCGCGCGCCTAACTAGTCCGGTGAAGAGTCTGCTGCGTCGCGAAACGCACTGGTGCGCGACCGATATCGACGGCACCGAGGTGGCCGAACTCGGTTTCGCCAACGGCGAGTGGCCCGCCTCGGCCCGCCTCATCGGCATCCGCCACCGCGTGAAGGACAAGACCAGCCGGGCTGGCGGCAAACTGCTCATCGACTGCCCGGGCTATTTGTATCAGGTGATAGTGACCAACCTGCCGTTCAGCTCGTCCCCTTTGGCCGTGTGGCGTGACTACAACGGTCGAGCTGCCTGCGAAAACGTGATCAAAGAACTCGACCACGGCTACGCTCTGCCCGACTTGGCCTGCACTGAATTTTGGGCCACTGAGGCGGCACTCAGCTTGGCCGTGCTCACGCACAACCTGATCGTTTTGTTCGAACGCAAGCTCGGGTGGCTCGAAGCGGTCACCTTGGGGAGTCTGCGCTACTGGCTGTTTGTCACCGCCGGGGTCATCAGCGAGGCTCAAGGCACCCTCACCATCAGGCTCGCCGTGCCGCCCCGAGAACGCGACTGGTGGCGAAAGCTCTGGGCCAAGCTGACATCTCCCTTTCCCAACTGCGATGCAGTCGGAAACCGCCCCTGCTTCTCATCCTGATTTCCCTTCGCATTTACCCTTAATACACCACAATATCAGTTTCCTTCTGCATCGTTACGGCTAAGCCGCCGCGGTTCGGCTCGAGCCGGCACGGACTACGTGAGTTTGCCCGCGAAGATTACAATCCCGGCGGGCCAATCCTCCACCCGCATTGAGATCAAACCCTACGCCAATACCGAGGTCAGTTCGTTTAGCCGCAACGTCATCGTATCTGTCGCGAACGGCCCGGGTTACCTCGTTGGCGAGGGGAGTGCGGCGGAGGTCACAATCTTCTATCAATCCGGAGCTCTCTACTTCGCCAACCTCGCCCCGCAGACGAGTGCTTCCGGTGCTTACGGCACCGTCGCGTTGAAGCTCGCCTCGGACAACAGCTCTCTCACCATCAGCGCACGGTTTGCCAATCTGAGCTCACCAGTGACGGCAGCCTATCTGCGGCTAGGTGACCCTGGCCAAAGTGGCACCCTATTGGTGCGACTTCCGAGTAGTGATTCTGCCAATACGCAATGGACGATATCCCCAACCGGACCTTTCTCGGCCAGCGACATTATCACGGCTCTGCAACAAGGCCGCATTTTCGCGACGGTCGATACCGCATCCCACCCGACCGGTGAGCTCTCCGGCACCGCGGCGCTACGATGCATCGGCGTCGTTCCGAGTTCCCGTCGCCCCTCCAGCGGCCCCAACCGCACCGACTACGGAAGCCGACGCGGCGCGCTTTCTAACCCAAACCACCTTCGGTCCGACGCGCGGGTCCATTAGTCTCATGATGAGCCAGACTTACGCCCAGTGGATCGATGCCCAGATAGCCGCTCCCGCGAGTAGCCACCTTCAGCACGCCACCGTTCAGTCGCAGGCCAACCCTGTCGTTGATCCCGAACTACCGTCTGATTTGGTCAACCGCGAGCACCGCATGGATGCGTGGTGGCAGATCGTTTTGAAAAATGATGATCAACTTCGTCAGCGCGTGGCTTTCGCTTTGAGCCAAATCTTGGTAATATCGGATAGAAACGATACGATAGGCAACTTCCAAGGCGAGACCGCGTGCTACTACGACCTATTGGCCAAACACGCCTTCGGGAACTACCGCACCCTCCTGGAGGAAGTGACCCTCAACCCGCTGATGGGGGTCTACCTCAGCCATCTCCAGAACGCCAAGGCCAACCCCCAAACTGGCGCGGTGCCCGATGAGAATTACGCCCGCGAAATCATGCAGCTGTTCTCCATTGGTCTCGTTGAACTGCACCCCGATGGCACGATCAAGCTCGATGGTAACGGTCTGCCCATTCCGACTTATGATCAGATGGTCATCACCGAAACGGCCAAGGTTTTCACGGGCTGGGGATTTGCTGACCCGGACGCGAGCGAAGACGAATTCTATCTCGCCGAGGAGGCGTTTTCAAAACCTATGCGACCGTATCCTACTTTCCATGACAGCGGACCTAAAGTCATCGTGACCGGTCGCGCCCTGCCCGCCGGCCAAGGTGCGGTTGCTGATGTCCGTGACACGCTGGACACTCTCGTCAATCATCCGAATACCGGTCCATTCTTAGTCCGTCGTCTAATCCAGCGTTTGGTGACCAGCAACCCGAGCCCCGGTTACGTTTATCGCGTCGCGCAGGCGTTCGAGGACAATGGCGCGGGGCAGCGCGGTGATCTGGGCGCAGTCGTGAAAGCTATCCTACTCGATCACGAAGCCCGATCTAGCGAAACCGCCGCTCAACCCAATTTCGGTAAACTCAAGGAACCGCGACTGCGCGTCTCGGCGATGTTACGCGCCCTGAATGTCCAGATACCCAACGGTCGGCTCCAATACAACTATGCTGACGAGGAGATCGACCAAGCCCCCTTAGCTGCGCGAACGGTGTTCAATTTCTTCCGCCCCAACTACGTGCCGGTGGGGGATCTCGCCGCCAGCGGATTGGTGGCACCGGAAATGCAAATCACCACCGACACCACCGCTATTGGAGTCCCCAATCGCCTGTCGGTCTATGCGTTCTCCACCTTGATGGACGCGGAGGAGCGAGCGGAAGAAGGCGTCCCCCTGATGGATCTCTCCAACCTACTGCCCCTCTGGACCCAGCCGGAGAAGATCATCGATGAACTGAACCTTCTCTTTTGTGCGGGATCACTCTCCCGCGATTCTCGCGCTCGGATACTCCCAGCCATGACGGAAATGCCTCCGTGGGTAGATGCCCTCGGGACGGTAAGCTCTCTCATTTATCTCGTCGCAACCTCCCCCGATGCCGCCGTGCAAAACTAACCCCGATTTTCCCATGAATCCTCACTCCCGTCGCCACTTCATCCAACAATGCTGCAAGGCTGTTGGCACCACCGGCATGCTTTCGGCCATGTCGCAATTACGACTCCTCGGCGCCGCCGCCGACAGCAACGTTCAGCCCAGCCCTACCGGTGCGATGGAGGACGACTACAAGGCGTTGGTCTGCCTCTTCCTCTCCGGCGGTAATGACAATGACAACCTGATCATTCCCCGCGACAACAGCGGTTATCGCGCTTACGCCCGGGCCCGGAGCAGCCTCGCCCTGCCTCAAGCCAACCTGCTTGGTATCAACCCAACCACTACGGATGGTTGCGCCTGGGCACTGCATCCCTCTCTCACCTCGATGCGCGATCTGTTCGTGTCCGGACAGGTCGCCCTCATGGCCAACGTCGGCACCTTGGTCGTTCCCACCACTCGAGCTCAATACCTAGCGCAATCGGTGCCATTGCCGAACCAGTTATTCTCGCACAGCGATCAAGCCCTGCAGTGGCAAACCAGTGTGCCCGATCGACCTTCCGTGACGGGTTGGGGCGGCCGTTTAGCTGATCTGACCAACGCCTTCAATGAAAACAACCAAATCTCCATGGCGATCTCATTGGCCGGCAACAACAGTTTTCAAGTCGGCAACCAGGTTGCACAGTTTTCCGTTTCAGAAGAGGGTGCTCCCTCGCTGTGGTGGCACGAGGATGCCGATGATCAATCCTCGACGGCGCGGCTCAATGCAATGCGCGGTATGTTCAAGGACGGTGATCCCAACTTATTTCGCTCGGCCTTCGGCCAGACCTCCGAGCGTGCCTTGGAGAACAGTGAACGACTCGGAGCCGCCCTGCAAACGGTGCCTGCGCCGACGACCACATTCCCCGCCACTCCCTTAGGTCAGCAGCTTAAGATGATTGCTCATCTAATGGGGGCGCGGTCTCAATTGGGGCTGAAGCGTCAGGTCTTTTTCGCTGAAATCGATGGCTTCGATATGCATGATGTCTTGATCGGCGCCCATGCCAACCTCCTCACGGAATTGTCCGATGCCATGAAGGCGCTCTACGACGAGACGGCGGTTCTCGGACTACAAAACAATGTGACCACATTCACCGCCGCTGACTTCGGTCGCACTCACCTGAGTAACGGCAACGGATCCGACCACGGCTGACCTCGTGATGGGGGGAGCAGTCCGTGGTCGCGACCTCTACGGCACCATGCCGGACCTCACCATCAATGGCCCGGACGACACCGAGCACGGACGCTGGATTCCGACCACCAGCGTGGACGAATACGCCGCGACCTTAGCCCGGTGGTTTGGGGTCAGCGATACCGATCTCCCCATCGTTTTTCCTAACATCGGCCGGTTTCCCTCCCGCGATCTCGGCTTCATGTCCCGATGAAAAAGATCGCCTGGTTAGTCGCTGGTGGATTGGTCGCCGTCCTCCTTATCGGCTTACGTACACTTCGCCATCAATCGGATCCGGCTGACGTATCGACCGAAACGACAATTCGCCCGACTCCCGCAAACTCAGTCATCCCCGAACGTCACAATGCGTTTCTGATCACCGGCGCTGACCCGATCGCAGATGGCCTTGTCGGGCACGGTTTGAACACTTCCGTCGGGCAACACAAAACAAGATTTAGACACGATTCAAACGGTCTTTCGCGCATGGCAACGACGTGGGTCCGGCAGTGGCAATCCCAGCGGAACGAACCGGGAAATCACGGCGGCGTTGACGGGGCGAAATATCTGGAAACTCGTCTTTATCCCACCTGATCACCCCGCCATCAATTCTCGCGGCGAGCTCTGTGACCGCTGGGGCATACCTCTCTTCTTCCATCAGCTCAGCGGAACGGAGATGGAGTTGAGGTCCGACGGCGCTGATCGTCAGAGATTCACGACCGACGATATCGTTTCCCGCTAACGGGTGTGTCCGGGAAGGTCACCGGGCCAGCGGGAGCGAGAATGAGTGCTCGGCCAAGGCGGGTGCTCGGTCAAGGCCGCCGGGGGATAACAACGGCCCAGCGCAGTTCCTCGTTCACTCGAAGCGCAAAGCAGTGGGCTGGTGCCTTCCCCAGACACGCCCTAGGGCTCCACCTCGAACCAAAACGGCACAAAGATTTCCTCCCCATCAAGCACCATTTGCGCCCATATTACGAACCGTCCAGGCTGAGGAATCGTCACTTGAAAATGAAGCACCGGCGCGGCCGGATCAAGCGCCTGTGCCAGATCAGTTTCCTGCGGATGGAGATGGGCAAACCCCGTTCGCTCCCGATCAAACGCCACCAAGTGAGCGAATGCGCCCATGACCTCCCCCATCGTCACGTCGTCGCCGCTGTGATGGCGAATGGTCAAAGTCAGGTAAATCGGTTCTCTTGCTCGCATCGGCAGAGATTTCGCTGACAACTCGAAATGAAAATCTCCTGCTTCCGCCGTCCAATTCTTCGGCAGGTTCGATTCGGAAACTTCGCCTGCGACGGCGATGTCCGCACTGGCGTAGAGCCCTCGCGCGGTGGCGGTGGGGGTAAAGTCGGCAAACACGCGATAGTCTCCTGCCAGCTTCGGGGTGAATGAAACCTTCCATTCACTGGGGTCTACTCCGGCCTCGGGATGCAGGTGTTGATAATCCTGCAGCGTTGGGTCAACAACCATCAAGTGCAGCTTGCGTGTGTGCGCCACCAGCAGATCGACCGGGGTAATTAATTTTCCCGATGAAGTCGTCAGCGTAAACGTAAAATCCGTCGGCGCTCCCGATTGGATTGAATTCGGCATAACGGCCAATTCGACGGGAGATCGAGCCGTCGTAACGGGTAAAAACTGGGGCGCCGCCGGATCACAAAATTCGAGCACGTTATCGCCCTCTAAACGAAAATCGCCGTGGCTCAGATTGGTACCCGTGGGCAGCCAACGAAAAAATGCGAAGACCAGAATCGCTGCTGCGGTGAGCGCAAAGATTTGGAGTTTTTGGCCCGGATTTAGGGCGTTGGTATCAGTGACAACACTCATCGTAAAATCTTCCTCACGAACTGCTGGGTATCCCATTTGCTGCCATCCGCGCGGTCGATAATCCGGCCATTTTTGTCGATGAGTAGCGTCGCCAACGTGTGCTTGATCAAAGGCCCATCGATTTCACCCACCAAAACACCAAACTGCGTGAGCAAATCTCTAATCGCCGATTCCGGTCCGGTTAAAAAGTGATAGTTACTCGTATCGATGCCCCGCACTTCCGCATACTCTCGGAGCACTCCCGGAGTATCGTATTCGGGATCGAAAGTAATCGAGATCAGCGCCAGCTCGTCGCTTCGTTCTGCCTCAGCCACGGCGGTTTGCACCGCAATCATGTGAGACACCGCTGCCGGGCACATCGTCGCGATCGGACAACGGGTGTAGATAAAATTGAGCAGGATCTTCTTACCTCGAAAACGCGAGGCGTCCACCACGGCCCCGGTTTGGTCATAGAGCGCAAAACTGGGGAGATTTTCTCCCACCGACCGGTAAGCCTTGCTGCCCCGAATATTAGTGTCCTCCCGCAGGGACGCCGCCGCCACGCCCACTCTCGAAGAATCGATATCATCAATCCGCCAAATGTGATCGAGGCGGTATTGCCCCATGTCGACTTCGATCAACCGAGCACTTATCCGAGCGCCTTCTACCGCATTCGCTAAATCGCCCTCTCCCACCTCAAACTCCATCACCATCGCCGGCATGAAATCGGGAATCTCATCATGATCGACGAGCAAGGTTCCCCGCTCTTGATCAACGCGAATGATTTGTCCGGTCAGCGGCAATCCCGACAACTCGGTTCGAGTGGTTCCTGATTTTTCCTCCGCTTCTTTTCGCTGACAACCCAGACCGGCGCCGAACAGGAAAAACCCGAGCAGGCCTGCAGATAAACTAATGCGAGAGATTCGGAGAAACACGAACTTACGGATTCCTCGGCACCGGGAATTGTCAAATCGAATGCCGTAAGTAATGGTTTCGTTCTTACCGACTTAATTTCGTCTAATACGTCATGATCGCACGCTTCAAATCATCCCGCACATCAGAATATCAGCCCGAAGTCGCCTGGTTCGCCGCCATCGGCGGGGTTTGGGTGTTTGTGTTGATTATGCTCGGCGCCTTCACCACGAGTATCGGCGCCGGCATGGCATTCTTGGACTGGCCCCTCTCCAACGGATCGCTCAATCCCGACGGTTGGCTCTCCGATATCATGATGTTCGCCGAGCACTCGCATCGGCTCAGCGCTGGGCTCATGGCATTCATCACCATCGCAATCTGGCTCCTCGTCTGGGCCCGCGAGGATCGAGCGTGGGTCCGTAACCTCGCCCTATTCGCCGTCGTGCTCGTTTTCACCCAGGCCCTGATCGGGGGCCTCCGAGTGCTCTTCGATCATCTCCATATTGAATCTATCGAAACCAGCGTCGGTCGACTGTTTGCCATGGTTCACGCCGGCCTCGCCCAAATCTACGTCTGCACCCTCCTGGCGATCGCGATGGTTTTGTCCCGTCGCTGGATCAACTGGCAGGGTCCGGCCATCTCCGGCAACATCGTGCGGTGGGGCCGCTGGTGTGTCGGACTGCTGCTGCTGCAACTCGCGGTCGCAGCCGTGATGCGGCACAGCTACGCGGGCCTAGCGATCCCGACATTTCCGATGAGCACCCCGGAGGGAAATTTGCTGCCTCCGATCTGGAATTTCAAAGTGTGCATCCACTTTGCCCATCGAGCTATGGCGTTGGTGCTCACGGTCGCGCTGGGCGGGTTTATCTACGCTATTTGGCGCGATTCCAGGGTGGGCGGCGGATTAAGGTTAACTGCTGGCTTAATTGGAGGACTATTGGTTGTGCAAATCGCATTGGGTGCATCTGCTATCTGGATGACCCGCGATCCCTACATCACCACCGCCCACGTTCTGGTCGGAGCTTGCCTGCTCGCCGCGACATTCGGGGCGGCAGTCTGGTCTAATCGTAAATCAATTCCCCGCGCGGCATGACCGATTCTCCCTCAATCACCGTGGTCCCCTCCGACGCGCCCAAGGGGAAATTTTCCGACTATCTTGAGCTGACTAAACCACGCTTGAGCATGTTGTCGGTGATCACGGCGCTCGTCGGCTACCTCGTGGTGAGGGCACCGTGGGACTGGACTCATTTCCTCACGACCATCGTCGGCACCTCGGCCTGTGCTGGTGGCGTTGCCGCCTTGAACCAATGGATGGAGCGAGATACCGACGCCCAAATGAATCGCACCTCGGATCGCCCGATCCCAACCGGCAAAGTGCCGGACGGAGCTGCGTTTGTAATGGGTTGGGGACTTTGCATCGCGGGGTTGGCCATCTTGTTCGCCCTCGCCAGCACGTTGGCCGCGACCTTCGCCCTCGCGACCATTGTCATCTACCTCGCTTGGTATACCCCGGCAAAACGTTACTCGCGTTGGAGCACTGAAATCGGGGCGATCGCCGGCGCGTTTCCTCCCCTTATTGGCTATGCCGCAGCTCATGGAGGAATGGAACCTCTCGGTTGGGTGCTATTTGGAATTCTTTTGTTTTGGCAAATTCCTCATTTTATGGCCATTTCTTGGACCTACCGAGAGGACTACGGCAAGGTCTCATTCCCCATGCTTCCGGTCCGAGACAGCGAAGGCGGCAAGGTGGCCATGTGGTCCCTCGTCAACACCCTCGCCTTAATCGCGGTCAGTGCGCTCCCCACCCTGCTCGGCGAAGCCAGTTGGTTTTACTTCGGCGCCACGATGCTTTTTGGGCTCTGGTTTCTCATCCGTGCGATCAGATTCATGCGGCCTGAAGGGAGAGACAAGGCCGCCCGCAAACTGTTTCTCGCGTCCATTGGATGGCTTCCACTCCAACTCGGCGCCTTGGTAATCGATCGACTATTTATCCCATGAGCATACAAGATATCCCGGCGTTAAACGCCTGCCTGAATGGCCTCGCCACGATTTTGATGACCGCTGGTTTTATTTTCATCAAATCCGGCAACAAAAAATCCCATCGCAAGATGATGCTTTCTGCTGGCACCGTCTCAGCCGTTTTTCTCGTCGGCTATGTCAGCCACAAAATCCTCGTGAAAGGCGTGCACACTCCTTTCGGTGGCGAGGGAGCGATTAGCACCTTTTACTACACGATGTTGATCTCTCACATCATTCTCGCCATCTCCATCGCTTATCTCGTGCCTCGCACTTTTTTGTTCGCGATTAAGGGTGATTTTGAGCGGCACAAAAAGTGGGCGAAGTGGACATTCCCAATTTGGTATTACGTCAGTGTAACCGGCGTTTTAGTCTACTTCTTTCTGTATCAGTGGTGGCCCAGTGCTGCCTAACCGCGGTAACGGTCTTTGTCGCGAGACACAAAAAACCGCCCTCCCTGACGGAGGACGGTTGCAAATTAGATGTTCGACTTTAAAAACCGAACTACTTCACGACCAAAATGCCCTTCATGCCAGACATATAGTGAGCAGGGAAGCTGCAAAGGTAAACATACTCACCGGGCTCGGAGGGAACCGTGAAAGTAATCGAATCGGATTCACCTGGTCCGAGCATTTTGGTGGCTGCGAGAACTTGATCCTTCATTTGAGCTGGGATGTATTCGGTTTGCGGCGAGGTCATGGCCGCCATAGCGAACGCACCCGAATTAGCCTCTTTCGTGAGCACCACGAGATTGTGTCCCATCGCGGCTTTCGGCAACGCGCCTTGGTTCACCAGCGTGATCGTAAGTTGCGAACCGGCAGCAGCCTCAATTTTGGTGACGTCAAACTTCATCGTGTCGTTCGCGATAACTTTGACGGTTTTGCCTACCGGAGGCTTATCGGCCATCGGCTTTTCGGCTTCCGCGACGGTCGCGGAGGTCGGCTTGGCGGTTTCTTTAACCGTCTGGGAGGGAGCCGCTGCCGTTTCTTTTTTGCCGCAGGCAGTGAGCCCGAGCACAGAAACAGAGAGGATCAGAGTGGAGATCGTTGAGAATTTCATTGCCCTTT
>Ga0222633_1001700_pt1 | contig 10730 bp, 8 predicted proteins | sample AntAcemetageno48_FD_179816 | JGI IMG/M metagenome (GOLD analysis project Ga0222633, IMG submission 179816) | Saline water microbial communities from Ace Lake, Antarctica - #48 | ecosystem: Environmental > Aquatic > Non-marine Saline and Alkaline > Saline | place: Antarctica: Ace Lake | collected... | reverse complement strand
TACCCGGCAACTACAACTATCCCGACAGTGACAACCCCGGATCCAACCACAAAAGCAATTTCAAAAATACGGTAAACAACATGTTTAACCGCTACGAGCCAGAGGCTCCATCAAACCTGCTTCTTCCCGCTCACCCTTACAACAACCCTGAGTCGCCTCAGCCCAGCCAGGGCGTGGCGGTGGCACAGTCTGAGCCCGACTTTGCCAATCCAGCCGTCACAGTCCGCCCTGCCAACGCAAGTGGTTCGTCCGGCAACAGCGGATTCCTTGGAAAACTGTTCGGAGGCAATAAGAACCGAGCTCGATGAGCAACGCTGCGGTCCATCCTACTCCCGCTGATACTCCCCCACCCTCTGAATCCGCCAGCCAAACGGCTGTCGCGGAATCAAGTGCGGGATCAAAAGCCGAAGGAACTGCGGCACCGGAGCGCTCGGACAGTGTGATGCCGTCGACCGATTTCCTAAAGCGCCAGATGGCTCATTGCGGCGAATACACCTTTCAGGCACTCAACAAGGTTGGGAAATTGAGCCCGGAAGATACGGGGCGCATCTCACAACAATACCTGAAGAACCTTTCACAAACCGAATCGGGCAAGCCATTCACGGATGCACTCCAGTTTCTTGTTTTCGAAGGCTGGAAGAAAAAGGAGGTGGAAGCCCGGGATGTCGTCCTCGGACTGACGCGGGCCTTGCTCCGCTACTCGAAGACTAAGATCAGCCATCTGGCGTTCGCCCACCAGACAGAGACTCCCATCGAGTTCTACAACAACTATCCAGCGATCTCGGAAATCTCACGGCTTCTGCAATGTCCTATCATCCAGATTAGCGAGAAAGACTTTGTGATGATCGCATCGATCAATCCGTTCACCGCCATGGCCGCAGCGAGACTCGTCTCGAACGAGATAGAAACTGAAGTCGGCAGAAAACCTTTCCAATTCGTTGCGACGACAGATCTGAATGCCTGGAAATATTCGTGCGAGAGACACTTCGGAACATGAACCTCGATATCGGATTCAATCTCAACGAGACCATTTCAGAGGCGGTCGTAGATAAGTTGATCGAATTCGATCCGTCTTTGGGAGAGCGTCCTCGTGAGGACATTCCCCGTACTTGCACCGCCAACCGAATCCTGGCTGCGATTGGTTCCATTACCTCCATCCCGCTTTTTCTTAAGATCAAAGATTTTGTCGATCGCGGGCTTCTCGAAGAGTCCGATCCATCTTTGCTCAACCGTGGAATGTTCGTCCCCCTCTATAAGGACTCTGAGCAGATCTACATCGCAGTTGCCAATCCATGGGATCCCACTGCAGAGGATACCTTCGCACAGCAGTTCCCCGGGTTGGAAGTAACGAAAATTCTCGCGCCGGTCGCGGAAATCACGCAAGTGATTGAAACTGTATCGCGCACCACCGGACCATCCCAGTCCGACCTTGATGCCATCGAAGTCGATGAGCGGGGTGAAGAGATAAAAGATTTCAATGTGACAGAGAAACACGATGAGCCATTGGCGCAGCTTGTTGCAAAAATCGTGTCCGACGGAGTAAAACACCGGGCTTCAGACATTCACATCAAGTGTGATAAAGAGAGAGTCCACTATAGCTACCGCATCGACGGTGACATGGGGACAAAGTACGAAATCCCCATGAAGCTGAAGGACCGCGTAGACGCGTTCCTTCTTAATCTGATGGGACTTGCTCCTGAGGAACGGGCAAAGCGCCCGGGTATCTCAGGTCGATTCACCGTCAACTACCTACGACGCGCGATCGACATGCGTTTCGAGCGTCACCGCACCTATCGTGGGTACCACGTGACGATGCGGATTCTCGACAAAAGTAACTTTGAAGCGAAGCTCGGTGTCGGCTCGCTCGCCTTTGACTCAGCAACACTGTTCGAGTTGGAGAAAGTCATGGCGATCCCGGCCGGGATCATCGTCATGTCAGGACCAACCGGTTCGGGAAAATCGACCACGCTCAACGCAATGCTGCGGGAGCTAAACCGGCCCGAGGACAACATTCTGACACTCGAGAACCCCGTCGAGGACGAAATTCTCGGCGTTCTCCACTGCGACATCCGCCCAAGCGAGTTCAAGGCTATGATCGCTTCCTTCATGCGGAGTGACCCTGACATTATTCTGATGGGTGAGGTCCGTGACCTCGATTCAGCTGAACTCGCCATCGAGGCCGCCATTACCGGTCACAAAGTTCTCACCACGATCCACACCCCGCGGGCGTCGCAGATTATCGAGCGATTCGAGCAAATAGGCATCGAGCGCTGGAAAATTGCGCAAACGCTGAAAGCCGCCTGCGCCCAGCGACTCATCAAGCTTCTCTGCCCTTATTGCAAAATCAAAAAGCCCGGACTCACCGAGCGGGAGATCAAGAAATTCAACCTCGACGAGGATTGGCGCGGGACTCCTGTTTTTCAAAAAAATCAAGAGGGATGCAATGAGTGCGGCGGCCGGGGCTACTATGGACGAACTGCAATCCTGGAGATCATCCCGATCACCCCCGAGTGGTCCGACGCTCTATCCAAAGGCACCCTCAGTCCGTATGAACTCGAACTTACTGTCCGCGAGCAAGGAATTCTCCCCTCTCTGAGAAAGAGCGGACTCAAAATCGTGCGCGAAGGACGATCCGACTTGGAGGCCCTCAGAAAGGTCATCGACATGTCGGTTACAGACTAATTTTTACTGATGCGAAGATGAGCAAAACAGAAGCAGCACCTCCCATGTCCGCAGCCCAGGCTGCGCTGGAAACCCGGATCAAGGAGAAGAGCGAAAGCCTTTCAGGTCATCACAAGGCAAAAAAGGGCCTATTCCAAAAGGACGAGAGCAAATCGAAGTACCCGCCGAAAGAGCTGATCAAGCTTTGCCGCGGTATGGCGTCGATGCTCAAAGCGAACATCAACACCGCCGACGCGCTGAAATACTACTCTTCCGGCCACCCGTCGCCAGTAGTGCGGAGTACACTCAAGCAGGTTCGTGAACAAATCGAAACAGGCTTGCCGGCATGGGCAGCCTTCGGGAAAACCAAAAAGTTCGATGACAAATTCATTTCTCTCATTCGAGCCGGAACGGATTCCGGTCAGTTGGACGAGGCATTCGATGCCATCGCCGGGCGACTCAAGAAAGAAGGCGAGTTCAAGTCAAAAATGCGCAAAGCGACCATGCTACCCGGCATCATTATCTTTGCGTTGATCATGCTTTTCATCGCCGCTCAGTTGCACATCATCCCCCAGATCGAAGGTATTCTCGACGACGTTGGCCAGGAACCCGACAAGCTCACGGGCATTCTTTTCAAGATGAGCCACATCACCAAAAAGGTTTGGATTCCCTTCATCCTGGCACTGCTCGGATTCGTCTTCTCCTTTCTTTTTCTTGAGAAGGTCCGCAACCCGGTTACATACTTTCTCATGGCCCGCTGGCGCCTGTTGCGCAAGCTCGTCATGGGAATGCGCCAGCTTCTCTTTCTCGGATCGATGGACATGCTTCACTCGAACGGAATCAATCTTGCCAAATCCGTCGAGATCTCAGCGGAGTCCCTCAAGGGCACCCCCATGTATGAGGAACTTCTCAATGCCGGGCGACGCTATATCGAGACAGGTCTTCCTTTTTCCGATGCCGTTCGCAAATTCACTTCGTGCGACCCGCAGGTCTCCCACCTCATTTCGATCGGCGAGCGCTCCTCCTCGCTTGGTAACCAGCTAAAACTCCTCACGCAAATGTACGAGGAGGACGTGGATCAAATCGTGAACGAATTCTCACAAATCGTAAACCTCATCGTTCTCATGACCGCCGCTGTACTGATCACCATGGTTTTCATCGGTGCCTTCCTTCCGATCTTCCTGATGGGACCGAAGATGATGAACGCGGCCATGTAGATTCCCAACCTCCCCTCACCATGCAACAGACAACTTTCGACCGCTGGCTCCAGAAAAAATACGTCCAGGTTTGCTATGTGTATTGCAATAGCCTTCCGCACCACGTCCCGTCAGGAATTCAGCTCGACGAATCGACAGAGGAATGCGGCGGACGATATCTCTACCGATTCACCGTCAACAACGACCAGGCCATGAGCGAGTTGACCGCTCATCTCGAGGTTGAAAACATCACCTACGCCTCCCGGGTTTCCGAAGAAGGCGGGATGAAAGGAAAATTCTTCAACGACCCAAATAAGAGCTTTACACTGCAGATTTTTTGGCTATTATTCATAATAGCCATAGTTTCAGTAATTCTATCCGGTCTCCCGGTGAAAATTTGGAAGGAACTGTCGGCTGAAGAAACCGACGGGAAGAAGAAAGCAGAGATCGTTCGATACGACTCTGCCGAACTTCTCGCATGAACCTCCCTTTCAATTTGCAAACGAAATTCCAAAAGTCCAGCCGGGAACGCGGTCTCACGCTGCTCGAGATCACAGTTGTTCTCGCCTTAATGATGTCTCTTTCCAGCATTGTAATTTTCTCGATCTCCGCGCTCAACGAGTGGAAAAAAGGGCGTGCGGCTGCAGAGAGCTTAAAAGCAGTCTATCTCTCTCAAAAAAGCTATCTGGCGGATCACCCTTCGGATAACTTTGCTGACTTCGAAGCCGATGATTTGATCCCCTACCTCCCCAATCGCCCCGGTGCCATGCCATCTGCGACTGGTTTGGAAGACGAGTCGCTGACTCTGAATTTCAATGTAATGCCCCCCGAGTTCGAGCTGACAGGCTCCGGCTACGACCCGTCGAATTCCACTACCGACGGACTCTGGGACGTAGGCTCACTCTGATTGCAACAGCTTGAGCTGCTCCCCGATCCAAGACTCGTCGCGGCCCAATTCCGTTGCCATGAGGCGGGCGACCTTCTCAGCACAGCGCTGCGTCGCCGCATCGTCCAGAAATGTGCAACGCATCCGCCGATTCATCGCATCTGGCAGCGTCATTGCCATTTCATCCCGCACAGCGCGCTCCGCATCTTCGAGCGTGTAGGGTAAGTCTGGATCCAAAAGCTCAGTCTTTTCAGACAGGGCCGGTCCTTCGTAGCCTTGGCAAAGAAGGATTAGGTCGGCGGTCGAACAGGGTTGGATCTCCAATCCACCAACCTCTGCAGCCCGGTCGACCGTATCCTCCGCCATCTGGCGATAAGTCGTCCATTTTCCGCCTGCGATCGTGACGAGACCGGATTCGCTGACCGTCAGACTGTGAGTGCGGGAAATTTTCGATGTATCGCTCCCCTTCCCCGGTGCGCTCACCAACGGACGCAGACCGGCGAACGAGGCCCGAATATCTGAGCGCTTTGGCTTCTTCGTCAAATACCTGCCGGCGTGCTCGAGGAGGTATTCAATTTCGTCTTCCCTGGGTTGTGGATTGATCTCGATGGGAACGTCTCCGGTATCCGTAGTACCAAGCAACACCCTGTTGTGCCATGGGATCGCGAAAAGGACACGACCATCATCCGTGTTCGGTATCATGATCGCCGTTCCTCCGCCGAGAAAATCCCCATCGAGCACAATGTGAATTCCCTGGCTCGGGTGAATTCGTTCCCCGGCCTGCGGTTCGTCCAGTCTCCTGACCTTGTCGGAGAAGACTCCCGTTGCGTTTACGATGACCTTCGCCTCGATTTGGTATTCCTCCCCTGAGATTCCGTCCTTCGCGATCACCCCTGACATTTTTTCGCCCTTCTTGATGAGCTCGGTGACCCCCATATGATTCAACACAACTGCACCTTTCTCAGTCGCAGTTCTTGCCATGGCAACGGCAAGACGGGCATCATCAAATTGCCCGTCCCAATATAAAGTTGAGCCATAAAGCCCGTCAGACTTCAGATTCGGGACCTCCAGGGAAGTGTCGGTGGATGAGAGATGCTCTGTCGAATGGATACCTAGATGACCGGCGAGCGCGTCGTAGAGAGTCAATCCGGTGCCGTAAAAAAAACGCTCATACCACCGGTAAGCTGGAACCACAAAGGCGAGTGGCTTGACCAAATCCGGGGCATTTTTCAACAGCCTTCCCCGCTCCCGCAGCGACTCGCGGACCAACCCAATTTCTCCCCCACGCAAATAACGAACACCACCGTGGACGAGCTTCGTACTCCGGGAGGATGTCCCTTCGGCAAAATCTGCCTGCTCCAGCAACACTGTCCGATAGCCGCGCGCTGCAGCATCTACTGCCGTACCGAGTCCTGTTGCTCCGCCACCGATTACAATTACATCCCATTGTTCGGAAGAGTCAGAAAGGCGGGCAAGGGATTCGGTGCGGTTCATGGCCCATCACTATCGAAAGCCCTAAAAACAAAGCAATCGGAAAACCTTGAATAGCGGTGACACCCTCAAGCCACTCTGATAAGTTATCACGAAATGAGGATCGGACGTATCTTCTTTTCTACCACTCATCCTCATGGCACAACTCTCAAAAACTTTGGCAATGTTTTGCCTCGCGGCGGCTATAGACCACTCCTTGGCCTTGGAGACTGTGGTCAATAACACATTCGGGGGCTTCGACGGTTACTATCACTTTCGTGATCCCGACGCCGCTTGCGCCCAGGCATTCACCACGAAAGAGTCTCCGGTTCCGTTTCATTCCGTAACTCTGCATCCTCTAACAAGCATTGGGGCCTCGGGCGAGGTGGAAATTTCGATCTGGTCGGGAGAAGGTGATTTCCCTACAGAACTCGTCGAGACTTTGGGGACGACGGAACTCACGCCCTCGGATGACGGGTTCACGTTCACTTCCAAGCGCCATCCGCTGCTCCTCCCCGATACGGTCTATTGGATCGTAGTGCGCCAAATCGCCGGGGACTTTCGGTGGGGCTTAAAAACGTCGAGCACTGGTACCTTTACTGACATCGGAAGGTTGCGGAGGACCAGTCCAACTTCGATCGATGGTGGCGATACTTGGATTGTCCAAGACGAGTACACCACCTTCCTGCGGATAAAGGTCGAGGCAGCTGAAGTGACCGTTGTGGAAAATACGAACGACTCGGGTCCCGGGTCCCTCCGCCAGGCAATCGCCGAGGCTGCAATCGACGGTGCCGTCCTTTTCGATGCGCAGCTCTCCGGTCAAACGATCCGGCTGACGAGCGGGGAATTGTTGATTGATAAAAATCTCATCATCGACGCGTCGAATATGCAGGACGGAATCACGATCACAGGAGACGCCAATGAGAACGGTCAGGACGACGCGGACTCGAGGATCTTCAAACTCGCATCAGGCACGGATGTCGTTCTCGACAACCTGACAATCACCGAAGGGTATGCCACCGATCCCACACGCTCAGGCGGTGGAATCTACGCAGCCGGTGGGTCTCTCATCATTCGTCGCTGCAACATCATCGACAACCACTGTGTCGATGGCCCTGCTGATAGCAATGGTGGAGCCGGCGGTGGCCTTTCCATGCTTTCGGGAGATTTAATAATCGAGCAATCGACCATAGCCAACAACACAGCAGGAGACGGCGGCCCCTATTTTTCCACCGCTGCAGGAACCGGAGGTCACGGCGGAGGGATCCACCTTCTGAACACGAATCTTACTCTGACCAATTCGACAGTATCCGGAAACATATCCGGAACCGGAGGAGACGGAGACGTAGACACCGAACCGGAGGGATTCGGCGGAGACGGTGGAGGGATCTACCTCAACATCGGGACATGCGAAGTGAGAAATTCTACGATCGTTTACAACGAGGCGAAACCTCATGGAATCGGTGACGGCTCGTTCGTGGGGGCTGCACCAGGGCCCGGAGGAGCATTCTTCGCCAACGCCACCATTATGATCGCGAACAGCGTTTTAGCGGACAATATTATCCCTGCGGACGGCTCCGCCCCAAACATAAGCAGGTCATCCTCCCCGCCGATCGAAAGCGAAGGAGTTAATTTTTTGAGCGACAATCAAGGTGCCTTCGATTTCCCGGAAGGACAGCCGAATGCCAACGGAGATCTTGTCGGCACGGCGGTGGCCCCACTCGACCCGTTGCTGGGACCGCTGGCCGATAATGGAGGACCGACCCTGACCCACATGCCCCTGATGGGGTCTCCGCTTCGAGATCCCGAAGGTGGTGAGACAAATCCGCTCTCGGCCATCGATCAACGCGGATTTCCGCGACTGGGATACGACACAGTGGACATTGGATCCGTCGAATTTACCCCAATCGACCAGGCTGCGATCGATGCAGCGATAAACGCAGAGATCGATGCAGCGATAAACGCAGAGATCGCAAGCGCTCGCGCAGCAGCGGCGCGAGCCGCCAATCAAGCTCAACTGCAGAAAATCATCAAAAAATTTGCGAAGAAGCTCAAATTGGCAAAACGCAAAAAGCAGGTCGCAAAGGTGAAGAGGTTTAGCAAAAAACTATCCAAAACCAAGCGACAACTGAGCGCACTTTGATTTTCCGACTCCTCGGAATCATTCGCTGACTCCCCCGTCACCCGCGATTGCGCCATTTCTAACGTTCTACATTGCAGCATAATCCACAGAACTCTATAGAGTCGTATATTAATGTCGTCGAATCACTCCCAGAAAGCCTACCAGCACATCCGTCGTAAGCTGCTCGACGGATCGGTTCCGCCCGGAGCGCGGCTTTCCTACGGTACCATCGGCAAAGAAATCGGCGTTAGCGCCACGCCCGTCAGGGAAGCAGTGGGACAACTCGCGAGCGAAGGTTTCGTCGAACTCGTCCCGCAACTCGGCGCCGTTGTCCGCGAATTGACGCGCGAAGAAGCGATCGAGCTTTACGAACTCCGCGAAGCGATGGAATCCTACGCAGCCGCGCGTGCTGCCGAGCGAATCAGCGACCGCCAATTGGATGATTTGAGAGCGAATCTCACCGAGTCCGCAGAACTGGTCGGCACTGTGCGCGGCTCTGGAAAAGCCGTTGCCACAAAAACGGTGGCGAAGAAATTTCACGCCCTCGATTTGGCATTCCACATGACCATCATCGAAGCATCGCGCAATCGGCGGATGCTCAAGGTCGTCGGCGACTCGCACATTCTCACGCGGATTTTCCAGGCCGACCGTCACCGGTTTCGCCTCGATATTCTCGAGACAACCCAGACCGAGCATGCTGCCATCGCAAGCGCGATCGAGTCCCGTTCCTCCACCGCGGCTCACGACGCGATGCTGCGTCACATCCGCAACAGTCTGGAACTCACCCTAACCGAAGCAGACAACGACACCACCGACCGCTGGTGGGTAGAATAATTTGGAGTGCGTGCGTCTCGACGCCGCTTTCGATAGCCCTTCAGCTGCCAAAAAAACCAAGCCGACCACCCAACAGAATTTTTTTCACCGAAATGACAATCCAACGCTTCACTCAAAGCGGCGTCAAGACGCCGCACTCCATAGCCCTCCTACTTTCACTTCCACTGCTACTACTCGCAGCCGAAGACTGGAAGCTATTGCCGCTCGAGTACAACAATCCCGGTCTCGAAGTCGACCTCGGCGTCGGACTCTGGGCCTGGCCGCTCCCGATGGACTACGACGGCGACGGCGACATGGACCTCGTCGTTTCCGGTCCTGACAAACCTACCAATGGTCTCTATTTCTTCGAAAACTCGACCCAGGATCCATCGGTCAAAATGCCGGTTTTCAAACCTGCCGTGTATCTCGGGCCGACTGGTCACAATGTTCAAATCAGCTACGTCGATGGCGAGCCTATCGTCCTGAAGGAGAACTTGGAATATCCCGATTTCAAAAAGACCGGAGCAGGAAAAGAGGGAGCGAAGAAGATTTACGACAAGGCGAAGTTCCACCCCGGCAACACCCGCGCCCGCATGTGGCGCTACGTCGATTACGAAGGTGACGGCGACCAGGATCTCGTCGTCGGCGTCGGCGACTGGAGCGACTACGTGTGGGACCAGGCCTACGACTCCGAAGGGCGCTGGCGCAATGGACCTCTTCACGGTTGGGTCTACTTGATCGAAAACATCGACGGCAAATACTCAGATAAGCCAAGAAAAATCCTCGCTGGCGGTTCTCCGGTCGATGTCTACGGCTGGCCGTCTCCCAACTTCGCAGACTTCGACGGGGATGGTGATCTCGACCTGCTCTGCGGCGAGTTTCTCGACGGATTCACTTATTTCAAAAATGTCGGCACTCGCGAAAAGCCCGACTACGCGACCGGATTCAAACTCAACGGAGATGACGGCAACCCACTCGTGATGCACCTGCAAATGATCACACCGACCGCGTTCGATTGGGACAGCGACGGCGACCAGGACCTCATCGTCGGCGATGAAGATGGCCGTGTCGCCTTGGTGGAGAATGTCACACCGGAAGGCGCTGAGTCCCCCCTCTTCAAACAGCCTGCTTACTTCCAGCAAGAAGCCGACACGTTGAAATTCGGTGCTCTCGCGACTCCCTACGCTCACGATTGGGATGGTGACGGAGACGAAGATCTCGTTTGTGGAAATACGGCTGGGAACATCGCCATTTTCTCCAATCTCGACGGCAAGGGAACCAAATGGAGTGCTCCGAAATTGATCGAAGCCGACGGAGAAGAATTCCGTATCCTGGCAGGGCCGAACGGTTCCATCCAAGGGCCAGCGGAAGCAAAATGGGGTTACACCACTCTCTCGGTCGCCGACTGGGACGAGGACGGACGGGACGACATTCTTGTCAATTCCATCTGGCCGAAATTGATGTTACTCCGGAATACGGAAAAAGGACTGACTCAGCAGCCCCTCCCCTTTTGGAACGAGGGATCGCCGCCAAAGTGGTATTGGTGGCAGAGCAAAGCAGAGAACCTGCAGTCCCAGTGGCG
>Ga0222633_1001696_pt1 | contig 10745 bp, 10 predicted proteins | sample AntAcemetageno48_FD_179816 | JGI IMG/M metagenome (GOLD analysis project Ga0222633, IMG submission 179816) | Saline water microbial communities from Ace Lake, Antarctica - #48 | ecosystem: Environmental > Aquatic > Non-marine Saline and Alkaline > Saline | place: Antarctica: Ace Lake | collected... | reverse complement strand
CAACCCGTGGGAGAAGGCCTGATCGGTCTCGCCTACGCTTCGGAACAGTCTTTGTGCGAGAACCGGGTATATGCGAACGCCGAACATTCCAAGCGGGCAGACAAAGCGCTCGACCAAGTCACGTGTGCCCTGATCGCGACCCCCCTCTACGTCGGCGGCACCCTGGAGGGCGTTCTTAGCTGCGTGCAGTTGAAAGATTCACTTGATGAACCTGATCCTTCGGGGTTTACCGCCCGCAACATGAATCGAGTTCGCCGTCTATCTAAAGTGATCGAGCGACTGGTCAACTATCGCCTTCTCACTCGCATGCTCGGGGTCGAACTATGATCGGCGGCATGGACAGCGAAACCGGTTGGCCGACCTATGAAGCAGCTCGCACGGCAGCAGAGATCGGAACCGGAGCAGGAGTACGTGTCGCAGTGATCGATTCAGGAATTCAAGCTGACCACCCCCGACTAGCCAATTTGAAACTCCGGGACTCCGTTGCCTTTCACGAAGAAAAGGGCCAAATCAAGATCAGCGAAGATGCCGGCGACGATGTTTATGGTCACGGAACTGCGGTTGCTGATTTGATTCACCGCATCGCCCCCGAAGCGGAAATCGGAAGCTTCCGGGTGATTGACTCGCGCAGTGTCTCCCGTACGCACCTCATCTGTGCGGGGGTGAAAGAAGCAATCGACAGAGGTTACCACGTTTTGAACTGCAGCTTCGGTTGCCGTGGGCTCGCGAAGTTCATTCTTCCCCATAAAGAGTGGGCTGACGAAGCCTGGAAACGCGGAATCCATGTCGTCGCCGCCTGCAACAACTCGGATTCGGACGAGACCGAGTGGCCTTCGCATTTTGCCTCCGTTATTGGCGTCGATCTGGCTGATACAGACAGTGAATCAATTTTCTACCGGCCCGACCACATGGTGAGTTTTTCGGCAAGAGCGGACCAACTTGAGGTGGCCTGGCTTGGAGGCGGCATTCAGTACCAAACGGGAACGAGTTTTGTCGCGCCTAAACTTTCTGGAGAAATTGCAAAAATTCTTTCCATACACCCCGGAGTTCATCCGTCATTAATGCACACTATTCTCTCTTCACTGTCGGAACCATGGCATCCAGAGCTTAGCTCTGACTTGTGAAGTATTGACATCGAATAGAAAAATACTCAACCTACAAGCATCATGAGCACATCCGCTACCTTCCTCGGCCCCGTTGACCACCTTCCACCGGAGGGGGCCGATCTCGAATTATCCACTTCTTCGGAAGTCGACTTTTGTGCTTCTCTTTTCGCCAATTCAGGAATCGCCTTCGACGTGTCCCGCGAAGGAGTGATGCTCCAATCAAATCCACACGAGACCGAATTATTCCAAAGCTTCGAAATCAATTTCGACAAGGAAGGCGAAGATCCCGAAGTCATCTGGCAAGACCGGGCCTTTGATGTCAGCTTACAGAGTTTGTTTCCAGACAAGTCCGCCTTCAGCACTCTTTCCGACGCGTCCGAGCCCGAGGACTATGTGCGACGTTTCCTCGAAGTTCTTTCATCCTCAATGGACGACCCCGCGATCGAACACGACGGCGCCATGGTCCCGCTGATCCGCTGGCAAGCAGGTGAAGACAAAGAATCCGCTCAAATCCAGCTCCTCGGGATGCTCATGGCGGACGAACAACAATTCCAGCGCTTCTGCAACAAAGACAATGGGGACGTAGGACTCATTTTTGAAGATGCCGAAGTGCAGGCACATGGCGTGCGCGAAGTCGTTACTGTTTTGGCTCTCCTCGGGGTGACTTTCGGTTCAGCGATCAACGCCGAAGCCGGTCTGTTTGACGGGATGAAAAAGAAGAAGCAGATGCGTATTGCGCAGATCTCTTACAACCAGCAAGCCCTACAAAGAGCTCAGGCACCCGTGCAACAACAGCGCGGATGGCAGGATGTGCACAACGACGCCTACATCAATCACGACTTGTTGGCAGCATTCAAGGGCGCGGACAAACGCATCATCGTCGACATCGGCAGCCAGCGAGCCTATTTGATCGTCAACAATACCGTGGCAATCGACACAGCCATCTCAACTGCCCGTTCCGGAAAAGAAACACCCCGCGGCACTTTCAAAATTACTCAGCGAGTGGAATCCGGCAAGACGTCGACCATCTACGGCTGCTCATTACCGTATTGGCAGCGTCTCGACCAAAGCGCCGTCGGACTCCATGTCGGCGACCTGCCAGGCTACGCGGCTTCAGCGGGATGCATTCGCCTTCCTCATAGCGTAGCCCCAATCCTCTTCGCCAATACATCGAGCGGAGTCACCGTCCAAGTAGTCGACAACTGGCATCCAAGCCAGCTCCGTCAGAACCTGGATCAGAGCAACTTGATGGTCGCCAAAGTGGTGGGAGAAAACCGCGGGAGCTAATCACTCCCGGGAACGTCCGGCTTCAATGATCTCGTCAAGGCGCACTGTGAGGCGCTCGGCAATTTCCGGATTGGATTCGATGACGTTTTCCTTTTCTCCCGGATCCTGCTCAAGATTATAAAGCTGGTAGACAGGGACTTTGACAGTCTCGAGAGCCTGCTCGACGACAACATTGCGGGCTTTCCCTTTTTGGTGACGCTGTAATTTCCAATTGCCTGAGCGAAATCCCAGATTTCCACTGTTCCCGTTGTCCTGCTCGACAAACTCCTCCCGTCCTTTCGCGTTCTCTTTGCCCAACATGGCGTTCATCACATCTGCTGTATCGAGAGCCGCATCTTCAGGTAGCTCAGCACCCGTTAGAGCCGCAAGACTTCCGTAGAGATCGATCGTCGTCACGATCTCCTCTGACACAGCCGGATTGATCGTGCCTTTCCAATTCGTGATGAAAGGCGTCCGGGTCCCGCCTTCGTAGATGCTGTATTTCCCCCCGCTGAAAGGACCAGCCGGTATGTGACTTCCTAATTTCTCGATCGCCCCATCTGCGTAGCCATCATCTAACACCGGACCGTTGTCTGAACAGAAAACGATCAGCGTATTCTCAGCAATTCCCATTTCCTCCAGTGCCTTTACCAGCTCGCCCACGCACCAATCCAGCTGAACAATGGAATCTGCACGAAAGCCCAACGGCGTTGCTCCCTGAAATCGCTCGTGCGGAATCCGCGGCACATGCAAATCATGCGATGCGAAGAAGAGAAAGAAGGGCTCATCTTTGTTTTCCTGCATCCACTCAACAGACTTTTCGACCCACTTATCTGCGAGATCTTCGTCGCGGAAACGGGCCTTTTCACCACCTGTGTAAAACCCGATCCGGCTGATTCCGTTATGGATCGTGGAGTTGTGCCCATGCGTCCAATCCATCTTGAGCGTGTCGCGGTGAGTGATCCCGGTAGGATGATCTTCGCTCGGCTTCTCTTTCCCCACCCAGAGTGGATCGGCAGGATCGAGATTCAGGACACGGTGATCCTCCACGTAGACTTGCGGAACCCGATCATTCGTCGTCGGCAGCAGAAAGCAATGGTCAAACCCAATCTCAAGCGGACCAGGGTTTAAATCACCGTTCCAGTCCGGACCATCCTCGCCACCCAATCCGAGGTGCCACTTCCCAATCACCGCCGTGCTGTACCCAACACCCTGCAACATCGAAGCGATCGTCGGCGTTCCCGCCGGAATCAGCGCTGGACTGCTCGGAGGTGCAATACCCGTTCCTCTTTTCCGGAAGGCATAAGTTCCCGTCAGAAACGAATAACGCGTCGGAGTGCACGTCGAAGCTGAGCAATACCCGTTCGTAAAACGAACGCCTTCCGCTGCGAGCTTGTCGATATTCGGTGTTTCGAACTCAGTCGCTCCGTAGCAGGATAAATCACCGTAGCCAAGATCATCGGCCATGATCACGATCACATTCGGCTTTTGCGTTTCAACAGAAAACGCGACAACCGGCAACAGACAAAAGAGAGCGAAAAATCGGGGGGATTTCATTCCGCAATCTAGCCGCGCATCAAATCAGCTCCAGCTATTTCCTCACCCCAAAAATCTGAATCGAATCCTGGTCTTTCATCCGATAGCCCGTCCCGAAAGGCAACGGCCTTGCCACTCCAGACTGATAGATCGCCCGCAGCTCCGGCTGATCGTATTCGCTGAACATGTCAATCGGACCGACGTAATTCCCGAAATAGGTCAGGTTGTAATACAGCCCGAAAAACTCAGCCGAAAAGCCCGAAGCATCCTGCAAAATGAACTGACAATCGCCTACGAGGAAGTTGCGAATGTTCGAAAAATTATCCGTGTGCATCAGATAGGAGGCCGCTTTCAAATAAGCCACACCGCCGGGACGGGCACCGAGAAAGCGGTTGAACTTGCTCCCCGCCTTGAAGCCACCGTTCGACAGATCCGTTTTGAAATAATACAGATTCTGCGCCGGAGGGGCAGAAACGCTCGGATCGGTGTCCCGCAATCGCAGCCAGATGCCATCCGCCCCGTCTTGCGAATCGGTTTGCTCGACTTGACCATCCGACGAAAGCGAAACATAATTGGCATCCAGCACCTGATGTCCCGTCAGAGCTGCAAAATACAGCAGCACAGGAAATACACCGTCGACACCCTGCTTTCCAAAATCCTCCCGCATCTCTGTGGTGATAAAGAAGTTTCGCCGGGAAATACTCCGCAACGTGTAATTGAGGTGCGACAGATAGCTGTCCCACTGCGCCTGGTTCATCGCAAAAAAATCCGGCACCGTCCCGAGCGGCTCCAACCCGACGAGAACATACTCCGGAACACCGGGGAAAATGCTCTCTACGTGGACGAAATCCGGTCCGCCAAACATGTATTTCACCGTGTTTGGTCGCGAAATACGTGGCTGAATTTCAGTCTTCGCCCAGGCGCGAATCTTCTTCAGGCGCAAATTTTCCCACTCCTGCGAAAGAGTCTGCGTCTCCGCATAATGCTTCCGCACCGAGGGCACATTCATTAGGCTGTTCAGCGGACTGGCTGTCGAGACTCGTTCCCCGGCGAGAAATCTGGCGATGTCATCATAGGAAACAGCCGGTTCGTTCTGGGCAAATACCGTAAGAGAAAAGGTGGCGAGGAAAATATGCGAGAAATAACGGATCATGGGAATTTGAGTCGTTGGGCAAACTTGATTACGATCGAGCAGATACTTTTCTTGCAGAAATTCTCAGCGACAAGAAACCATCCCACGCTCGATTTGCATTTTCCATCCAATTCTCTGAAACTCAGGGGCACCGCTGTGGGAAAGCTTGCGAAAGACCAAACAGAGTCTGGTCATCGACCTGACCCTGATAACCCAATGCCGCCCTAGCCAGCCGAACATGGAATTTGCTATCGCATTCAGTCCAGTGTAAAACCTCTTCCCCCATAGATAGGATCAATTTGTTGGTCCGCTGACACTTCATGAAAATCCTCGGAATTTCCGCCTTTTATCACGACTCCGCTGCCGCACTGGTAGAGGACGGGCGCATCGTCGCAGCTGCGCAGGAAGAGCGGTTCACTCGGAAAAAACACGATGAATCATTCCCTCAAAATGCGATCCGCTACTGCCTTGAGGAAAATGGATGCACCTTGGACGAGATCGATTTCGTCGTTTTCTACGAGAAACCGCTGGTGAAATTCGAGCGGTTAATGGAAACCTACCTCGCGTTTGTGCCGAGGGGATTCGCCAGTTTCCGCAGAGCCATTCCTGTATGGGTGAAAGAAAAATTGTTCCTCAAGCGGGAAATCCGCAACGGCCTGAAAACAATCAATGAAGGCCAGCAATTCAAGGGAACGCAGGTCTACACCAATCACCACGAATCCCACGCGGCGAGTGCATTTTTTCCGAGCCCGTTCGAGGAAGCAGCCGTGGTCTGCGTAGACGGCGTCGGAGAATGGACGACCACATCAATCTTTCACGGGAAGAACAATAGAATTGAAGCGCTCGCGGAGCAACGCTTCCCTCACTCGCTCGGGCTACTTTATTCGGCGTTCACCTACTATGCGGGTTTCAGAGTGAACAGCGGAGAGTACAAACTGATGGGGCTGGCACCCTACGGGGAGCCAAAATACGTAGACGCTATTCTGGAGCATCTCATCGATTTGAAAGAGGATGGCTCGTTCCGCCTCGACATGGCCTATTTCAATTATTGCACCGGCCTCACTATGACGAGCCGGAAGTTTCACGATCTTTTCGGGGCTCCTCCACGCAAACCGGAATCCGAGCTCACTCAATTCCACATGGATATCGCTGCGAGCATCCAGCGGGTTACGGAAAAGGTCATGCTCGCCGTGGCCCATCACGCACACAAATTGACAGGATCATCCAATCTGTGTCTCGCGGGCGGAGTTGCTCTGAACTGTGTCTCCAACGGGAAAGTCTTGCGCGATGGTCCTTTCGAAAACGTCTGGGTCCAGCCAGCAGCCGGAGATGCCGGCGGAGCCCTTGGCGCGGCCCTGTTTACCTGGTATCAGCTACTGGAGAAAGAACGGACTGCGCAATTACCCGACGACCAGAGTGCAACCTACCTCGGACCTGCATTCTCCGACGAAGAGATCGCCGATTTTCTGAAATCTAAAGACGCCGAATTTCACACCGCAGATTCCGACGATGCCATGGTCAACGAAGTGGCCACCCTGCTTGCCGACGAAAACGTCGTGGGCTGGTTTCAGGGACGAATGGAATTTGGCCCGCGCGCTCTGGGCGGAAGAAGTATCCTTGGTGACGCCCGTTCCCTTGAGATGCAGCGGACCATGAATCTGAAGATCAAATTTCGCGAATCGTTCCGACCGTTCGCCCCCAGCGTTTTGAAAGAAAAAGCACATCAGTATTTCGACGTGCGTGAGGGTGAGGACAGTCCCTATATGCTACTCGTTTCCGATATCCATGATTCGCAGAAAGCGGGCGATCCAGCAGAACTGGCCAAGGCAGTCGGCTTGGAAAAGCTGAATATCAAGCGCTCGCACATACAGGCCGTGACTCACGTCGACCACTCCGCACGCGTCCAGACTGTCGACTCTGAGCGGCATCCGCTCTACCATGCCCTCCTCACGTCTTTCGAAGAGAAAACCGGTTGTCCGGTCGTGATCAATACCAGCTTCAATGTGCGAGGTGAACCGATTGTTTCCACCCCGGAAAACGCTTACTTCTGCTTCATGGCAACGGACATGGATGTTCTCGTATTGGGGAACCACATTTTGTTAAAAAAGGACCAACCGAAATTTGATCGCAAGGAACTGGAACAACACCTGAGCAAGTTCGCGCTCGATTAGTCAGCAACGCTTCGCCCATTCAATCATGACCGACATCGACTGGAAGCCCGACCAAAAGAAGCTGAAGCAATTCGGGATTATCAGCCTGTTTGGATTCGGCGCGATTGGTGCCATTCTCGGTTTCAGGCTCGGGTGGTTCGCGAACGATGAATGGCTCATCCCCGGTATCCTCTGGGGGATCGGTGTCGTCTCAGCGATCCTGGCATTTGTTCAGCCTGCACTGCTGAAACCAACCTACTTGATCCTCACCGCGATCTCCGCTGTGATCGGCCCCATCGTCGCCACTGTCATTCTCGGCGCGGTTTTTCTGCTGGTTTTCCTGCCAATCGGTATGATTTTCCGGCTCATGGGCAGGGATGAATTGCATCGCAAAACCTTACCCGATGCGCCATCTTACTGGGGAGACAAACCACCCAGCCAGGATTCCACCCGATATTTCCGTCAATACTAAACCAGCAATTTGCCATGTCCGATTCGAAAAACAAATTTGAAGAAGCCGCCCGCGACGGGGCCGGCGAACAGGGAATGGTTCAGGAATTCATTTCGTTCCTCAAAGAAAACAAAAAATGGTGGCTTGCCCCGATCATCATCGTCCTGCTCCTCTTCGGCCTGCTCATTATTCTTGCCGGTACCGGCGCTGCCCCATTCATCTACACTCTTTTCTGAGTGGAAAAAATCGCACAGTTTGGAAAGAGCATCGGCAAAAAGCTCTTACTTCTCGTTGCCTCACTTCTCGTTGCCCTCATTCTCATTGAGATCCTGCTGCGTGCCATCGGCTACAGCCCGGCTGTAACCTCGCCGCTCACAGCATTCCATCAGGCTGACAGTCGTCTGGGCTGGATCGGCACGCCGCATCACACCTCGCGATTCAAAACCTTGAATTTCGACGCGATCGTCGAGACCGACAGCGCAGGCTTTCGCAAGGGAGCCTCTTCCGTTACACCCGCCCAAGGGGCTTCAGATGTGTGGATTCTGGGAGACTCCACTGTGTGGGGCTGGGGCGTCAGCAACGAAGAGATGTTCACCTCTGTGCTGCAGGAAAAGACGGGGGCGGAGATTCGCATCCGGAACTTCGGCATGAACGCCTACGGTACCCTCCAGGAAAGTCTCTTGCTGGAAAAGTTACTCAGCGAGAATGAGCCTCCGGCAAAATTGATTCTCATGGTCTGTGGCAACGACTTCACCGACAACCTTACAGATCAGGGCGGCGCCAGACCCTTCCTGGAAATCTCGAACACAGACACCCCGCCCACCGTAGCGAACCTTCCTGTCGAACGCGAAATTGGGGGGGCGGTCGCCACACTCACCCGACACAGCCACGCTATGTCATTTCTTTTCTACTGCTCGAGCCTCGTTAAACAAATCCGCAAGCGAGGTGAACATGAAGACATGTTCGCCAATTCCTGGAAACAGGCTGACAAAACCCCAAAAGGCAAAGCCAAGAAGCCACTCCCAACCGAGCAGATCAAGGCGATGCGTTTCGCCCTGGAAAAAATCGACACCATTTGCAGCGAACATAGTATCGACTGGGATATCATTTCCTTTCCACAGGCGACCACTCGTTACGCAAAGCCCGCCACTACTCTGGCCCTCGAAGAAATCGCCACCGGTCTGAAAGCGGAATTGATCGATCTGGAGTCCAGCATGGGAGAGGACCGCCAGAAATACTACATCGGCAACGGCGACTTCCACTGGAACGCGGCGGGAAACAGCAAGGCCGCCGAAGTACTCGTCGAGCAACTCGGTCCCGGGCTCGGCCTGTAATTTCGAAGCCGACTTAACAGCGCGGTAAAGTGCGGGCGCTGGCAAAGCGGGAAGAAACACTTTCGGACGCGAACCAAGGGGTAGGTTCGTGCGGCCTCGCACGAACCATCGTTCTCAGTGCCCGAACATGGGCGGTTCGAAGCGCCAGAGCGGTAACACCCGCGCGACCCCTGGTCGAAATATCAACATTCCCCCGTTGCCTATCATCAGGTTGCAAATCTGTTACTCAGGAGGGTCAGGTCACTCACTCAACCCTGTTTGAAGTCACTTTTCGAGGAGTTGCTCTTTCACGCCGAGCTTCGAAGCAAGCTTACGTCTCCGGTCCGAGTATTTGGCCTTGCGGGCGAGATTCGTGAACTGCCCGGGATCGGCATTCATGTCATAGAGCTCTTCCGAGCCGTCCTTGTATCGCATGAACGCCCAGTCGTCAGTTCGAATCCCAAGGCTGCCCCTATTAATCGACACAGCCGCGTCGCGCACACTTGCTTCAGGATTCATCAACAGCAAAACGAGACTTTCTCCCTGAACCGTTTTTGGAATATTAGCGCCTGTCAGCTCGCAAACGGTCGGATAAATGTCGACCAGTTCGACCAATGACTTCGACCGTCCCGCTTCGAATCCCGGGGCCGATACAATCAGCGGAACCCGGGTGACTTCCTCATGTAGATTGGACTTCTGCCACATGTGATGTTCCCCCAGGTGATAGCCATGATCGCTCGTAAAAATCACGGTGGTCGATTCACGCAATCCGAGCCGGTCGAGTTCGTCGAGCACTTTGCCAACTTGCGCGTCCATAAAGGTGACGGTCGCATAGTAGGCCTGCCACATCCGGCGGATATTCTGTGGGTATTTGGCGATACCTGAACTTTCTGAAGTCATGCCAATCCCCTGCTGGGGAATGTCGTCAAGATCCCCTTCGGGGGGCTCGGGAAGTGGCATCTCCGCAAACGGGTAGTCCTCGAACAAATCACCGGGAGCAACGCTCGGGTAGTGCGGGCGAACGAATCCGGTCGCGAGGAAGAATGGCTTTTTGCCTTTCCCGTGCTTCTGCAACAGCTCGATGGTCTTTTCCGCCGCTTTCCAATCCGGTTGATCGGAGCCGTCGGTCTCGATCTCGACGCTGACAAACATGCGATTCGGATCACGGGTCGATTGGCGATCATCGGGGTCGGCTCCCGTAATGTTTTGGTTGAGCAAACGGTAAAGCCCCGGCGAGTGTGCCTCTTGACCCTGGCAATTGAACTTCTCCGTCCACGTCTCCGGTATGTCGTTCCCGTCCGTCCCGGCGATGATGTCGCCCGGCACTCGCATGTGAAAAATCTTTCCGACACGTGCACTGTAGAAACCGTTGTCGATCAGATGCTTGCCGAGTGTCGATCCGCGGTCACCCTCGTAGCGACTGTGCATGAAGGATAAGCGCGAAGGGGCGCACCACGTCCCCTGGCAATAGGCCCGCTCGAAAACCACCCCCCGCTCGGCGAGAGCATCGATATTCGGCGTATCGCAGAATTCATCGCCGTAGCAGCCGAGAACGCTGGCCTTGAGATCATCAGAAACGAGGAAGAGGACGTTGCGAATTTTTTCCTCCCCAAAGACGGTCACTGAAATGAACAATGTGAGAGAAAATAGAATCCGATGGCAAATTTTCATCCCGCGATGCTATTGCTTTGGACCCGTTGGCACAACGGCGACTTTGCGGATGTGAACGGCACTACCTGAATCCACCAACACCGAAAGCACCAGCGGGCAAAAATCGCCATTTGTGGAATT
>Ga0222633_1001694_pt1 | contig 10754 bp, 9 predicted proteins | sample AntAcemetageno48_FD_179816 | JGI IMG/M metagenome (GOLD analysis project Ga0222633, IMG submission 179816) | Saline water microbial communities from Ace Lake, Antarctica - #48 | ecosystem: Environmental > Aquatic > Non-marine Saline and Alkaline > Saline | place: Antarctica: Ace Lake | collected... | reverse complement strand
TTTGTTTTTTTTCCCGAAATCGTTTCGGGAGTTTCTGCCATCGAAATCATTCGGGCCATCGCCAGGATGACGTGTCTTGGGTTGGCAAGTCGCGCCATGCCTCGGGGCACGCCATCCCCGAGGTGTGTTCGCCGCGCGGCGAGACCGCGCGCGTGCCTGGTCGTTCGAGCCGGCGTTGTGTCGCCAAAACTCGAAACCGCGGTGTTGGGCCTCGGGTGATACTGGAAGCCGGAGGCGCATTTCGCGAAGCTTGACGGTGTCGTCGCCACGCGAGTCGGGTTCACGGGCGGCGACTCCAAGGACCCTACGTACGATTCCGTATGACGACGGGCACACGGAGGTGGTTAGGGTTATTTTCGACCTGACAATAATCACGTACGAAACCGTCTTGCGCGAGTTCTGGTACCTGAGTGGCAGCAGGGCAAAGAAGCCGCGACGCGCGGCGCGGTACAAAAGCGCCGTCTGGACGAGGACTTCGGCGCAAGAAAAATACGCGAATGCGTCAAAGATGGAAATGGAAAGCACTCTTGGCGGAGACACACCTGTTGTGACGTCTCGATTTTTGCGTTTCGACGACACCGGCGGCACCGGCAATGAAACCCTAAGAAAGTCGAGTGCTTGGCACGACGCTCCGGAAAAACACCGGAAAAACTACATCGCGAAACCCGAAACGCCGCGAAAAAGAAACGCGCGGCGGATTCTCGGGCATGGATCGACGACTGGACCGAACGCGGCGCGATTGTTGAGACGGCGCACCGCGCTGTATGTGCAATTAGTCTGGCTAGTCCACATAAGTCGACTTAGTCGACCTAATTCCACGAACCACGAAAGCGCGCCGTCCACGTGACGTCTCGAGTCGCAAGGCGTTCGCCAACTCGACGACTGAAGAGGGTACGGACCGTGTTTGTGTGAGAGGGGATTGATGTAAAATATGAAAAACGCCTTCGTTCGTTTTCAGTCCTCAAAAGTCGACACGAAATAACAGCAACGGCCCTCTTCAGATCTCATCCCTTCGTCAGTCGCCTCAGCGCCCTGGTGTGTCTGGGTTTCATGCGCATGTTTGCATGGCCGCATTCGCGTGTCACGCAAGCCCGAATCTCACTTCTCGTTGTTCTATGTGCGGTGTTCCTGAACTCGGGCTCCACGACCGCGGCCTCCTGTGACGATGCGGATTCGTCGTACTCTGGTTTCGCGTGGGGAAACGCGACGCAAGCTTCGTTACGATTGTTTCTTCACCGCACCGCCAGCGCAGGGCACGTCCCTGTTACGTACTCCGCGACGTACAGCCTGCTAGAGCAGATCGACGCGCACAACACCACCGCGGTACGGTTGGCGTACGGGAGTTTCGGCGGGAAGTGTCGCACCGAAACCCACTACGGCCGTGAGTGCGTTTGGAACCGGGAACACCTGTGGCCGCAGTCCTTCGGCGTGGGCGAATCAAGCGGCTTGAGTTACGACGCGCCGCCCAGGGTTGACATGCACGCGCTGGTGCCGTCTCATTATAGCTTAAATTCAGCGCGAAGCAACCGAGTATTCAAGCAAATCACGACTGAGGATGATACTACTTGTGCGGCTTGTTGTATCAACTGGAGTAATGGAGCTACTTGCGAATCGCCCGTGGCAACCGCCACCATGGTCGGCGCCTTCGGCAGCGCCTCGATAGGCGGCAACTGGCAACCTCCTCCCGAAATGCGAGGCTTTGTAGCCAGGGCTATGATGTACATGGCTCTGCGGTACGACGGCATCGACGACGGCACGTTCGAGTTGAGGCTGGCACAAAGCGCGAGTAAACCCGGTACTGTCGCTGATGGCGGCGCTAATCAAACGTATTTCTCCTTTGGCGTTTTGTCGGATTTGCTCCTTTGGCACCGCAATCACCCGGTTGCGGAGTGGGAGAGAGTAAGAAACACAGCAGTGTGCAACGCCCAAGGCAACCGCAACCCGTTCACGGACCACCCCGAGGTTGTCGAGACAGTCTTTGGTACGGCTGAAGAGGCCGAGTTAGGGATTGATACGTGGAGTGTTGGTTGGAGCGGGGAGGACGAATCAGGGACGGGTTTGGGACGGGCCAGGACGTGGACTGTTTTCTTCGCCGCGTACCTGTACGCGTTTATCACGTGAGTGTCTTTAGTATTTAGCAACAAACCCTAGCTCTGCCACTTTTTGAAAAAGTCGTTCCCCTTGTCGTCCACTATGACGAACGCGGGGAAGTCCACCACTTCTATTTTCCAAACCGCCTCCATCCCCAGCTCGGGGTACTCCAGAACTTCCACTTTCTTGATGTTGTTCTGCGCCAAAATCGCGGCGGGGCCGCCTATGGAGCCTAAATAAAAACCTCCGTACTTGTTGCAGGCCCGCGTGACCTGCCCCGACCGGTTGCCTTTCGCGAGCATCACCATTGAGCCGCCGTGCTTTTGAAAAGTGTCAACGTACCCGTCCATGCGTCCAGCGGTGGTCGGCCCGAAACTACCGCTGGCCATCCCGTCGGGGGTTTTCGCGGGGCCCGCGTAGTACACGGCGTGTTTTTTTAAGTACTCGGGCATGGGATCGCCGTTGTCCAGGCGTTCTTTGATCTTCGCGTGCGCGATGTCCCGGGCGACGACTAGCGGGCCGGTTAGTTTTAACCGGGTACTGACACTACAGGCGTTTAACTTTTCAAGAATCTCCGCCATCGGTTTCGTCAAGTCGATCGCCACCACCACGCCCTGAGATTGTAAAAAGAAATGTCAGTCTTTTATGGGCAATTAGTCGGCGGAATGTGGTAAATGGGAAATACTCACCGAGTCGTCAAGGTGCTCGTCCTTCACCTCGGGCAGGTACTTGGACGGGTCGGTTTCTAACTGCTCGATGAATATTCCATCCGCGGTTATTTTTCCGTTTACTTGTCTGTCTGCTGAGCAGCTCACGCCCAGACCAACCGGACAAGAGGCGCCGTGCCGCGGTAAACGAACCACGCGCACGTCGTGCACGAAATACTTGCCCCCGAACTGCGCGCCGATGCCCATGGTTTGGCAGAGGGTTTTTACTTCAGATTCCAGCTCCAAGTCCCGAAACGCCCGGCCGTTACTGTTGCCAGTAGTAGGCAAATCATCGTAGTACCTCGCGCTCGCCATCTTCACCGTCTTCAAGTTCTGTTCCGCGGACAAGCCCCCAACCACGAACGCTAGGTGGTACGGAGGACACGCGCTCGTACCGAGCGTCTTGATCTTTTCCTCCAAAAAACCCATCATCCTTTGCGCGGGATCGAAAAGAAAGTGTCAGTCCTGTGTATCGCGATGTATGGACAACAGTCACCAGCTGAGAGATAAAACAGTGTGCCTGGATTTGGGAAAGCCCAAGGGTTTTTTCATAACGAAAGCCCAAACACACGCGCCTTTCCTTGTTCAGCAGCGCTTTCGTTTCCTGGTACAGAAACGTTTTGTTCGCGCTGCCGCCGCCTTTGAGTTTTGCCAGAAAAGTGTCAGTATTGTATGGTCAAACAGTCGGCGGGATTTGGGAAATGCAAGACGTACCTTTGGCCATGAAGTGGAAATCGTAGGCCAGGGGATCCTTGGAGTTGGTGTATAGGTCGATTTGCGCGGGTAAATTCGAACCCGTGTTCTGTTCGTCGTACATCGCCAACGGCGCGACTTGCGAGTACCTGTTTTTTTGTTGTGGTAATTTAGGGAGAGGCGGTTAAGTTAATGCAAGTAAGTTAAGGTAATACCGGTAATACCAGTAAGTTACCAGTGGTGGAGGTAGTCGCAATACGTCGTAATACCGGAACTTGAAGGAGGGGGTAGAGTTTAGTTTGGGGTTTAGGCTAAACGTACCGCAGGTTGCGCTCGACGTAGGCGTCGTACACGCCTCTTGACAAGTTGGCTTCGTCCGACGAGTCCGTGGCGGTCCACACGAACTGTCCTTTCTTTCCCATCACGATCGCGGTGCCTGTGTCCTGGCACCCCGGCAACACCATGCCGGCTGCGATGTTGGCGTTCTTTAACAGCTCCAGAGCGACGAAGCGGTCGTTTTCCGACGCTTCGGGGTCGTCCAGAATTGCGCGCAGCTGCTGCAAATGGCCCGGTCGTAGTAAATGCGCGATGTCAATCATGGCTTGCTTCGCCAGCATCGTCAGGGCTTCCGGTTCGATTTTCAAGATCTTCTGGGTACCATGTGTCACCAAGCTCACGTGCTTGTCACTCAGCTTCCGCCACGGGATTTCCTTAGGGTTACCAGGGTCCTGTTCGAACAAAGCCTGGTAGTGGAACGGGGGAGGGCCCGACGCGGCCTTGGCGTACGCCGAGGATGAAGTTCTTAAGAAGAACCCATCTCGGGCACTGCCGCGGAACAGCCGACGGGTCGCATTACGCGCGATGCCGGCCATCCGGATAGGACGGTGTGCAAGGCCGGTGCGATCGGATGTCGAGGACTGCACGACCAAACGAGAGCAAGTGCGCCTCGGAGTGCCGCGACGTTCGGGGGTTCATCGACAGAAAAATATCTTTCTCGAAAAGCAGGAAAAGTGCGACTCGCCCGAAAACGAGGCGAGGAGACAAGCAGGCGTTTTTGGCGTTTTTCCTTTCGGGTCGTCGACGTCTTCCCGACGTCGCGCTCGCCACTTCACGAAGCGCATAGCGCGAACGCGTTTAGTGACTTCCGACTGGTACAATGCCCTTCGACCTCGTGGTACGTCCCGTACCCTGCATCACACGGAACGCGAGCCTGGACACGCCAACACCTTCGTTTTCGCGAGATCGCGTCTCCTCCGAACGTCGAACCGACTTTTCTTTCTCGCCTCGGAGATGACGAACGCGCGACCAGAGGAGTAGAAGGCCCCCGAGGGTCTTAAAGTCGTTCCCTACGACTCGTGCCGAACTTGCGCGCAGCATGGACAGCACATCCTAGGCGCGCGTTTACCGCATCCAGACACACGACATCCCATCCCGCACATCCCCGACCCGTCTCCATCAAATCGCTCCCACCGAAACGAAAACTGACGTGCTTCTTTTTGTGTTTTCTCTGCCTTCCCGAATATTCGACTACCTGTCCGCGCGCAACACCAGAACGGCCGTTTCATTCCCGACAAAAGCAACGTCTGGAGAGACTGCTGCGACGGGTACTACGATTGGGTCAAGGAACACATCGACGAAGGGTGTCCTCTTGACGAAGCCGATCACTGCGGCGACCCGCCCATGTTGCTCGCCGCCGGTAACGGCCACACGTCGTGGTAAGTTTGTGTTTCCCAAATCCCAAAACTGTTTGACTGACACTTTTCTTTACAGTTGCGACCTTCTGCTCTCCAACTTGACTGACACTTTTCTTTTCAGTTGCGACCTGCTGCTCAGCGAAGGCGCGGATATCCAGCAAGCGGGTTTGATGAAGGTACGCATTGGGCCTTTCCCAACACTGTTTGCCCATACACCCCGACCCTGACACTTTCTTTTTATTTATCGTAAGGAAACCCCCCTTTCACGCGCCGCGCACAACGGCCACTTCCACACCGTGAAGTTCTTAGTCGAGAACGGCGCGGAAGTCGATTCCCTGGACATCGGGGACAACGCCGCGCTTCACTGGGCCGCGATGCGCGGGCACGTGGAAATCGTAAACTTTCTCCTTCAAAACGGAAGCGACAAGAGCATCAAGAACAAACAAGGAAAGATGGCAATCGACATGTGCCAGCCCGTGTGGTCGCACGCGTGGAAGTACACCAGGGAGCTGCTGCGTTGAGGTGGTAAGGGTTTGCGAACTATGGTTAGGCAGACTGTTAGACACGAGCTGTACAAAAACTGTACTGCTGACACGTATGACTCTCGATTCAAGAGTAACGTTTCAGGTTTGTGGAAAACAATTTGTCAATCAAAAACAGTTTTGTCTCTACTGGTCACGACGCGCGCGGTTCCCCGCGTATATCCGCGCTTCGAATTTCCATTGCATATTATCCCCTGTTTTCCTTCTAGTAGCTGGTACACGTGTAATGGTACGATCTACTAAGGAGAACAGGGGATAATTGGAAATGGAACAAGAAGCGCGGATATCCGCGGGGGAAACCACGCGTCAAGTCTCTCGCTTCGTCTCTCAAAAAACCTCTCAGTGCACCACGACTACGTTCAAATCCGAGTGGTCAACGAGGTACTTCGTCACCGACCCGACCAGGGCTTCTTCCCACCACTTTTTCGAGTGGTGCGCCACGATGAGCATCTCCGCGTCCACCTCCGTTGCGCGGCGCTTGACCATGTCCGCGATTGGTTCCCAATTCGTTTCCAGAATCGCGTCCAGTTCGATTGGCTGGGGAAACGGGGTCATGTCAACCCCACCGTCCGCCAGCTCGCCTGCGAGTGAGCCCCAGCAAAAGCCGCGGACGCCGGTGGGGAGGTTAGTCGTTTTGTACGTCTTGTCCAATAGGGTTATGAAATAGTCCCGACTCGACAGCGATACCAAAAAAGTCTTACCGTGGTCTTCCTGAAGCGTCTTGTACACGTCGTCCAGCATGGCTTCCGTGCGCAACACCGCTGCCGAGAAATACTCCGCCTGCAGTTCCGGCGATTGGAAGATGTCGTACGGCAAGTATTGGTAGTGGTGATAGAAATCGTGAGCGAAACAAGGAACGGAACGGGAAGAGAGGGGAGGCGAGGGTCAGACGCGATTGAGTGTGTTTCGAAGGGCACGGGGGTTGAACCTGTGTTTGAAATCGCCCAACCCACCCTTATTTGCTTCAGGTGTTGCGGTGCCCACGAGTCGTCGTACATGGGACGCTTGTGAATTTCGTCTGGGTACGCGACGAAGGCGTCGTTCGCGATTTGGTATTTCTTTTTGGAATACGGGTTACCGTCACCCGAAATACTTATCTGGTCGCCCAGCGGGCCGTAGAACGTCGCCAACCGCGGGTCGATTGAAATCGCGCAGTGCACGATGTGAAGCAAGTCGCCTGATCTGCAGATGTGCTGTATCGCCCATCGAACTGCGGCTTCGGATTCGACGGACCCGTCAACCGCGACCATCACTCTGCGCTTGTACTTGTAGCCGCGCGCTTCGGGGGGGTAGAACTTGGAGTAGCCGACGTCGCCTCCTACGTACGCGGACGGGTCTTTTTCGTTTGGGTTTTTTGAAATCTCGGGTTTGGAGAACCACCCTGGCTGCCCCGTCGCTTGCGCCGCGTCCGCGACGATGTTGTTGACCTTGTTTAGGTCAACCTTGTCAGTCACCACGTCGTAATCCTCGCAGTTGCCTTCCCCGGAGGCTTGGCCGAAGGCTTCTTCGTCCGCGGAAAACGAGACGGGGATAGTATCCGTCGTAGTATCCGTTGTTTGGTCCGAGGAAGTTTCCGTCGACCCCGAGCTCGCATCCCCGGTGTCGTCGCTGGGTGCGGCGCGGGGAACAGGCACGCGAGCACTCTGGGCGAGTCGAGACAATTGCGAAAGAAGCCGAGGGTGGGGGAACACGTTCATTGAAGCCGCGGTTGGCGAAGCGAGCGTGGCGTGCGTTCGAACCGCGGGAGACGAAAGCAACGACTTGGTCGTGCCGAGGCCTTGGCCCGAAACACGGGACCGCGCCAGTCTGGAGGCGGCGATGCGAACGCGAAGCGCGGTGAACGCGGTGGCGGACACGGCGGACATGTCTGGAACGCGGGGATACTTCGGGAGGTAAATACACGTGCGTGCGGGGGGAACGCGCGTGGCGGTGTCGTGGTGTCGTGGTCGGGAAGCGAAAGAAGAGTTGCGAATATTTTGCGACGTTTCCAAGATTATTCCTGTCGTGAACAAAATGCAATCGTTAAATTAAACAGGTTCACTCCCCTAGTCCATCCCATCCCCGTCCCCTGTCTTACCGCCTGGCACCCCCCCCCGTCCCCCCCCGCCCCTCCCCGATGAGGTTCCGGAAGAAGTTCACCCCCTGCAGCGCGAACACCACGTCGTCTTGGTGCACGGCAAGGGAGACTTTCCGCTGCCGGTCCTCCCTGCCGCTGCCGACTTTCAAAAGCGTCTGGTCCGCCAAAACGGTGCACACGCCCGAGACCTCGCCGGGGGTGAGGCCTCTGATACACGCTTCTTTGCACAGCGCCGTGTACCTGTCATTCAAAACACCCAGCGTGGCTTCTCGGGAGGACGTGCCGTGTTGCCCCTTGGCTTTTTCCCGGAACAAACGCACCGCCGCGCACAGCACCATCTGCTGGTGCTGCGGTAAACCGCGCATGGTGTCCACCACCGGTGACGAAAACGAAGCGGAGATGGCCCTGGCCATGTGCGCGATCTTCACCAAAGACCCTGTCGAGCTTGCGACAGACGACGACGCACCACCACCAGACTGTTTACTCATACCCAAATCGAGCTCATCGCCAGCTCCAGCTCCAGACTGTTTAACCATTCGCATATCGTCCAGCCCATCGCCTACCGCCTCCGCCGCTTCCTGGGCGCACAGGTCAATCGCGACGCACGCGATGTTCAGCGCTCGGCGCATGTCGCCCGTCGCGGCGGCTACTTTCCGCGCGCAGAGCTTGGATTGTGGAAAAGAAATGTCAGTCTTGTATATCGCGATGTATGGACAAACAGTCAGGGCAGAGGGAAGACGTTCCTTCGCAGGACGAGTATATCGCGATGTATGGATAAACAGTCAGAGGTAACAGTCCCTTCTGGTACGAGTATGGGCAATCAGGGAGGCGGTGTGTGGTGGGTGGGAAAGGCCCTTACCTCCAGGCCCGCGTCTTCGAAAACGGTGAACGGAAGCTCGCCGAGGCGCTGTCGCAACAGGGATTTGATTTGCGTTTTGTCGTACGCGTTGAACCGTACCACGGTGGGTTCGCACCCCCGGCTCGCGAGCCGAGGAAGACTCGACTCCACCAGGTTGATTCCGTTCGCCACGCCCACCACCAAGCATGCGGACCCGGCTAGGGTGGGCAAGCCGAAGAGTTCGTACAGAATCCCCTGGGCCTTTGAAACGAGCTGGTCCATTTCGTCAAGCAGAATAACCGTGGGCGTCGTGACGCCCCCCTGTTGGCCAGGGTTTCGGCACACCAGCTGTCGCAGCGCGGTGACTTCGGGAAGCGCGCCGAGGTCGGCGCCTAAATCGACGTTTTCCAGCTCCGAGTTTGTTCCGGAGACGTTGGGGGGTACGCCCCCCAGCTCCTCGATGACCTTCGCGAACACCGCGCGCGGGTCCCCCAACGCCATGCAGTTCACGGAAGCTACCTTCACGCGTTCGTGTCTGTGTTTGACGAAATACTTCGCCCCGCCGCCAAGCGAGCTCCCGTCGCCCCACGCCCGCGCCACTTGTTCGGCTTCTGAAACGGTCAACGACTTGCCGGTCCCCGGAAGCCCGCACACGTACACCGACCCGCTTCGCTTGGTCTTCAGGCTCTTCTTGAGCAAGTCCAACACCTGTTTGCGCTCTGTTTCCCGGCACATCACGGCAGAAGGGGCGGTGCTGGTGTGCAAAACGGACTTCGCGAGCGCGGTCATCTGCGAATCTTTCGGGTTCCACCGAGAGCTCGCCACGCGGTGCGCGCCGCGAAGCGCGGCGTCCTTTGTAACCGGCTCCGCGTCTTCCTGCGTGGAGTGCGGGGACGCTTCGTCTTCCTCGCCGTGGTCCGTCGTGGTGTCAGCCTCGTCCTTTTTAGTCACCTTTTTACTCAAATCATCAGTCTCTTCGTCATCCGAACCGTCGCCTTCATCAGCCTCCGCCGCCTCCTCGCGCGCGCGCTTCACGCCGACGTTGCCCAAAGTGCGAACCACGCGCGCGCCGCGGTTTTCGCCGGCGTCGCGCGCGTTTTTGGAACCCGTCTTTTTGGAACCGTCAACCCCGACGCCGGCCTCCCCCGAAACCGCGCGCATCGCTTCAATAGTCGTCGCAACCGCGACATTCGCCACAGCCACGAGGTGGTCGCCCTCGTCGGGTTCGTCAAACTCGGTGTCCTTACCCTTGACGAACGCCTCGTCGTCCTCGGAATCGTCGGGGAACGCGATGTCGTCCTGCGAGGAGTTGTTTTGTTGGGCGCTTTGAAACGCAGCCGAGTCCTTTGGAAGAGCGGCGGCGGAGACCTTTTGAAACGCAGCAGCGTCCGCCTTCTGCCGCCGATTGGAGTCCTTCTCCGCCGCGCTCACCGCGGCTACCATATCGGGCGAGAACATGGACCCGCCACCACCTGCAGACGCGGCAAGGGCTTTTTCCTTTTCCCGTTGCACCACGTTCTGAAGCATCTCTCTCAACTCCATGGCGTCGTCGGACAGCGCTTCGAACCCGGTAACTCTTTGGTACTCCAGCTGAAGCACGTCAACGTCGAACCCCATCGCCGGGTTCGCGAGCTGGTGCTCGATGTGCAGCTCCAGCTCCCTGACCTTTGCCGGGGTTAACACCCGCTGTTCAAACGCCACGCGCTTGGCGTCCGCGTCCACCACCGTGAGCATCCCCTCCACCCGGACGTCGTCGGCGTCGTCGTCGTCATCGCCGTCCATCTGAGGGTCTTCCTCTTCGGAATCGGACACTTCATCGGACTCGGATTCGGACTCGGACTCGTCTGATTCGCTCGCATCGTCATCCTCGGACTCGTCCTCATCCTGCAACTCGTCCTCCGACTCCACCACACCCCAAACGTCCTCGTCGTTGTCGCCCAGGCCGGCGCTTTCCTTGGCCACGGATTCCGTGTGTGTGTTTCCGGATTGCTTACGACGTTTCGCACCCGCTTTGGTACCCGCGTTTCGTTTCCCAACCGCGAGTTCCGACGAAACCGTCTTCCCGCTTTTCCTCGAATCCATCTTCGCCTTGGCGGTTTCTTTCGGCTTTCG
>Ga0222633_1001693_pt1 | contig 10756 bp, 4 predicted proteins | sample AntAcemetageno48_FD_179816 | JGI IMG/M metagenome (GOLD analysis project Ga0222633, IMG submission 179816) | Saline water microbial communities from Ace Lake, Antarctica - #48 | ecosystem: Environmental > Aquatic > Non-marine Saline and Alkaline > Saline | place: Antarctica: Ace Lake | collected... | reverse complement strand
TCCCAACCGGTAGAGTTCGGCCGCTATACGGCAAGCCGACTCCAGCAAATGGGCTTTTCTGTCATCTACAAGGAGTTCCCCGATGACGGCCATGGTATTCGCAACCCCTTCCCCGTCGAAGAGTGGTTCGTCAATCAGCGGCGTCCCCGCAGCCCGAAGGTGATCACTTACACCTGCGACACGGTCGACCGGGGCGAAATCTACTGGGCCCGAATTCGGCGGTTCATCGATCCCCACCGCGCCGCTTCGATCACAGCCAGAGTCACGAACGACGCCAGCGATTCACGAGTCGACCTCGAATTACGGAATGTGAAAGTCATCGAACTGAACCTGAGCGACCTTCCTTCGGATCGCTCCCGGCCACTCACTCTGAAAGTGGGAGATTCCGAATTCGAACTCGAAGCACCGCAACCCGGGCGAATTCTCCTCATCAATGAGGAAGGACGCTGGGAGACGGTCGAAACGTGGGAGCCTCCCGCGGGCAAAAAGAGACCCTACCTGCCGGGAGGCGCCGCCAATCTCTACAGCGGAGAACCGCTTCTTATCGTCTACCCGACCGAGGGGAATGAAGAAACCCGTCAGCCAATGGAGGACGCCGCCAGGTCGATCGTTCTCTTCGGCGGATTCGGAAACGAGATGATTACGGGACAAGTCCCGATCAAGCCGGACAAAGAGGTGACCGAAGACGATATTCAGCACCGGAATCTGATTCTCTTCGGAGGACCCTACTACAACCTGATCACGCGAAGGCTCACCGATCAGCTACCGGTCACCGTCAATGAACGGAATCAATTCGTGGTCGAAGGACACGACCCTGTGGAGGTCAACCAGGCTACATTGACGATGACTACCTACAATCCCCTGGCGCCGAAACGATTGATCCACCTGATCTGGCAGGATGAGATCCCGGCGGAGGCCCGGTCGCGATTCCTTCGTTCCGCCAGGTATCGACTATCGGGATCGAGCGGTCGTTACCCCCACAACATTCCCGACCTCCAGATCACCTCGCCGGAACCGGGTCTATCGATCAGGCGGCAGTTCACCCATGACTGGGCCTTCAAACCACGTGACGGAATGGACCGAACCCAGTCCCTGGAGGCGATCGAGGACGGAATCCCTCTCACTCAACTCAAGATCATGAAACGGAAGGCAGACGTCGATTTTGCGATCGGGCCGAAAAGGGGTGGTTGGGGAACTCCCGCAGCCGAGCCACCGACTCTCGACGAGTTTCGCTACCGCAATTACCGGATCAACACCTACGTCGCAGAGATCCGTGGAAAACTGCTCGCCGAAATCCTGACCAATCCTGACTTCGACCGATTGGAAATCTATCCCCAGATCGCGGAAGAGGACCTCGATCCCGGGCAACTCTATCGTGTCGTCTCTCCGGAGAATGCCCTCTGGGTCGCCAAGCCGATCATGAAGAGCTTGTGGAAGGAGATGGAAGCCGGTCCGGATGTACTGAAATCGGACATTACGCGGGAAGTCTACGAAATTGAGTAATAACTACCGGTCGTGAAAGAAGAATCGGAACGTTCCCTTTCCTCTCATGCGATCCACAAACCCCAGGCAAAGGCTTGAAGGCAGTGATGAAATTCTTCTCCGCGGGAAAACAGAAGATGGAAACTATCGGGTGTTGCCCGGCAATCTGAGCTACGAAACGCTGAATGAAGAGGAACTTGAACGCCGAAAGGCATCAGCCGGGAAATGAATATCTGATCGCGCCTTGGGTACCTTCATGTAGCTGGAAGCGATCAGAGATTTGTGACGTCCACTATCCGCCAGTTCGTCAAATTCAAGGAAGACACTCACAGCGATGGCGTGAAAACCCCTGAACGTTTCGATTTCGAACAGGCCCTCCTGAGCGCAGAAACGGGGAGTCTATCTGGGCAAAACTCATCGCATTTGTCCTTCGAGAAATCCCTTATTCGTTCTCACCGTGCTCGCGTGAACGCGCTACGGGTGAAACTGAGATCGAAGCTTACCGTGCAACCATGCTGACTGTTTCCGGATCTCACGGTTCTCGATCCCGATTCTGCGATGGAGTCTCTCGCCGGGACTTCCTTCGCATCGGTGGACTCGGTATGGGAGGAGCTTCCCTGCCTCAATTACTTCAAGCAGAACAGGTCGCCGGCCTGCGAAATTCAAAGAAATCGGTCATCATGATCTATATGGCGGGAGCCCCTCCCCATCAGGACATGTATGACCTGAAAATGGACGCCCCTTCCGAAGTCCGCGGAGAATTTCGCCCCATTCCGACCAACGTCGACGGGATCGAGGTTTGTGAACTCCTACCTAATCTCGCGAAAATCATGGACAAATGTGTGCCGATCCGCTCCCTCTACGGGGCCCCGAACGGCAGTCACGACTCTTTCATGTGCTACACGGGGAAAGTCGGATCAACCCTCACGATGACGGGTCAGCCTCCCGGCGGATGGCCCTCGATCGGGGCGGTGATGTCGGACCTAATGGGATCGAAGCACGAAAACATCCCCTCCTTTGTCGGTCTCGCGCCGAAAGCAGGCCACCCTCCCTACGGCTCCTCCGGGAAACCCGGCTTCCTCGGATTCGCCAACGGCCCTTTCAAGCCGTCCGGCCCGGGTAAGAAAGATCTCACTCTTGATGCGCTCTCTGCAGCTCGACTCGATGACCGGAAGGGATTACTGAACTCCTTCGATCACTTTCGAAGAGAAGCCGACCAGTCGGGCATGATGGAAGGGCTCGATGAATTCCATCAACAGGCCTTCGGACTTCTTACCTCGAGCGAGTTGACCACAGCGCTCGATCTCAACAACGAAGACCCCAAAGTGCGCGAACGTTACGGCAAGGGAGATCCGAAAAACGTCGGTGACGGGGCTCCGCGAAACCTTGAGCATTTCCTCCTCGCCCGGCGTCTCGTCGAGGCAGGTGCTCGTTGTGTCACCCTGAACTTCGGGCGCTGGGATTTTCACAGCAACAACTTCAGCGGGATGCGCTCCCATGCCCCCTTGTTTGACCGGGGGATCAGCACACTCATCACCGATCTTGAGGAACGGGGTATGCTCGACGACACGCTCGTAGTCGCCTGGGGAGAGTTCGGACGCACTCCGATGATCAACAAGGACGCCGGTCGCGATCACTGGCCTCGCGTTGGCGGCGCCCTGCTCGCTGGAGGCGGACTCCGCACTGGTCAAGTTATCGGAGCGACAGATCGACTCGGTGGAGAAATTGACGATCGCCCGGTCCACTTTGGAGAAGTCTTCGCGACGCTGTATCACCAACTCGGGATCAACGCGAACGAAGTCACGATCGAAGATCTCTCCGGACGCCCCCACTATCTCGTCGACGGCTACAAGCCGATGCGCGAGCTGATCTAGGAGGAATTCTCGACTACCGGGTCTTGGCGGTCCTGAGTTCCTTCCGAATTCCCTCCGCCACCGCTTCGGCGAGAATGCGCGCCCCTTCTTCGTTGAAATGCACATCGCCAGGGGACTTCCCATACTGGTCCATTTTCCCTTTCACAACTGCGTGGAGATCATTGACGATCACTCCGTTTCGCTTCATCACCTCGATCGCGACTTCGTTGTAGCGCAGGTCATCCCCAAGTTTTCTCCCCAGCTCCCCTTCCGGAACGGGTGTGGTCGTGGCGAAAATGAGAACCGCTCCCGTTTCCTTGAGCCGTTTCACAATCTTTTCGAGATTGGCCGCATAGACTTCGAGTGAGTGGGTCAGCGTTCCATTGACCTTGTCGCGCTTCCCCTGATTCTTAGATTCAGGATTCCGGTAACATAGATCCCAAAGCCCCCAGTTGAAGTGGATGAGATCCCATTCCCCCTTCTTAGGATCAAGCCACTTCGGCAGGCCCGCGATACCCATTTCTGTATGCCCGGCATTTCCCGGAATCCGATGCAAATTGACCTCTCCTTCGAGCAGTTCCCGGGTTGGAGCCGTGTAGCTGATCGAGATCGAATCGCCAATGATGAGCACTCTGGGCAAGCCAGTGTCATCGACGACTTTGGCAAACGCGGGGTTTGTTTTCCGAACTTTTTTCGAAGCCTCACCCGGAGTAGTGACTCCCTTTTGGGCGAAAGTCGGGAAAGGCAGCACGATCGCAAAGGAGAGAAAGATCGGAAGATAGAAGAGTTTCGTTTTCATCATGAAGAATGGAATTTTAGAGCTCAGCATGGCCCGTCCATTTCCAGATTTTGATATAGAGAAAAGCACACCGGAAAGCAAGCCCCCCCCTACTCTCTTCATGAAAGCTGCGCCCGCTCCAACCCGGGACGATGCGAAGTGACAGCCGAAGGCAAACAGCCAGCCGATCCCGCATCCGCGGGAGAAACAGGTGCCCCGACGGGGGCAAGCGAAGCGTCCAAACCGAAGTGCAGGAGCGAAGCGTTATCTCCTCCCCCCGGCCTGGAGGCGCAAATGTCGGTTTGGCGTGTGACGCAAGGCAGTATCGCTGGAGCAGCAATACCAATACAGCTCCGGCGCGAACCCGTCAGGCGACCGGAGACGACATCATGAGAGGAACGGGTTAGGCTTTGACAAGTTCCTCCGTTCATCAGATGCCGCACGGATTTCATCTTCGCCGTTCGTCTGTATCCAAAGGGTACACAGGAAGAATTGGCCGTCTATTTTTCCCAATGCTATTTGCAATTGGGCTACCGGTAGCGAATGCTGAATCGGCCCCGGCAAAGCCGACTTCCGCTGAGACACTCACCTTTGAGCATCACATTCGTCCCATTCTCAAGGCGAACTGCTTTCATTGCCACGGCGAAGAGACGAAACTGAAAGGTGATCTCGACCTTCGCTTGCGAAAGGCGATCGTGAAAGGTGGCAAAAACGGTCCCGCCATGATCCCCGGGGACCATAAGAAAAGCAGTCTCTACACGCTGACACACGAAGGAGAAATGCCTCCCGAAGAGAGTCCTCCTCTCAAGCCGAAAGAGATCGAACTGATCGCCCGCTGGATCGATCAAATGGCTCCCACCGCCTATCCTGAACCTGATCAGATCCCGGCACCTGGAGAGCTGATCATCACGGGCGAGGAACGCGCCCACTGGTCGTTTCAACCCATCAAAAAACCGGCAGTTCCCATAGCGAATTCTCAACGGGGAAAGAATCCGGTCGACCAGTTCATCGCTCGAAAGCTCGAAGAGAAAAGTCTCACTCCCTCCCCCGAAGCCTCCCGCGAAACCTTGATTCGCCGCGCCACGTTTGACCTCACCGGCCTTCCCCCCACCTTGGCGGAGATTGATAATTTTCTGAAGGATCAATCACCGAACGCGTGGGAACAGGTCATCGATCGTCTGCTTGCTTCCCCACGGTATGGAGAGCGCTGGGGGCGCCACTGGCTCGACGTCGCCGGCTACGCTGATTCCGAAGGCTTCAATGACAAGGACATCGTTCGACCAGACGCCTGGCGGTATCGTGACTATGTCATTCGTTCTCTCAATGACGACAAGCCGTTTGATCAGTTCATTATCGAACAACTGGCCGGTGACGAGCTGGCGGGCGCCACCCTCTCTGATGCCCTCGCCCTCGCAAATGGCAACACCAACGCCCTCGAAAAGTTGACCGCCACGGGCTTCCTTCGCATGGCTCCCGACGGCACAGGATCCGGCCCCGATGATCTGAAAAAGGCGGTGAATCAAAACATCACCGAGACACTCAAGATCGTCTCTTCCTCCTTGCTCGGAATGACCATCGGCTGCGCCGAATGTCATCACCACCGCTTTGATCCCATCCCGCAGGAGGACTTCTATCGCCTCCGCGCGGTTTTTGCTCCGGCCCTGGATGCAAATCACTGGAAGGCGCCGACGAGCAGCCGACTTGCCTTACTTTCGAAGGCCGACAAACTGATCGCCGATGCCATCGAAGCAGAGGCCAAGAAAGGCGATGCGATACAGCGGGAGAAAGCCAGTGAAGTCTCGTCCATCATTTTCGAGCGCGTCATCAGTCGACTTCCGGAAGAACATCGTGAGTTCGCGCGGGCAACCTACAATACTCCGGAGAAGGAACGCAGCCCGGAGCAGGTGAAGTTCATTACCGAGCAGTTCACCGTGGTTGATGTTCCCAAGACATCCGGGGGCCCTCTGCAAAACTATCTCGACATCGAGAAAGACGGTAAGGAGCTGAAGGAGCGGTTTGAAAAGTTTCGCGTGGCAGCATTGGAAATGCGGAAAACCAAGCCGCAACCGGAATACATCCGCGTCGCCACTGAGAACCCTGCCAATGAGCCGCCGGTCACTCAGGTTTTCTACCGGGGGGACTATTCCTCGCCGAAACCGGAGCCGATGCTTCCTTCGGATTTTTCCGTTCTCGCTCATCCCGGAGCTCAGTCGATTCAGAACAATGATCCCTCTCTGAAATCCACGGGGCGGCGATTGGCCTACGCCCGCCATCTCACCAGCGGGAATCACCCGTTGACGGCGAGAGTTCTCGTGAACCGTTTCTGGCTTCATCATTTTGGGCGAGGACTCGTCAACACGCCGGGGGATTTCGGGATCCGTGGAGACCTTCCGTCGCATCCGGAGTTGCTCGACTGGCTCGCAGCCGATTTCATGGAGAATGGCTGGCAGGTCAAGCGGCTACACAAGTTGCTGATGACGTCCGACACCTACCGGCAATCTTCGGTTCGGCGTCCCGAGTGCGATAGCGTCGATGCCGGGAATGCCTTGCTCTGGCGGATGCCGGTTCAGCGACTTCAGGCCGAAACTATTCGTGACAGCATTCTTGCCGTTACCGGAAAGCTCAATCCAACGCCCTTTGGAGAACCGGTTCCGGTGGCTCCGAACGATGACGGCTCGTTCATCGTCGGTGGAAAAGAAATCTCACCTGACGAGCGGGAATACAAACGCTCGATCTATGTTCAAACCCGACGTTCGCAACAGGTCTCCATACTGGAAGTTTTCGACGCACCGCAAATGGAGCCCAACTGTGAAGTTCGAAATTCCTCGACGGTCACTCCCCAATCTCTCGCCCTGATGAACAGCGATTTTATTCTGAAGCAGGCCAGCCTGTTTGCGGATCGACTGCTCTCTGAGATTGATCCGGAATCGGATATCGAATCCCGCCTTCGTTACGCGTGGCGCCTTGCCTGCGGCGAGCCTCCCGGCGATGCAGAACTCGCGGAACTCAAGCAACTCTTCGATGAACAGAAAGCCCTGTTTTCTGCCGCCAAGGATAAAAAAGAAGACATCGATCCCGATCAGCAGGCTCTCGCGGCCCTTTGCCAGGTCGTGTTTCAAACCAATCGTTTCCTCTACGTCGACTAATTCCATAGTATGAATTCCACACGACGACACTTCATGTCCCGCAACGCGTTTGGCCTCTCCTCGGTCGCCCTGGCGAGTCTACTCAAGGATGACGGTCTCCTCGGGGCTCCCTTCAAACCGATCGTCGAGCCGCAGAGTTACGATCTTCTGCCCAAGAATCCCCATCAGCCGCCGCCGGCCAAGGCCATGATCTCGATGTTCATGGGTGGCGGCCCGAGTCATCTGGAACTGCTCGATCCTAAACCTCTCCTGGATAAATATGCCGGAAAACAGTTTCCCAATTCCAAGGACCTGAAATTTGACAGTGTCGGTCAGGCCAGTTCAGTCATCATGCCCTCCGCCTACGCGTTTGAAAAATGCGGTGAGTCCGGTACCGAGATTTCGGAACTGCTCCCCAATCTCAAGACCATCGTCGATGATATCACGGTGATCCGTTCGATGACGCTACCGGACATTCGCAATCACGTTGCGGGGATGCGAGCATTGACGACCGGACGAGGACAGGCGGGCTGGCCCTCTCTCGGTAGCTGGCTCACCTACGGGCTCGGATCTGAAACGAATAACCTGCCCGCTTTCGTTGCTCTCGTCGTCGGCGCAAACCCTCCCGGATCACCTTTCTGGGACAGCCGACATCTCCCGTCAATCTATCAGGGAACTGTGGTGCGCGAGAAAGAGCCCCGCATCATGAACCTGACCCCGCCGGCTCATCTCAAGGGACCGGCACAGGCGAAGCAACTCTCAGCACTGGAGAAACTCAATCAACTGCATCTCGAAAATCACCCAGGAGAAAATGATCTCTCCGCCCGCATCGCCAGCTACGAACTCGCCGCCCGGATGCAGACTTCCGCCAGCGATGCCCTCGATTTGAGCAAGGAAACTCCCGCCACTCGCAAGCTCTACGGTCTCGACGATTCCGCGACGAAGAAACTTGCCGAAGCCTGTATCATCGCGCGGCGACTGGTTGAGCGTGGAGTGCGCTTCGTTCAAATCTGGAACTATGCCTGGGACATGCACGAAAATCTGACCGCAGGTATCAAAAGCCGATGCGCTACCGTCGACCAGCCCTGTGCCGCCCTCGTGAAAGATCTCAAATCCCGTGGTCTGCTTGATTCAACCATCGTTCAGTGGGGCGGAGAAATGGGACGCCTGCCCGTCATCCAGGATCGCGGGGCCGGCAAAAAACCGGGCCGGGATCACAACACCGAGGGATTCTCGATCTGGATGGCCGGTGGTGGCATCAAGGGTGGCCACGTCCACGGAGCAACCGACGACTTTGGACACCGGGCCGTCGACAAGCCCGTTACTCAACACGATTTTCACGCGACCCTTCTGAATCGGTTCGGTCTCGATCCGAAACACCTGACCTATCGTCAGAACACCGAGTTCGTCTCGCTCGTGGAGATGGAGAAAGGAAAACTGATCAACGAGATTCTCGCCTAGTGCGCGGGAACCTATCCGGAATGAAACCCTTCGAGCGCTCCTCGAACCGATTTAAAATTCGTTCCGGCTTTGTCCTCCCGGGGCTGGCGGATGCCGTGCGATTCATTCGGGGGAGAGATAATTCAAAAGAGATTTCATGGCTACGAACTCAAGGCAGATTGCTCTCCGGAGCTCGCCATTCTTCGTCGAAGTATCCTGCGCGGATCACTCTTTCCGGGAAATCAGCTGACGAAGGTTCCCATTGGCTCTTACCGGGCAGGGCTTGCATCACGGCCCAGTCGCCCAACCTCGGGAAGAGCAGATAGTTGAAGGCTGCGAACTCTTTCTCGTGAAAGGTGTGACCGCTGTTGATGACCATGTAGCGATCCTTGGCGAGCGGACTGGGGCAGATAAAGCTCGGGGCATGATTCCTAGCCGGGTGGATGTCATTGCCCATTTGCACGACATCGCGAGACCAGGTGACCGGCAATTCAGGTAACGCTTTGGCAATCCATGAATTGCTTCCGGGGTCCCCGAAAAGGATGAGATGCTTTTCTCTCACATCAGACTCGGTCACCTCCGTGTCGTTCTTGATCGGCAAGTCGCCGCGCATGTAGCGCGCCCACTCATATTCGAAGCGCCGTAAACTCGCGGACGCCCAGGCATCGACTTCCGGATTCCATGGTTTTCCCGTTCCCCGAACACAGAGGAAGGGTGTGGCGAACGCATCGTCAATCGGCCCCTGCAGGCCGGGGTGTTTTCCAGTGAGGACAATCTGACTGCGAGGACCTTCGCATCGCCAGGCTCCATCGGCTTTTACAAAGACCAGCGCATCGTCGGCTTCGTGGGGCGGCAGCGTAATCTCATCGTCCAGGATATGCATGCTGGTCACGGGGCGATGAATGGCGAATCGAGTGATGTTTTTCACTTCGGAGATCTCGACAGCACCATCATCGGAAACCTTCCCCAGGAACTCGGCCCGATCATAGTGCCTTCCAAGTCCGAGCAACTCGAGCCAGTGGCAGCGGTTGTATTTCAATGTCCAGGTCACGAACCGAAGTTTGTCAGGGTCATGGTTCAGCCCCTCGGCGGCATGGACACCGAGGCGGCGCATCTGTTCCGCGTGGGTGACAGGATCGATCGTATGACCCGTGCCGGGAGAAATGAGATTCACCATCTCCAGCCCTTCCCGGGAAAAAGCTTCGCCCATGATGACGTGCGCTTGAAAAAATACGTCCTTGTCACCGATAGCAGCGATCGCAGGCACGACGCTTGCGTTGGCCGCGTAGTCGATCGAATCGAGCATGTGCAGGCCGCGTTCCTGGTGAAGTGGCAACGGACCGACCTTGATGAATTTCGGGATCGGAGTCTCGGAGAAGCGATGCGTGTCCACATACCCGCAGTAGGGTCCGATGGCGACAAAGCGGTCCGGATGCTTGAGGCCGAGATGCCATGTTCCCGAAGCCCCCATCGACATGCCGCGCAGCACGATGCGATCCCGGTCGATGCGGTAGTTGCGACAGACGGCTTCGATCGCTTCAAATACGTCCGTCTCACCGGCCCAGCGATAGCAGTTCTCGACCCGCCCAAGCGGATGCAGTTCGATGTAGTCAACGTCCGGGGCAGCAGGATTGTTCACGTCGTTTTCGTCGCTGCCATCAAAGCGCACTCCGAACCGGATTTCGCTCATGCCTACTGGCTTGGAACTGCCGTGAAGGACAACGTCGAGGCGCATGGGGCGGGTGCCGTCGTACCCTCTTGGCACGATCACCCCATAGGGTTGGGTGGAACCATCGGTGTCCGAAACGAAACCGCGCAGGACCTTACCCTTTTTCCCGATCCACGGTGTCTTCTTCTCCTTCAGTAACTGGACCCGCTCGCCTCCCCGGATAAGCGCCTTACTCAGCAGCCTGGTATCCTTTGCCGAAAGAGGCTCTTCGTAGCGCAGTGCCCACGCGGCACCCTTGTGAAACACCTCAGCATCAGCGAGCAGATCGGGACTTTCAATGTCGAGCGCCTCGAGCTCCCTTCCCAATTGCCGCGTGCCATTCTTCAACGATCCACGCTCCTCTTTCCGG
>Ga0222633_1001691_pt1 | contig 10771 bp, 10 predicted proteins | sample AntAcemetageno48_FD_179816 | JGI IMG/M metagenome (GOLD analysis project Ga0222633, IMG submission 179816) | Saline water microbial communities from Ace Lake, Antarctica - #48 | ecosystem: Environmental > Aquatic > Non-marine Saline and Alkaline > Saline | place: Antarctica: Ace Lake | collected... | reverse complement strand
CGCCGAAAGCTATGGCCGCCAGAATGGTGAGCTTGTGTGCAGCGTCGATCCCCTCAACATCGAAAGTCGGGTCTGCCTCTGCATACCCTAGCGCCTGTGCTTCGCCAAGGACATCATCGAAAGAACGGGTACTTCCCTGACGCGACATTTCGGTGAGAATAAAGTTGGTGGTCCCATTGATAATGCCTGCTACCCACTCGATAGTGTTGCCTGCAAGGCCCTCGCGGATGGATTTAACAATGGGTATACCACCGGCCACAGCAGCCTCGTAGTGAACTGAAACACCTGCTTGCGAGGCCGCCGCAAAGACCTCATCACCGTGCAACGCGATCAACGCCTTATTGGCGGTAACAATATGCTTGCCCTTCGCGATAGCCTGCATGACAAGGTCCTTCGCGACATCAGTGCCACCGATCAGCTCAACCAGCACATCGACATCGGGATTATTCGCAACCTCGAAGATATCCCGGGTAACGTTGGTAGAGGTCAGGTCGCAATCAGGGTGATCACGACGACAGCCCACCTGGGCAAGTATAATGTCCTGTCCGACCTTTCGCTCAATTTCAGCTCGATTGCTTTCAAGCAAATTAAACAGGCCGGAACCGACTGTCCCTAATCCACAAATCCCAATACGCACACTATGACTCCCTGATTCTTAAATAGCAGACTGGTTCTTGAACATCTTGCGAATACCGCGAAGGGCCTGTCGGGTTCGATGCTCATTCTCGATGAGGGCAAATCGCACATGGTCATCTCCGTACTGACCAAATCCGATACCCGGCGAAACGGCAACAGCCGCTTCTTTCAGGAGATGTTTGCTGAATTCCAGGGAACCCATGTGTGCAAATTGAGGTGGAATCTTGGCCCACAGGAACATCGTCGCCTTGGGCGGGGTCACCTCCCAACCAATGGCGTTTAATCCTTCACACAACACGTCACGACGTTTTCTGTACATCTCGCGAATTTCTGCAACACAGCTCTGGTCGCCTTCCAGCGCGGTGATCGCTGCCACCTGTACGGGGGTAAACATTCCATAATCCAGGTAGGACTTGATTCTTCCCAGGGCACCCACCAGCGTTGGATTGCCGACACAGAATCCAATTCTCCAGCCCGGCATGTTGTAACTCTTTGACATGGTAAAAAACTCAACGGCAATATCTTTCGCACCCGGCACCTGCAGGATGCTCGGCACCTCATAACCGTCAAAGGTAATATCGGCATAGGCAAGGTCCTGGACCACCCAGATATTGTGTTCCTTTGCCATCTTGATCACTTTTTCGAAGAACTCCAGTTCTACACATTCCGTTGTCGGGTTCCCGGGAAAGTTGATCACGAGGACCTTGGGTTTCGGCCAGGTATTGGCAATTGCCTTCTCCAGTTCCTCGAAGAAATCCAGGTCTTCGGTCAAAGGAACGTGCCTGACGTCCGCATCCGCGATAACAAACCCGTAAGGGTGCACCGGGTAAGATGGATTCGGAACAAGGACGGTATCCCCCGGTCCAAGCACCGCCATGGCAAGATGGGCAATCCCTTCCTTGGAACCGAGGGTAACAATAGCCTCTGTTTCCGGATCAAGATCTACATCAAACCTTCTTTTATACCAGTTACAGATAGCCTTTCTGAGGCGGGGAATACCCTTGGACTGGGAATAGCGATGGGTATCGCCTCGTTGCACGGTTTCCACCAGCTTATCGACGATGTGTTTGGGGGTTGGCTGATCTGGATTCCCCATCCCGAAATCGATGATGTCTACACCTCTCGCTCGCGCTTCCTTCTTCAACTGATCAGTAATGCTGAATATATAAGGAGGTAAACGTTTAATTCGCGGAAAATCTTCCATCACAGTTTCTTCTTAATCTCTAAAAAAGTTAAACATCTATACAGAGCCTACGGCTCCGATTCTTGTAAAGAGCCCTCAGCGCTGCTCGCCAAATATCGTTCCAACCAGCACAACCAAAGATTCATGGTTTCAGCCTGCTCAGTACCGAAATAAAGAGCCCTCAGCGCTGCTCGCCTACATTCGTTCCAACCAGCACAACCCAAATCTCATGGTTTCAGCCCGCTCAGTAGCAACATAAAAAGCCCTCAGCGCTGCTCGCCAAATATCGTTCCAACCAGCACAACCAAAGATTCATGGTTTCAGCCTGCTCAGTACCGAAATAAAAAGCCCTCAGCGCTGCTCGCCTACATTCGTTCCAACCGGCAAAACCCAAATCTCATGGTTTCAGCCCGCTCAGTAGCAACATAAAAAACCCCACCCATAAAAAAGCCGGGCCTGCACCAGAGTGCAGACCCGGCACTCATTCGGGGATCTAAATTGCCGCCGCTGTCGCGGTTGCTGCAGTCTCGATGATCGCCAACCTGCACGCACACTCGCCCCTTGCAGCAGTTGCAATGGGTGAAGAGGTTGTAAATAGTTGAATGACCACGCTGGTTGCCCGGTTGTCTGGTTTCGCGCCATCTTACCTAAGTCACGCGCTCAGGTCACGCGCCCTGTGCTTCCGGTTCGCAGAGCTCTTGGCTCCGGCACATATAAATAAACCAGCACCGCCCCAACAATCAGGAAGAAAATAGCGGTAATAAAAACAGATTCGTAGCCGTACCAGGTCGCCAGAGCGCCACCCAGAAGAGGACCAATAGAACCTGCGATTTGAGCTACGGTATTGGCAATCGCTATCCTGGCCGGGCGGTTATCCCTGTCCCCAAACTCCAGCACGATGCTCCGGGAAGAGTTTTCAAACCCCTGTGATGCGGCACCAATACCTCCAAAGATGACCACAGTCATGACATAGCCGGGATCTGTCAACAGCATCGCAGACGCCACAACCCACAACGTGGAAGATAAAAGGAATACGAGCCTGAACCCCCGGGCATCCGCAATCGCTCCCCAGATCAGATTGGATATGGTACCCGCCATGGTGAACGCAAAGGTGATAATGCCAAGCGTCACCCCTGACAGACCAATGCTGTTACCCGCATACAGGATGTAAAATGGCATCGCCATTCTTCCCATAGTCGCTATGGCGCGTGCGATAAAGTATCGGGTAAATGCAGGGTCATTGCGCAGCAGCGCTGGTACTTCCTTAAGCTGTTCCCAAAGAGAGACCTGCCGGCGAACAGTCGGTGGCTGGGGTTCCCTGACTGCAACCAGCGAAGCCAGGCCAATGGTTGTCAACACAAACGCCAGAATAAAGGTAAGGGAGTATCCCGTGACCGAAGACTCTTCCCCTATGAGGTAGGTACCGCCAACGTAGGCCACCGCCGCAGATGTTATGCCGGCAAGAAAATTACGCAGCCCGGTTAGTCGGCCACGTTTGGAAACCGGAATCACTTTTGACATCAGGAAGTTGAAAACCACTCCCTGCATCCCCTCAAATACGCCAAACAAACCCAGCAAACAGATAATGGCAATCAAGGTACCCTGCTCTTCCAGCACGAGCCCGGCAATGCCCATCAACAGTACGCAGAGCCGCATCAAGGCGCCCACCATGAAGCCAATTGGCAGGACTCTCTGGCGATGCGAAATCAGGTTGGCGCCAACCATCGGTGTCAGCATCTGGCCAAAACCTTGCAGTGACAAAGCCAGGCCAACAACAAAATTGGAACCGCCGGAGAGCATTAGAAGATAGGCCGGGATGAATGTCGGCGCGTTGATAAAGCGAAAACCCGTTTGTCCGAGCATGCCATGAACAAGGTGGGCGAAGAAGTTACGTGTCAGGTTCCGCTGGACAAAGATTTCATAGCGCCGCTCGGCATGTCGATCAGCGCGTGATTGTGGGTGAGCCAGACCTAGTTTATCCCAAGTCGGCTAGCCATCTCCGCAGCAGGCAGGTAGCCTGCCTGAAGCGTGCCATCCTCGTACACGACTGCTGGAGTTCCGGTAACACCAAAAGCATCACCCATCTCATACTGATCGGCCACCGGGTTCGCGCAGGTCTTCATCTCGATATCTTTGCCTGATTTCGCATTCGTCAAAGCCTTTTGCGGATTGTCGGCACACCACACTGCCACAGCCTTATCATAAGAATCCGAGCCAATGCCCGCCCGTGGATAAGCAAGATACCTGACAGCTACACCCAGTCTGTTGAGCTCAGGCACTTCCTGATGCAACTTGCGACAATAGCCGCAGTCGATATCAGTGAACACCGTAATCGTTGCTTTGGTCAGTTCCGGGCGTGGCGCAAACACCACCATGTCAGATTCATCCAGCCTTGCCAGCAGTTGTTTGCGTTGGTTGGTTCGGTTTCTCTCCGTGGCATTGACGATGCCACCCGGCTCAATAAAGAACAGGTCACCGGCTATAAAATAGTCAGCGCTCGCATTCATGTAGAGGGTCATGCCGCCTTGCATCGTAACTTCAAAATAACCATCGAGGACACTTTGCTTGATCCCTAATACGGGCAAGTCTGGTCTGGCGAGCAGCAGCTTCTCTCTCGCTTCGGCAGCAGTCAGGGAAACGGGAGCATCGGTCGCTACTGCCACAACGGGAAGCGCCAACAACGCAATAATAAGAAATCTGGTAAGAGCCATAACGCACCGGGATAACGAAAAACTGGGTCACTTTGCATTATGAGACCCGACTCTGCAATGAAAGGTTCCGCCAGCGTAACAATTATCCACGTGGGTGGTGCATCTGGTGGAGCTCTTTCATTCGGTGCTGGGCAACATGCGTATAAATCTGAGTGGTCGATAAATCAGAATGGCCCAGCAACAGCTGCACGACTCTCAGGTCCGCACCGTGATTCAACAAGTGCGTGGCAAAAGCATGCCGGAGCGTGTGGGGCGACAGCTTTTTTCGGATACCCGCTGTCTGTGCATGAGCTTTAATGCGATACCAAAAGGTCTGCCGTGTCATGGCAACGCCCCTATTGCTTGGGAAGACACAGTCCTGGGCAAGATTTCCTTTAAGCAGAATAAGGCGGGCTTCAGCCTCGTAGCGGGTAACCCAGCTGATCGACTCTTCCCCCATAGGCACCAGCCGTTCCTTCGAGCCTTTACCCACTATTCGAACAACGCCCTGGCGAAGGTTTATTTCACTGAGCTTCAGACTAGTGAGTTCGCTGACCCGAAGGCCGCAGGCATACAGAACCTCCAGCATGGTGCGATCACGCATACCCATAGGGGTGTTTATATCCGGTGCAGCAAGCAGGCGTTCCACGTCCTGTTCGGTAAGCGTGTCAGGCAACGGGCGACCAAGCTTCGGGTTTTCGACCCGAAGTGTCGGGTCATCACTCAGCATCTTCTCTCGCAGCAGGTAACGATACAGGGCGCGAAGACATGAAAGGCATCGAGCTGTCGATCGGGCTTTTAGCCCCTTGTCCATTCTGTCTGACAGATAGCGAAGCACATCTTCACGCCGGATGGCGATGAGGGCTTTGTCGTGTCCCTGAGCCCAATCGCCAAATTTCTCGAGATCACTTCTGTAAGCCTTGAGGGTGTTATCACTCAAGCCTTTCTCCAACCACAGGGCATCGAGGAATCGATCAATCAGCGCCTGGTCGGATGTCGTTGTCATAAGGGTATCTTAGTAGGTAACCGATAGGTGCCAAAGCTATTACTCGTTACCCGAGTCAACCTTGTTTTTCTCAGGCTAACCGAGGTCCTGTACGGTGCAGTAAATGACACCCAAAAAAAAGCCCGGACAAACCGGGCTTTTCCTGAAAGGGTTGCTCTAACCGAGCTTCTCTTTGATTCTTGCTGCTCGACCACTGAGTTCTCGAAGGTAGTAGAGCTTGGCCTGCCGAACATCACCGCGACGCTTAACCGTCACGCTGTCGATCTGACGGCTATGGGTCTGGAAAGTTCGCTCGACACCAACACCATGTGAAATCTTGCGGACGGTAAACGCAGAGTTCAGGCCGCGATTACGCTTCCCGATCACAACGCCTTCATAAGCCTGAAGTCGCTCACGATCGCCTTCAAGAACCCGCACCTGTACAACAACAGTATCGCCACTGGAGAACTCAGGAAGATCTGATTTCATCTGTGCGTTTTCGATTTGTTCTATAATTTTATTCTTGCTCATTTCCAGTTCCTTCAAGTCTCGCGTTTCGCAAGGTACTCATCTAATAATTGTTTCTCTTCTTCTGTCAGCGTTCTGGCTCTTATCAAGTCAGGACGCTTTTCATACGTTCTTCCCAACGACTGCATCTGTCGCCAACGTGCGATCTGCCCGTGATCGCCACTCATCAATACTTCCGGCACTGTTAAACCATCTACGGTTTCCGGCCTCGTGTATTGAGGGTAGTCCAGCAGACCATCCGAAAATGAATCCTGCTCAACTGATTCTGTGTCACCAACCGCGCCTGGCAGTAGCCGCGTTACACCATCTATCAGCAGCATGGCGGGTAACTCTCCACCACTGGCAACAAAATCACCAATGGAGACCTCCATATCGATAGACGATTGTATTAATCGCTCATCGATACCTTCGTATCTTCCTGCTACCAGAATGATCGAAGGTAGCATGGCGAGCCTTGCAAGCTCGGCCTGTTCAAGCGGCTTCCCCTGCGGTGATAAATAGATCACCGGGCATGGCCCCTGGGCTTTACTCTTCGCCGCATCTATCGCGTCTTTTAGCGGCTGGACCTTCATCAGCATGCCAGGTCCACCACCATAAGGCTTGTCATCAACCGTATGGTGTTTGTCTTGCGTAAACTCGCGAGGGTTCCAAACCTCCAATGTGAGCAGTCCATTTTCAACTGCCCTTCTGGAGATACCGTAATCCGTAACGGCCTGAAACATCTCCGGGAACAACGACACGACACCGATCCACATGACGTTTCCCTTTCTCTCTAACCGGTACTGTCTACCCGGTACTGTCTACCCGGCAATCTGTAACTGCTAGTAGTCCGAATCCCAGTCGACTGTCACTACACCGGTTTCCTGATCTACCTGCTTGACAACATCACCCTCCAGGTAGGGGATAAGTCTCTGTTCCTTATCGATGCTGTCATCGGTGGGTTCGACCACCATAACGTCATTCGCACCGGTCTCTAACATGTGGTCAATCTTTCCAAGAACCTCGCCACCGATGTTCTTAACCACTAAACCTTCCAGCTGGTACCAGTAAAACTCGCCTTCTTCCAGGCCTGGCATTGAATCAATGTTAACGTGAACTTCATACCCGATCAGATCTTCTGCCTGACCTCTGGTATCAACGCCCTCAAGTTGAACAATTAGCCGTTTACCACTGGCCTGCCCGTCCTTGATCGTGATTTCTTTCTCGACGCCACCCTTTCGAAGTATCCAGGGTGAGTAATCAAGGATCGATTCCATCGGGTCGGTATAAGAAAAGACTTTTACCCAGCCCTTTATCCCGTGAATGCCATTAATACTACCCAGGCGTATCTCTTTCACGTCTGGCATTTATGCAGTAAACGTTATGCGGCTTCTTCGGTCGTGGCGCCCGCAGTTGATTTGCGGTAATCCTTAACGATCTTCTTTACGCGATCCGACATCTGCGCACCTTGTCGTACCCAGTAATCAACCCGTTCCAAATCGATGCGTGTGCCTTCTGAGGCACCACGGGCGATTGGATTGAAAAATCCCAGTCGTTCAATGAAGCGACCGTCGCGAGATACACGGCTATCAGCCACGTGAACGTGATAGAAAGGGCGCTTCTTGCTACCACCTCTCGCCAAGCGAATAGTGACCATCTAATTGTTTTCCTTTAATAATTTGTGTTTCAAAGACCTGCTTCCAACAAACACTTTAATACCCAGCAGGGACCCCGAAAGGGGGCGTATTGTACGGGAAAGATTCAGGAAATAAAACAGCTCGTGGCCTAACGACAACCACGAGACCGAATGACTCTATATCATTGTTTTTTAAGGGTTATAGCCGTTATCTTCCAGGGAAACCGCCACCGGGTGGCTGCATCATGCCTCCCATACCTCGCATCATGTTGGTCATTCCACCTTTTTTGCCCAGCTTCTTCATCATCTTCTGCATCTGCTTGTGCTGCTTCAGCAACCGGTTGATGTCCTGGATCTGTGTTCCGGAACCACCGGCAATTCGCTTCTTTCTGGATCCGTTAATACTGTCAGGATAATGCCTTTCTCCAGGTGTCATTGAATTGATGATGGCTTCCATCTGGCCGAATGACTTGTCGTTAATCTTCTCCTGGGCAGCCTGGGAAACCTTGCCCATGCCGGGCATCTTGTCCAGCATGCTCGCTATGCCACCCATATTGTTCATCTGCTGAATCTGGTCCCTGAAGTCTTCAAGATCGAACTTCTTGCCCTTTTTGATTTTTCGGGCAAGTTTCTCAGCCTTCTTCTTATCAATCTTTTGTTCAGCGTCTTCAATAAGTGACATGACGTCACCCATACCGAGGATTCGTGATGCAATCCTGTCCGGGTAAAATGCGTCCAGTGCATCGATTGTTTCACCGACGCCCATAAACTTGATGGGCTTACCGGTAATCGATCTGACGGATAACGCTGCACCGCCCCGGCTGTCCCCGTCTGCCTTACTGAGAATCACACCCGTCAGTGGCAACACATCACCAAACGCTCGCGCGGTATTCGCGGCGTCCTGGCCTGTCAGGGCATCAACCACAAACAATGTTTCCGTCGGGGTCAGTGCCTGATGAAGATCACGAATCTCCTGCATCATCTCTTCATCGATACCTAACCGGCCGGCGGTGTCGATGATAAGCACGTCGGCAAATTGTTTTTTCGCTTCAGCCAGTGCTGCCCTGGCGATATCAATGGGCTTCTGGTCTATGTTGGATTCAAAAAAGTTAATCTTTGCCTGTTCGGCCAGGGTTCGAAGCTGATCGATAGCCGCAGGGCGATAAACGTCTGTGCTGGCCACCATCACGGACTTCTGGTTTTTGCTCTTCAGCCACAAACCAAGTTTGGCGGCCGAGGTTGTTTTACCCGCACCCTGGAGTCCAGCCATCAAAATAACCGCGGGAGGTTGCACGGCAAGGTTAAGCTCGCCTTCCCCTGACCCCATGACCCTGACCAACTCGTCATTAACAATTTTGATAAAAACCTGTCCCGGGGACAGGCTTGCTGTGACTTCTGTTCCAAGAGCCCTGGTCTTTACGCTCTCAATGAAGTCTTTGACGACGACCAATGCGACATCTGCTTCCAGCAGTGCAACCCGCACTTCACGCAGGGCGCCCTGGATATTATCTTCTGTTAGTTTGGCTTTGCCGGTAATAGAGGAAAGCGCCGAGCCAAGCCTCTCCGTTAATGATTCGAACACTGATTTACCTAAAACTTGTTACTGGTTTGGGCTAGTATAACGAATCCCACCGGTCCGTTGTGAAGTGGTGAATAATTGATTGGATTGACAACATGTTGATGGTCATCTCGGGCATTGCAGCCAGCCTTTGCTATCTGGCTGCAACCGCCTTACAGCTAACAAGGATGCTAAAAGGTAGCGACACCGAGGGCTGGGTGAAACTGCTGGCAGCCGTCGCGATTATTCTGCATGGATTAACGGCTTATGAGGGTTTCGTCGATACCAACGGCTATGACCTGGGGATGTACCCGATGCTCTCGCTGATGTCCCTTTCCATCAGCGCTATCGTTCTGCTCAGCAGCCTAAGGCGCCCACTCGATAACCTGTTTGTTTTTGTCTTTCCTCTCGCTATTGGCACGGTCATTCTCGAAATTGCCCTAAAAGGCGACTACACGCCTCGCCAGGACATTACCGGTGGCATTTTCAGCCATATAACACTGTCTGTTGTGGCCTATAGCCTGCTCACGATCGCAGCAGCACAGGCCCTGCTCCTTTCCTTTGGCGACAATATGCTCAGGCACCACCAGCTTGCCATCCTCCGGAACCTGCCACCACTGGAAACCATGGAACACCTGATGTTCGAAATGATCTGGGCGGGGCTTGTCTTCCTGACCCTGAGTATAGGATCAGGGTTTGTTTTCCTGGACGATTTTTCCGGACCGGGGCTGGTTCACCACACCGCTATAACACTGGCTGCCTGGCTCGTGTTCATGGTACTGGCCTGGGGACGCTATCAGCTGGGCTGGCGCGGCGCGATCGCATCCAGATGGACATTGTTCGGCTTTGTGCTGCTGGTTCTCGGTTATTTCGGCAGTAAACTTGTGCTGGAGATTATTCTGGGACGAAGCTGACTATTACGGCACTTGACACTGAAAAGCGGAATCCGTACAACTGCAATCCCTGAACTACCGCGAGGTCTCCATTTTTGGACGATCCGTCGACCGGCGCCTTATTTGGCTCCATTGCTTTACTTGTCATCATCTCTGCCTATTTCTCAGGATCTGAAACCGCCATGATGGCGCTCAACCGCTATCGGTTGAAGCATCTGTCCAATGCAGGACATCGAGGTGCAGCCCGCGCGAATAAACTGCTGGAACGGCCAGACCGACTGCTTGGTGTCATCCTGATCGGCAACAACCTGGCAAACTTTACCGCGGCATCACTGGCAACCGTGCTGGCAATAAAACTACTGGGCGAAGATGGCATCGCCGCGGCGCCCATCATCTGCACAATCGTGTTTCTGGTTTTCGCAGAAGTCGCACCGAAAACCCTGGCCGCTGTTTACCCAGAGAAAGTCGCATTCCCTTCTTCTTTTCTCCTGCAATTTCTTCTATGGATTTGTTATCCCTTTGTCTGGCTGGTGAACGGCATGGCGAATGGCTTCCTGAGATTATTCGGCGTCAAGCACGATGACGCGGGGGATGATCACCTGAGCGTGGATGAACTGCGAACTGTCGTCTACGAAGGCTCCCATATTGCAGGACACCACCAGGACATGATGCTTGGCGTCCTC
>Ga0222633_1001688_pt1 | contig 10783 bp, 12 predicted proteins | sample AntAcemetageno48_FD_179816 | JGI IMG/M metagenome (GOLD analysis project Ga0222633, IMG submission 179816) | Saline water microbial communities from Ace Lake, Antarctica - #48 | ecosystem: Environmental > Aquatic > Non-marine Saline and Alkaline > Saline | place: Antarctica: Ace Lake | collected... | reverse complement strand
AAATCCGGAGGACGACCTTGCGGCCATTCATGGTCACGAACTCATCCTCGATGTGTTGCAGGTCACCGGCGACCAGCGCGAAAAGATAAGCCGGTTTCATAAAAGGATCCTGCCAGGTGACCCAGTGCCGGTCGCCATCTTCGCCGCGATCCATATCATTCCCGTTTGACAGCAGCACGGGATAACTTTTCTTGTCAGCGACCACGGTCGTCGTGTACTTCGACATGACATCGGGCCGGTCCAGGTACCAGGTGATGTTCCTGAAGCCTTCCGCCTCGCACTGCGTGCAGAACATATCGCCAGACTTGTACAACCCTTCAAGCGCTGTGTTGTCCTGCGGCTTTATCTGCACGGTCGTCGTTAGTTCAAAAGCACCAGGAACCTCAAAGATTGAGAGCTCGTCCTCGTCTACCTGATATTCATTCGCCGTGAGCGCCCGCCCATCAATGGCGATAGATTGCGTGGCCAGATCCTTACTACCGTCCAGCACCAGGTTGATCGCATCCTCTCGTTCAGCTTCCGGATTGCGCACGACCTTCAGGGTCGTTGTCACAGTGGTGACATCCTCATGGATATCGACATGCAAGTGAGTTTCTTCAATCAGGAACGGCGGAACCTTGTAGTCCTTCAGGTAAATCGCCTTGGGCTGGCCTTCTTTCATGGTTGTTGCCGGTCAAATTAAGTGAGTGATTCTAGCAAATCTCGCACACCACTTGGCGAAAATGACGCTTGACGGATAATTTTATTTAGTCATAATTTATGTCTAGTCATATTTTGTGGTCATTATTGATGGAACCGAAAACCATTGGGGCGGCCAAATTCAAGGAGCAGTGTCTTGGGATACTTGATGATCTGGGTCCGGAAGGCATTATCGTCACAAAGCATGGCAAGCCTGTTGCCCGCCTTACTCCCATTGCGCAATCAAATGCAGAGTTTCTTAAGTCACTGACCGGCGACAAAGTGAAGATTAAGGGTGACATCATGAGCACGGGAGTTGAGTGGGATGCCGCGCGTTAATCTGGATACGCATATACTTGTATACACACTCGAAACAAAGCTCAGGAAGAAAGAGCAGGAGATTCTTTCCTCTCACGAATGGGCCGTCTCGCCTATTGTGTTTTGGGAGCTGTCCATGCTGGTCGAACGGGACCGGATTGATCTCGACTTCGACGATCACGAGGTGCAGGATTTCATGAAACGCCTCCAGGTATTGCCATTGAGTATCGAAGTAGCCAGACAATCCTGTCGACTTGATATCTCGGCAGACCCAGCGGACGAACTCATTGCCGCGACCAGCGTTGTCTACAATGTTCCATTGTTGACCCGGGACAAGAGAATCTCAGCCTCCAGGATGGTGCCACTTGCCTGAAGAACAGATGCGCGGTTTTCTACGAAAAATGTCCAGTCAGCTGCCTGATAGCGACTGCAATCCTGACACCCCGGTAGAATATTCCCTTCGGTTGAACGACACCGCATACCCCCTGAACGAATACATCGGCCAGAACGTCACCCTTAAACACCTGGGCACCATCGAATGTATTGAGTGCGGCCGCGCCAGCAAAAAAAGCTTCAGCCAGGGCTACTGTTACCCCTGCTTTAAGAAACTCGCCCAGTGCGACCTGTGTATTGTCAGCCCGGAGCGCTGCCACTTCGACCAGGGCACCTGCCGCGACAATGACTTCGCGGCAAACTTCTGCATGCGACCGCACATAGTTTACCTGGCCAATTCCTCCGGCATTAAAGTCGGCATTACCCGGCAGGAAAACCTGCCCACCCGCTGGATTGACCAGGGCGCTGTGCAGGCATTGCCCGTGATGAACGTGATGACCCGGCAGCAGTCGGGCTTTGTTGAAGTGGCCTTCAAAAAACATGTGTCAGACAAGACCCACTGGCAGAAAATGCTGCGTGGTGAAAATGAGCACCTGGACCTGGTGACCCTTCGCGATGAGTTACTGGCGGAACTTAAACCCGATCTCGACCCACTCACTGACCGTTTTGGTATCCAGGCAATACAACCGATCCTCGATGCAGAGGTGCAAACAATTACCTATCCAGTGGAGCAGTACCCCACCAAGGTTGTTTCCCTTAATCTGGACAAAACACCTGAAATCTCTGGCACATTGCTGGGTATAAAAGGCCAGTACCTGATTTTCGATATCGGTGTGATTAACCTGCGGCGTTTTACCAGCTACGAGGTTGAAGTTACGACGCTTGATGCGGCCCCTGTCGAACAAGAAGGCCAGCTAAACCTCCTGTAATAACGCCGCCGATCAATCCGCCCAAATGCGCGCCGTTGGCCAATGACCCAAGACCGAGAATGTCAATTACACCAGTAAACCCGATCGCAAGATAAGCCAGCATAAAAATGTAGATGCCGTTCGAGACGCCCATGTTCTTCGATGGCACCAGCCGACTCCAAACCAGCGAGTGGCCCAGCAAACCAAACACCACGCCCGACATGCCGCCAAACAGACTGGGACCCGACATCAGGTACTGTGTCATGTTCGCCGCAAGAGACGAAACGACAACAGCGATCAACAGACCCTTTGAACCGTTAACAAACTCTATTCTGCGGCCAATCTCCCAGACCCACAGAAGATTAAACACAATGTGCAGCCAGCTGAAGTGAATGAACATCGGCGTCAAAAACCGCCACCACTGCCCGTGTTCAATCGTGTATGACATCGAGGTGAAATACTGCTCCCCGTTGACCTCCTCCACAGCCAGAAAGATCAGCTTCCCAAAAAGGCCATCGATGGCATTCTCACCCAAACCCATACCCACGGGAAACAGCAGCACATTGATCGCAATCAGAGACAGCGTCAGCGGGAACCGCTTTGCCGCACTCAGCACCCTGGGAAGTAACTGCATCTGGATCTGCTGCGCGGGGGCCTCATCCAGTTCAAGCTCGCCAGAGGTATATTGTGAGTAGGCTGACCGAACGAAGCCCAATTCCGCCTCACCCGGCACCCAGACTACCTGGTTCAGCCCTTCTTCCGTAATCCTGTGCCTGATACCACTGGCCGACAGGAACCGGCTAAAGGCAGCCAGGTTAATGTCAGACGGGATTTCGAGAGCGTTGATCAAGGAAAACCTTAGGGATTACGGTTGTTCAAGGGAATGGAGATTAGGTGTAAAATGGTATTCTACGTCAAGGTGGCTTCGCGAGCATGAGATTTCTCCATTCCGGCTTCGCCTCCAGTCGAAATGACGGGGAGGGGCGCCAGCAGTCCAGTCGAAGTGACGCAGCACCGTCATCTCGACCAGACCAGCGTCATCTCGACCAGACCCGCGTCGTCTCGACCAGACCCGCGTCATCTCGACCGCAGCGGAGAGATCTATGTCATCTCGACCGCAGCGGAGAGATCCATGTCATCTCGACCGTAGCGCCGCAGGCGCGAAGCGGAGAGATCTCGAACTTAACAGAGCAAAGTAAACATGATAGAAAACGCAGACCAACAAGTCCTCTCCCAGCTAACCCGCTGGATCAAGGCCGGTAAAAAAGCCTGGCTAGCCACCGTGGTCAAAACCTGGGGCTCATCACCCCGCCCCGTGGGATCACTGCTATGCTGTAACGAAGACGGCCATGTGGCAGGTTCCCTTTCGGGCGGTTGTATCGAGGAAGACCTGCTGGAAAAAATTACCAAAGGTGAACTCGCCACCACAAAACCCGAAGTCATGTTGTATGGCAAGACAACCGAAGAAAGCGAACGCTTCGGCCTGCCCTGCGGCGGCCAGTTACATATCGTTGTAGAACCCCAGATGGACAAAAGCAACCTGGCGCATTTTGAAGCCATCACCCAGCGCCTGGCTGAACGGGAATGTGTAGAACGCAAGGTTGATATCGCAACCGGCGAAATGACCGTTGAAAACAAGGACCGCTTCAAGCACCTGCAGTTCACCGGCGAATTCGAGAATTCAGACACGCCCAACGAGAAGTATTTAGTGCAAACCTACGGCCCCAGGTACCAGCTGTTCCTGATCGGTGCTGGCCAGGTGTCACAGTACCTCGCCCAGATGGCGCAGATGCTGGACTACCACGTCGTCGTTTGTGACCCACGTGAGGAAATGATTGATCAGTGGACTATCGAAGGTACACAGCTGGTCAATGACATGCCGGATGATGCGGTCCGTAAATATGCCGACGATTATTTTTCAGCGATCATCGCTCTGACACACGACCCAAGAATCGACGACATGGGCCTGATGGAAGCGCTAACAACAGACTCGTTCTTCATCGGCGCCATGGGTTCAGTCAGAACATCCGCCAAGCGCCGTGAACGGCTGCTACAGCTGGACCTCAGCGAAGAACAGATCAACAAGCTACACGCCCCGGTTGGCCTGCCCCTCGGCAGTAAAACCCCGGCTGAAATCGCCATCGCCATTCTTGCCCAGTTAACTGCACTACGCAGCGAAAAAGATCATGCTTTAGAGGCTGACTTCCGCCAGAAGGAAGCAGTCGCCAGCTAGATGATTGGTGCAATCGTACTCGCCGCTGGCAGCTCCCGACGATTTGGCGGCGACAAGCGCAAGGCAAAACTGCCCAATGGCAAGATGGTGATTCAGCAATCCGTTGAAACTGTGCTCACCTGTTTCGACGAAGTCACGCTGGTACTCCGCTGCGATGACAATGAATTCTGCGCAGAACTATCGACCCTGCTCAACAATCCAAAGCTCAATATTTTCCAGGCACCGGATTCGGCATTGGGCATGGGACACAGCCTTGGCAACGCAGTACGGGAAGTGCGTAGCTGGGATGGCGTTTTTGTCTTCCTGGCAGACATGCCGCACCTTAAGGTTGAGACAATCGAACTCCTGAAGAACACGATGACCCGAAACACCGTCAAACCGGCCAACTCGACCGCAGCAACGAACCAACAAACCGTCCTCCCAAACGGTGCCGAGAACCAAAAACCCGGCCTCCTGACCGGTGCCGCGGACCAAAAAACCGTCATCTCCACCGAAGCGCCAAACCAAAAAACCGTCGTCTCGACCGGAGCGCCAGACCAAAAAACCGTCATCTCGACCGGAGCGCCAGACCAAAAAACCGTCATCTCGACCGGAGTGGCGCAGCCACGGAGCGGAGAGATCTCACCTACTGACTCGCGAGCAGAAGATTCCTCCAATCACCCAGCGGGCTCCCTCAACATCACGGGCGGTCCTATTGTCGTTCCTGTGTTCAAAGGCCAATTCGGCCACCCGGTAGGGTTTGCAGCGAACTACTTCGATGAGCTATCCGCACTCACTGGAGACAAAGGGGCCAAACCGGTGATGAATGCAAACGCGGGTAAGCTAATCGAAGTAGCAGTAGATGACCCAGGTGTGCTGAAGGATGTCGATACACCCGAGGACCTATAAGACCCTCACCTAGCGGCAAAATAACAACGCCATCTCGACTGGAGGCGAAGCCGGAACGGAGAGATCTCGTCCCTAATACTCGCGAGCATAAGATTTCTCCAATCGCCCTGCCAGCTCGGTCGAAATGACGGGGGGTGTCGATGACGAAGACGAGAATACGGTTCTTACACCAGTTCGAACAGGCGGTTCACCTTACAATTTAACGGTATATACCTACAGTCTTGCCCCCTGGAACAGGGAATCATAAAACTGTGTCAGGCTTTTTAATGTTATCGGATTCCGATAACGTAGGAATATGATAGTATCTTTTGGAAATCAGCTCACTCAGGACTTGTTCGACGATAAAAAAACCCGCTTCGTCAGAACACTACCCATTGAGCTAAGACGAATAGCACGCCGAAAATTACTCTACCTGCATGATGCGGCCGAGTTAAACGATTTAAAAGTGCCCCCGGGAAATCGCCTGGAAGCACTGAAAGGGAATTTTAAAGGCCACCATTCGATCAGAATTAATAACCAGTGGAGACTGGTGTTCATATGGAACCAGGGCAACCCTGCAAACGTTCAGATCGTTGATTATCATCAATAGGTCCAATTATGCTGAAGCAACCTAAAAACCCAATTCACCCAGGCGAAATATTGCTGGAAGAGTTTTTGCAGCCCAACGGATTAAGCCAGGCTGAATTCTCAAGAACGCTTGGCTGGACCAAGGCGCGCCTGAACGAACTCATCAAAGGCAAACGTGGGATTACTGCCGAATCTGCGTTAGACCTCGCAGACGCACTGGGAACGTCGCCCAAACTATGGATGAACCTGCAAGCTACCTATGATCTGGATAAAGCGCTCGCAGCGAGGCGGGTGGCCTAGGCCATGATCTCGACCGGAGCGAAGAGGCCTCGCCCGGAATACTCGCGAGCATGAGATTTCTCCAATCGCCCTGCGGGCTCCGTCGAAATGACGGGTGCCGATGATGAAGGCGTGCAGTCCTGCAAAACTGTCATCTCGACTGGAGGCGAAGCCGGAGCGGAGAGGCCTCGCCCGGAATACTCGCGAGCATGAGATTTCTCCAATCGCCATGCGGGCTCCGTCGAAATGACGGGTGCCGATGATGAAGGCGTGCAGTCCTGCAAAACTGTCATCTCGACTGGAGGCGAAGCCGGAACGGAGAGATCTCGCTCCTATTACTCGCGAGCATGAGATTTTTCGCTGGATTAACCGCGACCTAGGTCCGCAACATATCCTGGTTATCAAGAAACCACTCGTAAGTTGACTTAAGCCCATCCTCCAGCGAAATCTTCGCCTGCCACCCCAGCGAATTAATCTTCGACACATCCAGCAGTTTGCGCGGCGTACCATCGGGTTTACTCGAATCAAACTTAAGCTCACCTTCAAACCCAACAACCTTTTTGATCGTCTCTGCCAGCTCACGAATCGTGACATCAACCCCGGTACCAATATTGATATGCGAACACATCGGCTCGGTTGCAGATTCAATCGCAGACTTCTCCAGCCCCATCACATGGACACACGCCTCAGCCAGGTCATCAACATGCAACAGTTCGCGCATCACGTTACCTGTACCCCAAACCATCACCTCAGCATCACCCGCCAGTTTCGCCTCATGAAACCGACGCATCAGCGCGGGCGCAACATGACTGTTTTCAGGATGAAAGTTATCACCCGTTCCATAAAGATTCGTTGGCATCACTGATCGATAATCGGTGCCATATTGTCGGTTATAGGATTCGCACAGTTTGATGCCCGCAATCTTGGCAATGGCGTAAGGTTCATTGGTCGGTTCCAGCGGCCCTGTTAGAAGGCTATCTTCTCGCATGGGCTGTTCAGCCAATTTTGGATAGATGCAGGAACTGCCAAGAAACAGCAACTGGTTGCACCCGGCCTGGAATGCACCATCAATCAAATGACTTTCAATCATTAGATTGTCGAAGATAAACTCCGCGGGATAAGTGTCGTTAGCGTGAATACCGCCTACTTTCGCCGCCGCAACCACCACCATGTGTGGCTCTGTCTGTTTAAGAAAAGCCGTTACTGCTTGCCGATCTGTAAGGTCCAGCTCACGTCGTGGCGCTGTAATCAGGCTATGGCCCTCTGCCGACAACGCCCGCACGATGGCGGAACCCACCATGCCGTTATGACCCGCCACAAATACTCTGACCATCAGGACTCCCGAGGGGTGTTGACGATGAAGCCACTCGCCCGAAGCAGCGCCTGCTGTCGCGCTTTGTCGAGGTCATGGGAAATCATCTCTTCAACCATCTCATCAAGCGTGGTTGTCGGCTTCCAACCAAGATCTTTGTGAGCCTTGGCAGGGTCACCCAGCAACGTTTCAACTTCAGCAGGACGGTAGTAGGTAGGATCGACCCGTATGATCGTGTCACCCTCGCTGATCTGAATATCATCAACAACCAGTGCAGTGGGCGAGACAGATTCAACAATGCCTACTTCATCGACACCCTGCCCTTCCCATTTTAATGTGACGCCCATTTTGTCCGATGCTGCGTTAATAAACTCCCTAACAGTGATCTGCTGACCCGTTGCAATCACATAATCCTCGGGTGTTTCCTGCTGTAACATACGCCACTGCATCTCCACATAGTCACGAGCATGACCCCAATCCCGTTTAGCGTTGAGGTTGCCGAGGTACAAACCCGACTGCAGGCCAGTGGCTATACCTGCCAGCCCGCGGGTTATTTTTCGGGTTACAAACGTTTCACCACGCCGCTCGGATTCATGATTAAACAAAATGCCGTTGCAGGCATACATGCCGTAGGCCTCACGATAATTGACCGTTATCCAGTAAGCGTAAAGTTTGGCAACACCGTAGGGTGAACGGGGATGAAAGGGTGTCTTTTCAGTCTGTGGCGTTTCCTGCACCAGGCCATAGAGCTCAGAGGTGGACGCCTGATAATACCGTGTTTTATTTTCCAGCTTCAGGAATCTAATCGCTTCCAGCAAGCGAAGCGCGCCAAGTGCATCAACGTCAGCGGTATATTCGGGAGATTCAAAACTGACGGCCACATGACTTTGTGCGCCCAGATTATAAATTTCGTCAGGCTGACATTCGTTGATGATTCGAGTCAGGTTCGACGAATCAGAAAGGTCGCCATAGTGAAGAATCAGCTGGGCACTGTCCACGTGCCGGTCTTCATAGAGGTGATCGATTCGATCGGTATTAAACAGTGAACTTCGGCGCTTAATACCATGAACAATGTAGTCTTTCTCAAGTAACAACTCAGCGAGGTATGAACCATCTTGCCCTGTAATACCTGTAATCAGAGCAACTTTCTTTGCCAAAACTTTTCCTTTTACTTACAGCCACTACTAACGTGGTAATCAACAATAAAAACCCGCCCTGTGTCCCCTAGACCATAGGAGACGAAGCAGGTGGAACCGTGGTGGGTGGGCTGGTGGTGGTGGTGGTGGTGGTGATCACAGTAGTCGTAGCCCGCACAGTCGTCGTTGTCGGCACAGTCGTCGTTGTCGTCGTTGTCGGCGCAGTCGTCGTTGTCGGCGCAGTCGTCGTTGTCGGCGCAGTCGTCGTTGTCGGCGCAGTCGTCGTTGTCGGCGCAGTCGTCGTTGTCAGCACAGTCGTTGTAGTGATAATTATGCCACCACCGCTAGGCTTCGACTCTGTTTGCGTAACACCCACATCGAGTGTAATTGGCGCAGGTTGAGCGACCACCTCTTCCGCGGTGATATCGTCCCCAGCTTCCTCTTCCTCACCCTCTTCTTTCCCAACGTCTGTAGACGCTGCAGAATCCGCTGCATCAGCCTCATCTTGCGCTTCCACGGCCAACGCTCTCAATTGACCCAAAGCCGCCTCTAGTTCCGGCGTTAGCGTCTGAAGCACCGTGACTTTGCCATCTTTGTCAATTGTCGCTATCGGCGCACCCGAATCGACAGAAAGTGTACTGATAACCTCACCTGTGGGTCCTAGAATATCAATTGTGCCGTCTGGCACACTAAAGCTGAATGATCCATCCGAATTCTGAACAGCTTCAATCGTCGTACCACGCACACCAATCACACCGCTGGGCGTCGAAATTCTTGAGTGAGTCCTGGCGCTTCCAAACTTCCCCAGCTTACCGCTAACATACTGAAACCCGCCTTTACGAACCGTCGTGTTAAAACTACCGGTGCTACTCGTCTCATCGAACGAAAATTCATCCAGCGTCGCCGAACTGTTCTGACTCACTGTCATTTTGGTCCCATCATTCATCTCGGCCCGAACCAGGGAACGACCTGCTGTATCAAAGGAATAACCTGCATACAGGTCAGCACCTCTCTTCACCTCAAAAGTATCACCATCCTGGTCAGTGCCGGTGACTTGTCCGAGTACCAGGGTCACCTTTCCGATGACTGGCCCCGTCGGCACAGCCAAGGCTGCGGGCGCAATGAAAGCGGCCATCAATGCTAAAACGAAGATGGAATTTTTAAACTGACGAAGATGCATGCTGTGGTCCTTGGCGATATGTACTCATTGTATTATCCCGTTAGGAACAATACCACGCTGATTAGCTATGTGCGCCCCTGCTGGCCCAATCTAGTTTGCTTCTACAGACCCCATAGAAACTATGCCCAGGCGGATGCACCAGAAGCAGCCGTTCCTTTTTCTTGCGGATCTTCAACGATTCACCGGGCTCAATCTGGAATTCAAGATGCGAGTCAAAACTGACCTTGGCTTTCATCTGTGTATCAGAGCCAATGACGATTTTGATTTCATCGTCACCGGGTACGACCAACGGTCGGTTGTTCAACGAGTGCGGGAACATGGGGACCAGCACGATCGCATCCAGGCTGGGATGCATGATCGGCCCGCCAGCTGATAGTGCATAAGCGGTTGAGCCTGTGGGGGAAGAGACAATAAGCCCGTCGGAATTCAGGGTATAGACGAACTGGTCGTTAACATAGAGTTCCGCCTCTATCATTTTTGGCATGTTCGCAGAGTGAATCAGTACTTCGTTGAGCGCGCACGGCATATCATCATGGCCGGCGACCTGCCCCTCCAGCAGGAAGTGTTCTTCCGTGGTGTAGTCGCCAGATAGCACTTCATCCAAACGGGCTTCAATTTCGTCAGGGGATACATCGGCAAGGAATCCCAATTTACCCCGGTTAATACCCAGGATAGGCACGCCAAAGGGCGCCATCACTCTGGCGGCGCTCAGTATGTTCCCGTCACCGCCAACGGCAATCAGCAAATCACAGCGGGTACCCATTTCTTCCAGGCTCGCGACTTCCCGGCTGCTGCCACCCAGGGCCTCAGCAGATACCTGCTCAACAAGAATCTCTACCCCTTTCGAGACAAGAACTTGTTCAACAGTTAGCAGGGACTCACGAACCTGGTCACTGGCGACTCGAGCGACCAGTCCAACGCGGTTAAATGCAGCCATCTGATGCTATGCCA
>Ga0222633_1001687_pt1 | contig 10787 bp, 14 predicted proteins | sample AntAcemetageno48_FD_179816 | JGI IMG/M metagenome (GOLD analysis project Ga0222633, IMG submission 179816) | Saline water microbial communities from Ace Lake, Antarctica - #48 | ecosystem: Environmental > Aquatic > Non-marine Saline and Alkaline > Saline | place: Antarctica: Ace Lake | collected... | reverse complement strand
CAACGGCTCGATTTTTCTTACGCCGCAACACTCTTGATGACCATCCTCGTAAAAACTATATAAACCTTTTTGCTTAACAAGTTCTGCGACTGCCGCGCCATCGGGACTAATCACATCTATCTCGATGCCGTAGTGGTCTCGTACCTGTTGAATAAACTGATAAGTCTCAGGGTGGAGACGACCGGTGTCGAGGCAAAAGACATGAACCTTGTCCGACAAGTTACACGCCATATCAATTAGGACGACATCCTCAGCTCCACTAAAGGAAATTGTGACCCGATCATGAGTGTCCAACGCCCTGCTGATGATTTCCTGTGGCCGCTCAATGTTTGTCATTTTTGTTATCTCGCCCAATCTTTTCAGGCCGCAAGAGTACCAAACTGTCAAATTGTTGAGAAAGCATATTAGGCAATATCCAAATAACCATGAGTATTGGCCTTGCTAACATTTCGTTTCCCGTGAAACAATCTTCTTTTACCGTTAATTTGGAAATGTAGATGGATGTTGTTTGCCTAGACCTTGAAGGGGTTCTAATCCCTGAAATATGGATCGCTTTTGCAGAAAAAACCGGCATAGAATCACTTAAAGCCACGACGCGGGATATTCCTGACTACGACGTATTGATGCAGCAACGGCTTCATATCCTTGCGGCCAATAATCTTAAGCTTACCGACATTCAGGCCGTGATAGGTGAGCTTGAACCAATGCCGGGCGCAAGGGACTTTCTCGACAGTCTTCGAGAAAGTTATCAGGTGATTATTCTGTCGGACACCTTCTATGAGTTTGCCAAGCCTTTAATGGTGCAACTAAATCAACCAACTCTGTTCTGCCACAAGATTATTGTTGACAAATCAGGGGCTGTTATAGATTACAAGCTTCGCCAGGAAGATCCAAAGCGAGCTTCAGTCAAAGCACTTCACTGCCTGCAATTTAGAGTGTTTGCCGCCGGCGACTCTTATAACGATACATCGATGCTGAGTGAAGCGGATGCGGGCTTCTTGTTTCGAGCTCCGGATAACGTTATTGCGGAGTTTCCGCAATACTTGGTGACTAACGAATATGCTGAGCTGCGGAAATTTTTTGATCATGCGGCAAGGAATTGAATTTCACATTCCACTAAGATATGGCAAAGATTCCTGATGGAGCTGTATCTAAGACGATCTTAAAAACTGCTCTTTGGTATACTCCCGCCGGACAATTTAAACCTCAGGAATGACTTATGCACAGTGCCGGAGAGAAACTCAGACAGGCGATTGCTGCGGAAAATCCGCTTCAGGTGGTAGGCACAATCAATGCTTACACCGCAATCATGGCAGAATCCGTAGGGTTTCAGGCCATCTATTTATCTGGCGCGGGCGTCGCCAATGCCTCATTCGGCTTACCTGACCTCGGTATGACGTCTCTTAACGATGTGCTGGAGGACGTGCGTCGAATCACTGCTGCTTCCTCTTTACCTCTACTGGTCGATATCGACACAGGTTGGGGTGGCGCATTTAATATCAGTAGAACCGTTAAGGAAATGATCAAAGCAGGGGCTGCAGGCGTGCATATAGAAGATCAGGTGGCTCAAAAACGCTGTGGACATCGCCCTAACAAAGAAATTGTGCCTCGTGAAGAAATGAACGACCGAATCAAAGCGGCGGTAGATGCCAAAACTGATCCCGATTTTGTGATCATGGCAAGAACAGATGCTCTGTCGGTAGTTGGTCTAGAGGAAGTCCTCATTCGTGTTAAGGAATTTGAATCAGCTGGCGCAGATGCGATTTTTGCTGAAGCTATGACAGACCTTGATATGTATCAGCAGGTTGTCAATACGGTGTCGATTCCGGTCCTTGCAAATATCACAGAATTTGGTTCCACACCGTGCTATACCACCGAACAATTAGGGTCCGTCGGCATTTCGATGGCTTTATATCCCTTGTCTGCTTTTCGCGCCATGAATAAGGCTGCCCTAAATGTCTACCAAACCCTGCGGGATAAAGGCACCCAAGAGAGTGTGATCGATACAATGCAAACCAGAGTCGAGCTTTATGACTTCCTCGGCTACCACGATTATGAACAAAAGCTCGACGAACTGTTCGCCAACGACGGCACTAATTAACTAGAACCTGAGAGGATTGAAGTATGGCTGAGAAAAAACTAGGTGGCGCAGGTCTACGGGGCCAATCGGCTGGCGAAACTGCACTTTGTACGGTGGGTCAGGAGGGCTCCGGTCTAACTTATCGTGGCTATGGTATTGATGACTTGGCGGCTAACGCCACCTTTGAAGAAGTTGCCTACATGCTGCTCTACGGAGAGCTACCAACCCAGACACAATTGACGGCTTATGCAGCTCGAATCACCAGCATGCGGGACCTGCCGCAAGCTTTGAAGGCCGTATTGGAGCTTATTCCTAAAGCTACGCACCCGATGGATGTCATGCGTACCGGCGCTTCTATGCTGGGTAATCTGGAACCCGAGAATACTTTTGAAGACCAACAAGATGCTGCTGACAGACTTCTGGCGACGCTGCCTGCAATTATCTGCTACTGGTATCGCTTCAGTCATGATGGCGTAAGAATTGATATGAATACCGGTGAAGATTCCATTGGTGGTCATTTCCTCAAATTGCTCACCGGAGAAGCTCCATCACAAATGCATCGCGACGTCATGAATTGTTCGCTGATTTTGTACGCTGAACATGAATTCAACGCGAGTACATTCACAGCTCGAGTCTGTGCAGCAACGCTTTCAGATATGTATTCGTGTGTCACCGGTGCCATTGGTTCGCTTCGAGGTCCTCTGCATGGAGGCGCTAATGAAGCAGCTATGGAACTGATCGAGAAGTTCTCTACACCCAACGAGTCTGTAGCGGGAATTAAGGACATGCTCGCAAAGAAGGCGACCATTATGGGCTTCGGCCACGCGATCTATCGTACCCATGATCCGCGCAACGATATTATCAAAGAGTGGTCAGAAAAATTGGCTAAGGAAAACGGCGATACCAATCTGTTTGACATTTCAGTAGCCGTGGCAAAAACCATGTGGGACGAAAAAGCGCTATTTCCGAATGCAGACTTCTTCCATGCGTCAGCTTACAACTATATGGGAATTCCAACCAAGATTTTCACGCCGATATTCGTGATGTCGAGGCTAACCGGTTGGGCGGCCCATGTGATGGAGCAGCGGTCCAATAACCGTTTGATTCGGCCGAGTGCAGACTATGTGGGACCTGACAATCGAGCCTATACGCCGATCTCAGAGCGGAGTTAATTTCGACGAGATCGTATTCAGGGCTTCGGCGAGGAGGCTGATCAATCCAACCCGCTATCGAGGAGAACCGTTTGAATATTATCTTACCTGACCTGTGTGATGAATATCCCGAGCTCGTTCGCGTTCTTGAGCCGATGTTCGCTAACTTTGGTGGTGTCGAAGCCTTCGGTGGTGAAATTGTCACCATTAAGTGCCATGAGGACAATTACCTGGTTGCGGATATGGTCGCCGAAGTTGGCCATGGCAAGGTACTTGTCGTAGACGGCGGAGGTTCGCTACGTTGCGCTCTACTGGGGGACAATTTGGCGCTAAAGGCTGTTGAAAATGGCTGGCAGGGAATAGTTGTCTATGGCTGTATAAGGGACGTGGATATTATTAGTCAGCTCGAGCTTGGCGTTCAGGCACTTGCCACGCATCCCATGAAAAGCGTTAAACGGGGCACCGGATTGCTGGGAGAAACCCTGAAGATCGGCGGCGTGGACATCATCCCCGGTGAGTATTTGTACGCCGATAACAATGGTGTTCTGGTTGCAGAGAAGCCGCTTGGCTAAAGTCGACAGTCCACCTTACGGCTATATCTAGAGTAAACCTATATCTTGATCTGACGAAGATTGGGGTCCTGCAGCCCACTTTCCCAAGCAGCGTGAAATTGGCGCCCGAGGCGATTGCGCGCGGTACTATCCTTGAAATTTACGCTACCCTTGTGGTTTTCATAGTCCTGCTGAGAGATCACACTGGCGCGGTCCACCAACATAAATCCAAAATTGGTATGGCGTAGCTCTAGATGGAATGCTTCGCCTGGTTGCTCATTGCCAGCACAATCTGTCTGAATTGCTCTTCTCGACGTAGCAACAAAATAGCTGCCGTTTCACCCAGTATGTATCCTGAGTCCTCTCTACGATCGTCTGATGATTGAACTGTGTTTGGATGTGGATTTGTGACTCGTCGCTGTCATCTTCAATGACAGGTTTAGGCTGGCCGAGATCAGCCTCCAGCGAAGTTCCTCTGATGAAATTGCGCTGAACGTGATCAATCAAAGATTTCGAGGCCTTGTTCCATACGAAAATGTGCTATTCCCGCTTCGGTAAATTCCTCACCGACCGCCTCAAAGCCTGATTTCTCATAAAAGCCCAGTGCGTGGGTCTGGGCATTCAGATAGACACTCGCAAAGCCAAGGCCTCGGGCTTTCTCTACTGCATGCTCAAGCATTACACGGCCAACTTTAAGCCCTCTAAACTCTTCTAACACCGCCATTCGCCCGATCTGTCCAGAAGGTAGTAGCCGCGCCGTGCCTATGGGCCGGTCCTCAAGGTCGGTGGCTAACCAATGCCAGGAATCTTCGTCCTGACCATCCCATTCTTCATCCTGGGGGACATTTTGTTCGACAATGAAGACTAGCTTACGCAGATGCGACAACACCTTCTGATCCGTGATCCAGGATGCTTCTCGAAGATTAAATTGTCGGATTTTGAGGCTTGTCACGATGGGTAGCCTGCTATAGCACCGACCTGAACCAATTGTTTGATGACATCCAGATCATCACCGCTCTGATCGATCCTGATTGATCGCTGTTGTTGTAATTCAATCAGCCACTCGACGTTGCGGGAAAGGGTGATCATCTCGCCATTCACGAACAGCGATGCGCCTTGAACTGCAATTCTTGTGGGCAACTCAAGGCTAAGCTGTGTCTTTGATGACAACCAATCCCTGAGCTGCTGATCTTCAATATCACTCTCACCATAGGACACGAGTTCTGGGTCCCGAGGTTCGGTCATGTAACAACCATACCAGCGATTCATAAGTCCAGGTTCTGTGAGGGCCTGGCTTAGCTGTAGACCTAGCTTGGCAACTTCCGTTGGATCAATTTCAGCACCCAACAATTGATCATTTAAGCTGCTGCTTTCATGGGACTCCTGAATCAGCATATCGGCCAAGTAGGAGGCCATTTCGCTGAGTAGAGGATTCCGAATACCGATCGATAAAGTAATACTATTGTCCGCTGCGAGACCATGATGGCCGACGCCTGGTGGAATATAGAGGACGTCCCCAGGCTGTTGAGTTAGCGTTCTAGTCGGCTCGAAATAATCGAGTAACCGAATGTCCGCATCATCCCGCAGATCGGCAGCAGTATGGCCACCCTCATCCAAAGACCAGGTCTTTTCTCCAGCTATTTGAACTAGAAATACGTCGTATTGATCGAAATGCGCGCCGCAGTTACCGCCCTGATGAGCAGCTGTCGCCATGACATCCTCGATACGCCAGCGCGGCAGGAAATTGAACTCATCACTCAGCCATTGGGATACCTCTGGTATGATGGACTCAAGGTTCTGAATCATCAGCATCTGGTGGGGACCTAGCTCACCTTTGCCGAAAGGACCCAGCGTCAAATTGTAATTATCATCCTCCTGCCCCTGTTCAATGATCCTGGACTCGATACGATCATCCTGAGCCAGCTCATACAGTGTTTCCAGAGTTAACCCATCTAGCAGCCCTACATTCACCTGCCCCAGAGCATCTGCTCGTTTTCGCCACTTGTGCTGCTGAAAACTTTCAAAGTTAGTCGATAAGTTAGTCGATAAGTTAGTCACCAAGTAGTTTATCCACCATTTCAACGGCATTACCGATATAGGCTGCTGGCGTCAGCGCGAGCATCTGTGCTTTGGCCGTTTCCGGCATAGGAAGCTCTGACACCATTTTCGCAATTGCTGCCTGGTCTAAAGATTGGCCACGAGTCAGCTCTTTCAGCTTCTCGTAGGGTTCAGGGATATCGAACTTGCGCATAATTGTTTGAATGGGCTCGGCAAGTACTTGCCAGCTCTGATCGAGATCTGCTGCCAGCGCCATGCGATTGATTTCTAGCTTACTCAGTCCCTTTAGTGTTGATTGGTAGGCAACCAGGCTGTAGCCAAGGCCAGTGCCGAGATTACGCAATACCGTGGAGTCGGTGAGGTCCCGCTGCCACCTGGAAATTGGCAGCTTTCCGGCGAGATGACGGAGAATCGCATTAGCGATACCCAGATTTCCCTCGGAGTTCTCGAAATCAATAGGATTGACCTTATGAGGCATGGTCGATGAACCTGTTTCTCCCGCAATTTGTCTCTGCTTAAAGTAACCAATCGAGATGTAGCTCCAAATATCACGATCCAGATCTAACAGAATGACATTGAAACGAGCAATCCCATCAAAGAGCTCTGCAATGTAGTCGTGCGGCTCGATCTGGGTGGTATAGGGGTTAAATGCCAGACCTAGCGACTCGATAAACTCTTTTGCGATTACCGGCCAGTCTAACTCGGGATAGGCCGATACATGGGCGTTGAAGTTACCGACCGCACCGTTAATTTTACCCAGAATTGGGCTTGCAGCGATGCTTTCAATTTGTCGTTCTAGGCGATGCACGACGTTAGCAAATTCCTTACCCATGGTAGTGGGAGAGGCAGGTTGCCCATGGGTCCGGGCAAGCATTGCATCTGCGCGGTAGTCTCTAGCATGGCTACGCAACGTCTTTGACAAGGACGTCATCATGGGCATAAGGACTTCCTCGCGAGCTCGATTTAGCATCAAACCGTGGGACAAATTATTGATGTCCTCAGAGGTGCAGGCGAAATGAACGAATTCCAATTTGTTGATTAGCCCATCCAGACCACTCTCTGTAAATTTTTGCTTGATGAAGTATTCGACAGCTTTCACATCATGGTTAGTGGTCTTCTCAAAGTCCTTGACAGTCTGTGCATCTGAGACATCGAAGTCCGTGAGGATTCGACTCAAAAAAAGTCTTTCCTCGTGACCTAATGGTGGCAGTTCCGCAATCCCCGGATGGGCTGCCAGGTACTCAAACCAGCGCAGTTCCACCATGACCCGAAAATAAATCAGCCCGTACTCACTGAAATAACCCCTCAGTTCAGCAGTTTTGCCAGCATAACGGCCGTCTATGGGAGAAACAGCTGTGAGTTCCGATAATTTCATATTGATGCTCTGTGTAAAGATAGCTATTTATATTATTGAATTATATATAATTATTGAGCGAAGATTTATAATTTCCTCGTTTCAAAAGTAGCTGCCAGCGACGACCCCCTACCTGATGAAAGAGAACCGCAGACCTAAGTGCCGACAGCAGCAATGCGCGTATTCGTTTTACGTTTGAAGTGTTTTGTAAATGCGAGCGATTCCCCGAGATTTTGATTCTCGGTTGGACTTGACCCACAATTTGCTCGTAAGCATCGGCGAGCTGAGTCACGATCTCCTCATCAACACCGACGGCTTCGACTGCGCCGGCACTCTGCATTCTCAGCTGGTCTATTCTTTCAATTTCGGCCCCAAGAGCGCGAAGCTTGTCTGGTTGAGAGACAAAAGCCCGCTCTAGGGTAATTACCGCGAGACTATATCGAACGAGGTCTGCATGGGCTTCGCTATTGAAGTTATTGAGAATGTCTTTAAGTAAGTTTATACCGAGGGTGATGTCGCTGGTACCTCCATAAACCTCCGCAATGGAACCGGGATTCTGCACAAAAATGGATTTCAGGCTTTTATCCAAAGAATCCTGGGAAATCATACCGGTTTTGGCAGCGCTGACCACCAGATGGACAGCCTGAACGAGCCCGGCCAGTGCCAGCGCTCTCTTCTCATAGATCATCCCGGGACTCCGTAAGTTCAATGATTCCACCACCGAGACAAACATCCCCGGCATAGAAACACGCCCATTGGCCGGGTGTTACCGCCCTTTGGGGATCTGAAAAACAGACCCGATAACCGGTTGCACAAGTCTCAATTGTGCAGGGTTGGTCGGGTTGACGATATCTTGTTTTAGCCATCAAGGTACTGGGCATTGCTGGTCCTAACCCGTCGACCCAGGCGATTGCATCGCAATACAACACATCGGAGAACAGAGCAGGGTGCTGATTGCCCTGAGCCACAATTAAGCGGTTTTGTGAAACATCCTTGGCAACCACATACCAGGGTTCCTCTGGACTATCTTTCACACCACCAATCCCCAGACCCTGCCGTTGTCCCAAGGTGTAGAACATCACACCGTTATGCTTACCGACTGTTTCTCCGTCGATACTGCGTATTTCGCCCGGTTTGGCGGGAATATATTGCTTAAGGAAATCCTGAAAACGCCGCTCGCCTATAAAACAAATACCCGTCGAGTCTTTTTTGGCGTGAGTCGGTAAGCCCGCTAACTCTGCAACTCGCCGAACTTCCGGTTTCTCGAGGTGCCCTAGGGGAAACAGGCAGCCTTTAAGCTGCTGTGCTGAAACCGACTGTAAGAAATACGATTGATCTTTGCCCTGGTCAAGACCTTTCAACAGCCTGGGCTCTGGCGACTCTTCAATACGAACGTAATGTCCGGTAGCAATCCGACTAGCGCCGAGAATTTCAGCATACTCACGGAAGACGTTAAATTTGATCTCGCGATTACATAGAATATCGGGATTAGGTGTTCGTCCCGCTCGATACTCTTGCAGGAAATGATCGAACACATTGTCCCAGTATTCTGCAGAGAAATTGGCCGTATGGAGTGTGATGCCTAGCTGGTCGCAAACCGCCTGGGCATCATTAAGATCCTCAATGGAGGTACAATATTCAGTTCCATCGTCTTCCTCCCAATTTTTCATAAAGAGGCCTTGCACGGCATAACCCTGATCTAACAGAAGTTTGGCAGCCACTGAAGAATCAACGCCGCCGGACATGCCAACGATGACGGTCTCGGATGAACTCATGTTTGAAATTGTTCGGCAAAGCCCAACATTTTACGCAGGCCCTAGCCGGAGGGGAAGCTGGCTTTCTCAATCTCGGCCAGAGTTCGTAAAATTATTGAATTAAAAAGTGTTGCACGCGGTTCAAATTGACGGCTGCCTTCTCAATAAAGTCCTTCAGACACTGCATCACAAGCGGACTCCTGTGTGGCAAACCTGCTATTTGCTCTCGACTTAGCCAGTGGGTCGCGATGATGTCGGAATCCAAATTCTCTCGTTCTTGACAGACGGGGCTGGCGGCGAAACAGAACCTGAGGTAAGTGGTATCATTATGTTTGGAATAATATTGGTAGACCCCGATCAGACCGTTAATAGTCACTCGCCAGCCTGTTTCTTCGAGGGTTTCTCGAATCGCTGCGTCTAGCAGTGTTTCATCTGGTTCCAGGTGTCCTGCAGGCTGATTAAAAACACGCTGATCGTTATCTTGTTCCTCTACCATGAGGAATTGGTTATCGCGTGGTACGACGGTCGCTACAGTGATATGAGGGGGCCAGGACATTCTGGTATTTTACGTGAACGAATCAGGATAGCGATAAACTATGACCACGGAATCTAAGTTAACCCACCTCGACGCAGAGGGTAACGCCAATATGGTGGATGTGACTGACAAGGCTGTTACTGAGCGGGAAGCGGTGGCAAGCGGTAGCGTGGCAATGCTACCTGAGACTTTGAAACTGATCGCGTCTGGCGGCCATAAGAAAGGTGATGTCTTTGCTGTAGCCAGGATAGCCGGCATACAGGCAGCCAAAAAATGCTCAGAGCTCATTCCGCTCTGCCACCCATTGATGCTGAGCTCAGTTAAGGTCGAATTTGAAATTGACGAGTCAACAAACAGAGTTTTAATCCGCGGCCGTTGCAAGTTATCTGGGCAAACGGGTGTAGAAATGGAAGCGCTCACGGCCGTCTGCGTCGCCGGTTTAACAATCTATGATATGTGTAAAGCCGTGGACAAAACCATGATAATTGGGGACATACGCCTCGACGAGAAGCGCGGTGGCAAGTCCGGAGAATGGCGAGCATGAGTGGTGTGACTATTCAGTTTTTCGCCAGCCTGCGAGAAGAGCTCGGTACAGACAAACTCTACCTGAAAATGCATGAAGCAATATCCGTTAGAGAGTTGGTCCAGAGAATTGCTGATCAAGAAAGTGCTGGGTGGCAGTCGGCGCTTTCGTCGAGCGATATTCTGGTGGCAGTCAATCAGACCCTTGTTGACAGAGAGCACATAGTTGAACCTGGTGACGAAGTCGCATTCCTTCCTCCGGTAACAGGAGGCTAGGGTGAACTCAAAGATTAAGGTTATGGTTCAAACTGAAGATTTTGATGTCAGCCAGGAGACCAAGAGGTTGTCCCTTAAGGGAGCAGGCGGCATCAATATATTCGTGGGCGTTGTTCGCGATCAAAATGACAATAATGAAGTTCGGTGTTTGCGACTCGAACACTATCCTGGCATGACGGAATCACAAATCGGCTCCATCATTGACGAGGCTGAAAGACGATGGGAGGTACTTGCCGCAACCGTCATACATCGCATTGGTGATTTGTATCCTGGTGATCAAATTGTATTTGTTGGTGTCGCAAGTCCCCACCGTGGGGATGCCTTCGATGCTTGTGAATTTATCATCGACTATCTAAAAACCAGGGCAACTTTTTGGAAAAAAGAGATATTGCCTAATACTGAAAGATGGTTAACTACCCGCCAGTCTGACGTGGATACAGCGAACGTTTGGAAGAACTAGTCTGGTAAATTAACCCTAATCAATCGACTCTCACCGATGGGTAGAT
>Ga0222633_1001685_pt1 | contig 10808 bp, 10 predicted proteins | sample AntAcemetageno48_FD_179816 | JGI IMG/M metagenome (GOLD analysis project Ga0222633, IMG submission 179816) | Saline water microbial communities from Ace Lake, Antarctica - #48 | ecosystem: Environmental > Aquatic > Non-marine Saline and Alkaline > Saline | place: Antarctica: Ace Lake | collected... | reverse complement strand
AACGCATCCCGACCATCGCGTTTGAGGGGTTTGTCCAGGTTGTTTTCGACAAAGTGGTAGAGTTTGTTGATCTTTTCCCATGCTTCCCTCGGCATGATTTCACGACTCGTCCGGGCATTTTCCCTGGCAAACTTCAGCGCATTTCGAATAGACGAAGTTTCACCCTGGGTCAGAAACTTCACAACGTTCTGTTCATTCTCCAGTTGATAAGTCTCGTGAAAGCTCTCCTTGCCGCCGGTGATTTCGATCAGGCTTGCCCAGACATGCTTTGAGTTGGGCAGGTCCAGCGCGAGATTGGTATTGACTTTTAAAAGCAGCGCGGTGCTTTCCACGCGCTCCATATACCGGCCGATCCAGAACATCCTTTCTGCAACACGAGACAGCATTAGCGAGCCCTCCCTGGCAGGTCGATTATCCAGGTGTCTTTGCTGCCACCACCCTGGGAGGAATTAACGATGAGTGATCCTTTTACCAGGGCAACCCGTGTTAGTCCGCCCGCAGAGACAAAGCTTTGATCGCCCTGCAGGATGAAGGGTCTGAGGTCTACATGTCGTGGTTCGATCGCGTTACCGGCGAGGGTCGGCACGGTGGAAAGGTCAATAATTGGCTGAGCGATGAAGTTTCTTGGGTCTGCCTTGATCTGTCGACGCATCTCTGACGTTCGACGTTTGGTCTCTGTTGGTCCTATGTACATGCCATATCCCCCGGATTCATCAGCCGGCTTAATTACAAGGTTTTCCATGTTTGCCAGAACGTGCTTCATTTGTAGCTTGTCAGAGCACATGTAGCTGGGTACGTTCGGCAGAATCGGGTCTTCATCAAGGTAATACTTAATCATTGCCGGGACGTAGGTATAGACCACCTTGTCATCTGCCACACCGGCACCGGGTGCGTTGGCAAGGGCAACGTTTCCTTTTTTCCAGGCTCTCATTAAGCCTTTTACGCCGAGCATGGAGTCCTTGTGGAAAACTTCCGGGTCAAGGAATAAATCATCAACTCGCCGGTAGATGACATCGACGCGGCTGAGTCCTTCTACGGTTTTCATATACACACAATCGTCGTCGCCAACGACCAGGTCCTGGCCTTCTACCAACTCGGCACCCATCCGCTGGGCCAGGAACGAATGTTCAAAATACGCGGAGTTGAAGACACCCGGAGTCAATACGACCACCTCTGGCATATCCTTGGGCCGCGGCGAAATAGAGCTCAACGTGTCGAGTAGCTGGGCAGGATAGTTGTCCATGGGAAGAATCGGGTATTTTTGGAACAGCTCAGGCAGAATTTTCTTGGAGATATTCCGGTTTTCCAGCATGTAGGAAACACCGGAAGGTACCCGCAGGTTATCTTCAAGAACGTAGACCGAGCCATCACCGCCGCGGATGATATCGGAACCGCAAACATGAGCCCAGACCCCGTGCGCAGGCTTCATTCCTTCACAGATTGCCCGATAGTTTTTCGAGGTCTTGAGCAGTTCACCGGGGACGACTTTATCCTTAATGATTTTGCGGTCGTTATAGACGTCATCAATAAAGGCATTAAGGGCTCGAAGACGCTGGGTGAGCCCTTTCTCGATGTGGTCCCACTCTTTCCTCATGATCGTTCTGGGAATGATGTCGAATGGCCATTGCCGATCGATATTCTGGCCCTCAGAGTAGATGGTGAAACTGATACCAAGTGACTTGATGGTAAGCTCCGCATCGTGCCGAATGGCGTTCAGCTGGGCCTGCGATTTCGATTTGAGAAATTTACTGAGCTCACCGAGTCCCGGTCTAGCCTTTCCTCCCGAGAACAGTTCATCATAGGTTTTGTTATTGCCATAGCCGCGTATCTGCATCAGGTATATGTACTCATAGCTTGAATTCTTCTTCCATAATTCTGTAGTGGGTTTCGATCATCCCAAGTTTTTTGTAGGTTTGTTGAGCCGTAATGTTCTCTTTTTCGACGTACAGCCTAATACCGCACACACTGGCTTCGGTGGAAGCAAGGACTTTTACATGCGAATACATTGAAGTGAAGACACCCTTAGCCCGATGTGTTGGTGCGACATACACACTTTGAATCCACCAGAACAAGCCGTTGCGCCAGTCACTCCACTCGTATGTGATCGCGAGGCATCCAACGACGTTTTCCTGCTCAAGCGCCACCAGATAGAACCCAAGGCTGCTATCCCCAAGGATGGCGTTAATGCCAGCGTGGATTGTCTCCCAGGGCAGGTTTTTACCCTCGGTCTCAATCGCCATAGCCTGATTGAACTCAGCAATCACTTTAGCGTGCTGCAGACCTGCATGTATTACTTCTATGTTCATCATTCGCATTATAGACAGATCAAACGATTATGGGTTCGCCAACATCGGTAAATTGTCAATCTACACACTTTTTTTTGCATTCACTTCATGTTGTTCCTGCCAGTCGCCACATCAGTCAGTGGAACACCTTTGATTAGATGCAGGAAATGAATTCTGACATTTGACACAGGAAGAACGAATTCTGACATGGGTAACCCTTGAGCGATCGAAATACCTGCGGACTATGGCGATAGCTTCGGCTCCTGAATCATCCTCGTGATAATCAAAGCGGCAGCTCTTTTCGTCCGAAATAGAGTCTGAGAGGTAACAGGGTTGCTGAACAAATACTGAAGGTCATAACGGTTTCCAGCAGGACGCTGCGGCTAACCTGTCGACAAATGAGCGAGTAAAGATCAAGACCATAGTGCCTGGGCTTTGTCGGGGAGATGAACCGCTGCTCGCGAAAGGTTTACCCGACAGGCGTACCAGGACATGCGTTTCGATTGCCAGTATTGAAAAGTGATGGGTCATTCGTTGGCCAGAGTTCGTCAATTGGGTGGTGAGAATGTAGATGTGAAAAACTCCCTATCTAATTGATAATTAACAGCTATTTTTTAAGAAGTTGAAGTGCCTGACTCGCTATGTCGTCGTCCTCAAGGAACCCGATGGCGCTGATCAGTGGCTGCGGTGCATGTTCTTCGATGAGTTCCTGCCCCCACTTCTGGAGTTGGATAAGTCGCTGTGGCTGCGGAAGTGCCAGCAGGGCCAACATCTGTTGCCGGATGGTTTGATCTTCGAGAGCCACCTGCATCAGGGCGACAAACGCTTCGTCCTTGCGCTTTCCGAAGATGCTCTTGAGGATATTTTGCATGGGTTTCAGCCAAATTCTTCGCAAATGGTTTATCTATAGTACAACACGATAGTGCGCCAGGGTCTGATGCCAGTTTGTCGTGGTGCCATCCCGCATCGCGTGGTATAAATACGCCGTTTATAACACTCGGTAGAGCAGTGGCAACCAACCCTTGCGCACCTTGGATTCGCGAATTTCAACAGGAGGAAAGATGGTATCAGTCGTATATGAGGCACCGGATTCGATAGCCGGTGCAATTAGTCTTCTGGCCAATGCAGATATTCCTGCAAAGGTACTTGCCGGTGGCACTGACCTGATTATCCAGACTAACGGGAGTAGTGATGCATCCCGCTTGATCGTAGATATCAAGAAAATCGCGGGCATGCTGGATGCGAACCTGTCAGCTGATGGTCTGGATCTGGGGCCATCGATGAGCTGTGCAGAATTTACAGCGCGAGAGGATATCAAAAAGGTCTTCCCGGGACTGGTGGAGGCCGCTTACCTGATAGGATCCACACAGGTTCAGGGTAGAGCCAGTCTGGGCGGTAACTTGTGCAATTCGTCACCCGCCGCGGATACGATTCCTGCGCTGCTGGTGAATGGCGCGCAATGCGTGATCGCCGGACCAAACGGTGAGCGGACGGTCGCAGCTGAAAACTTCATGACCGGCGTTGGTCGAAACTGTATGGAGAAAGGTGAACTGCTCAAGATGATTCACCTGCCGGCACCCGCAGCGAATACTTCCGATGCCTATTTGCGGTTTATCCCTCGAACTGAAATGGACATCGCCGTAGCAGGCGCTGCCGTTAGTTTGACTGTCGATGATTCCGGTACTTGTACTGCTGCACGAGTGGCCATAGGTGCAGTGGCACCGACTGCACTGCTTGTCAGCGCTGCGGCAGAGGCCCTGATTGGGACCAAGCTGGATGACGATGCCTTGAAGGCAGCTGCTGATGCGGCGAGTGCGGCGTCCAAACCGATTACTGACAGACGTGGCACGGCCGAGTATAGAAAGCAGATCGTTGGCGTACTGGTAAAACGCGCCGCAAAGATAGCGGCGACAAGAGCGAAGGGAAACTAGAATAATGTCAAAAACACACGTAACAACGAGTATCAATGGGGAACCGCAAGAGTTTCTATGTGAGCCGGGGGACACCTTGCTCGACGTACTGCGTAATGACCTGAATCTGACGGGCACCAAGGAAGGCTGTGGGTCCGGCGATTGTGGCGCATGTTCGGTGACCCTTAACGGTCGGCTTGTTTGTTCCTGTCTGGTGCTGGGCGTCGAAGTAGAAGGCGCGGAAGTCGGAACGATTGAGGGAGTAAGCACGGGTGATGGACTGCACGTGATTCAGGAAAAGTTCCTCGAACACGCGGCGCTACAGTGCGGTATCTGTACACCAGGTCTGATTGTGAGTACCAAAGCGCTGTTGGAAGAAAACCCGAGCCCCACTGAAGAGGAAGCCAGGTACTACCTTGCCGGCAACCTTTGCCGCTGTACCGGTTATGACAAGATTATCAAGGCGGTGATGGATTCCGCTGAAACTTTGAGAGGAGGTGCCTGATCATGAGTGAAGCACAGGAATTCAAGTACATCGGTCAACGAACCATTCGTCCAGACGGATTCGATAAGGTGACCGGTCGCGCAGCCTACGGCGCTGATCTCACATTACCGGGAATGATCTGGGGCAAGACGCTAAGAAGCCCCCATGCCCATGCCAAAATCCTCTCTATTGATACCAGCCGGGCTGAAGCGCACCCGGAGGTGTTGGCGGTTGCTACATTTAAGGACTTTGTAACCCTTCAGTCCGAGAGTATTGCCGCGGGCGAAGGCTCTGCGGACGTCCTTGACCTCGCAAGAAATTGCCTGGCGGACGACAAGGTGCTTTACCACGGTCACGCCATTGCTGCGATTGCTGCAAGAACGGAAAGGGCAGCCAAAGATGCGCTTGCGCTTATCGACGTGAAGTATGAACTGCTGCCTCCGGTCATGGACGTTGAAGACGCCATGAAGGAAGACGCGCCTGTTCTGCATGAGGATATGTTTACGGCAGGCTACGATGAGAAGCCGTCAAAGGCGTCAAATATTGCTACACGTGTCGAAATGAAAATGGGTGATGTTGAAGCCGGTTTTGCCGAAGCTGATGTCATCGTTGAGCGAGAGTTTCGAACGCCTACTGCGCATCAGGGCTACATCGAGCCTCATGCCTGCACAGTCACCTACGACGAAGATGGGCAATCTATGATCTGGTGCTGCACGCAGGGCCATTTCGACGTAAGGACCAGTACAGCAAAAGTTCTTGGTATGGAACTTAGCAAACTCAAGGTGATTGCCAGCGAAATCGGTGGTGGCTTTGGTGGTAAAACGGTTATCTACCAGGAGCCTGTAGCACTGGTACTCTCAAAGAAATCAGGCCGTCCGGTGAAGATGGTGATGGACCGTGATGAGGTATTCATTGCAACTGGCCCGACTTCAGCTGCAAAACTGAAAGCTAAAGTTGGTGTGAAGAAAGACGGAACAATTACAGCAATGCAAGGTTGGATGGCCTACGAGGCAGGTGCCTTTAAAGGTTCACCGATGATGCCGGGTGTCATGACCATGTTTACACCCTACGATTGCCCCAACGTGTTGGTTGAGGGGTTTGATGTCGTCGTTAATAAATCCAAGGTTGCTGCCTACCGAGCTCCCGGGGCACCTCAGGCAGAGTATGCGGCAGAAATGGTGATCAATGAGCTGGCTGAGAAGCTGGGCATGGACCCCATTGACCTCAGGCTGAAAAATGCTGCCAAAGAGGGAACTCAAACCATTTATGGACCGAAGCTTAAGAAAGTTGGACTGGTTGAGTGTCTGGAAGCTGCGAAAAACTCCCCGCATTACCAGTCAGCATTACCCAAAGGACAGGGCCGGGGTCTGGCTGCAGGTTTCTGGTTCAATGTTGGTGGTCAGTCCAGTGTGACAATCAACATGAATCCTGATGGAACGGGCACGATTGTTGAAGGTTCTCCCGATATTGGTGGTTCACGAGCGTCCATGCAAATGATGGCAGCAGAGGTTTTACAGATCGAACCCAGGCACCTGAGACCTATTATTGCTGATACCGAAAACCTGCCTTATAGCCAGGGAACGGGTGGTAGTCGTACTACCTTCGCAACGGGTATGGCAGTCATTGAAGCGTCAGAGAAAGTGGTCGCCCAGGTAAAAGAACGGGCAGCCGCTGTCTGGAATGTTACCGCTGATCAGGTGGAATACGCCGACGGCGTCGCTCGCAATACTGCAGGCGAGGATTCCATGACGCTGGCAGAAGTTTGCAAGGGTGCAGAGAAAACGGGTGGTCAAATATCGGGTTCAGCAAACATCAATGCACGGGGAGCAGGTCCAAGTTTCGCGGTTCATATCTGTGATGTGGCGGTGGATCAGGAAACCGGCAAGGTTGATGTTACCCGGTACACCGCAATTCAGGATGCCGGCAAGGCTATTCATCCCGGGTATGTGGAAGGCCAGTTACAGGGTGGTGCAGTCCAGGGTATTGGCTGGGCACTGAATGAAGAATACGTCTTCAATAAAGACGGCGTAATGGAAAACCCGGGCTTCCTGGATTACAGGATTCCGCTGGCGTCTGACCTTCCGATGATTGAGACGATCATCGTAGAAGTGCCAAATGCTTTCCATCCCTATGGTGTCAGAGGGGTTGGCGAATCCGGAATTATTCCCCCGCTTGGTGCTGTCGGTTATGCGGTTGGCAATGCGATCGGCCGAAAGGTGGAAGAGCTACCTTGCTCACCTCCTCGTGTGCTTGCCTTGATCCAGAATGGCTGATCAGTGGCGATAGTGATCTTCTCCAGTGAACTGCAAAAGCTCACTGGAGAAGAACGAACCCGGGCCAAAGCCGAGGTTTTCAAGGATATCGTTGCTGAAATTGCCAATCAGTACTCTGCGCTTGAACACGATGAGTTGATGAAGATGGCCGTGGCCATTGATGGTGAAATTATCCATACGCCGTTCCTGGAGAAAGTCGCGCCCGATAGTGAGGTCCACTTCCTCTACAGAATTTCCGGCGGATGACGAAATACCTGATGGTGGTCGCAGGGCTGCTGATTCTGCTTTCTCCCTTTATTTCAATTGCTGCTTACGGGCTATATCACGGCCGGGACGTCATCAGTGGCCTGACGATGTTCGCCCGTGATGTGGCAGGAATTGGCTTCGTCGAATCCGGTTCCAGCAGCGTCAGTGTCGAGGAACTGCCGGTCCTGTCCCAATCTGTTGTCTGGATGGGTAAACTGGAAAGTGAAGACTTGCCGGAAACCAGCGGCCTCGCTGCATCCAGAACCGATCCAAACCTGCTATTTGCCGTCAATGACAGTGGTAATACGCCGGGTATCTACGCGTTAACTCTCGATGGCAAGGAAGCGGGACACTGGCCGATTGATTATCCCGGTACCCACGACTTTGAAGATCTGGCTGCTTTCGTCCTGGATGGCCAGCCTTACCTGCTGGTAGCAGACACCGGCGATAATCTTCACTGGCGACGGCAATTACACATCCTTGTTTTCGAAGCCCCGGATGAAGACACTTCGGGTAGGTCGCTCAAATTGGCCTGGCAATTCAGCTTCAACTTTCCCGAGGGCTACAGGGACGTTGAATCAGTTGCCGTGGATGCTGCAGCCAATTCGATCTTCCTTGTCTCGAAACGATATGTGCCCCCTGAAGTGTTCAGGTTACCGCTTCAACCAGACGATGATTTGGTGACGGCGGAACCGGTAGCGTTACTTCATGGAATTCCGCGGCCAACCCAGAGAGATTTGCGAGAAAATCCCGCTTATGGTCCATACCGTTCCATGCCGACGGCCTTGGACATCAATGACAGGGACGCTGTGCTCGTGACCTACAAGGAAGCGTACGTTTACAGACGTGAGCCCGGTGAGCACTGGTCTGAGGCTTTTTCGCGCATGCCTGCACGCGTTCCGTTGCCTGATATCCATGGCCTGGAATCCGTCGCGTTTGATTCCAGGGGACGATCTTTCTATGTAACGGGAGAGAGGGAAGATGGCGTCGGTCCGGCGGATGTTTTCCGCATTGAGTATCGTCAGGAAGATCCCCAGAAATAGGTCTGAGGATGGCCCTCATAATGGCCCTAAACGGCCCTAAGGATAGCCTGTTGGGTTATCTTCCTGCCATTGCCATGCATCCCGGCAGATATCTTCGATCGTTAGCTCTGCTTTCCATCCAAGTTCCCGTTCCGCCAGTGATGGGTCCGTATATGACGTGGGGACATCACCTTCGCGTCGTGGACCAATAGCCCGGGGAAGGTGCTGCTTGGTAGCGTGTTCAAATGCAGCAACAACTTGCATTACAGAATGACCTTTTCCGGTGCCCAGGTTGTAAGTGACCAAACCACAATTTTTTTGAAGTTTTCGCAGCGCAGCCACATGTCCTCGCGCCAGATCCAGCACGTGGATATAGTCACGAATACAGGTGCCATCTTCAGTCGGGTAATCGTCACCGTTAATGATCAGTTTATCTCGCAGCCCTAAGGCAACCTGCGTCAGGAACGGGACGAGGTTATTCGGAATGCCCGTTGGGTCTTCGCCGAGCCTGGCACTTGGGTGTGCACCTGCAGGATTAAAATACCTGAGCAGGGCGACGTTAAACGCTGGTTTTGCTGCGCACAGATCTCTGAGCATCTGTTCGATCATGATTTTGGTGCGCCCGTAGGGATTGGCAGCATGAGTCGCAATGCAGTTTTCGTCCAGCGGGATACGTTCGGGTTCACCGTACACAGTCGCCGAGGAACTAAATACCAGATTGTTGATACGGTTTTCTGTCATCGCCTGACACAGGCTTATTGAAGTAATCAGGTTCAGTTGATAGTAGAGCATGGGGTCCGCTACTGATTCACCTACGGCCTTGAGCCCGGCGAAATGGATCACTGCATCTGGTTTCTCCTTTTTGAACACAGCATCCAGAGCGGAATAGTCCGCAACATCCAACTCGTAGAAGGCGGGCGACTGCCCGCTGATCTCCGAGATACGGTCAACAACGGACGCCTTGCTATTGCGCAGGTTGTCGACGAGCACAACCTCATAGCCGGATGCCAATAACTCGATGGCCGTATGGCTGCCTATGTAGCCCGTTCCACCCGTCAGTAGTATCTTCATTTCATCCCCTATCTAAATAGCAGCTCTGGCTAAATGTGCGCCCTGCCTGAGTAACAGCACTATCGCAGCGAAAGGCCTAACAGCTGTTCAAGTTCATCGATTGCCTGACTCGCAGAAAGTACCTTGATGGTTGACATACCGAGGGTCCTTGCGGGTTTCAGGTTGATACCGAGGTCATCAAGATAAATGGTTTCCGATGGCTCAATACCCAGTTCGTTACAGGCCAGTTGGTAGATTTTTGGATCGGGTTTTCGCATTCCAACCTTGCTGGATTCAATCACAATCTCAAAAAGCGACATAACCTCAGAGATGGCGTTGGCCTTGGACTCAGATCTTGCCATTCCCGGGCCAGCGCCTGTGTTGACGTTGTTGGTGATACAACCTACTGATCGGGTTTCCTTGATCAATCGCAGTGCTTTCACCATCTCCGGGCGGATATCTCCGGAAAGCAGTGCGAGCACCTGTTTGCCCCTGATGTTATGCCCTTTATCCATGGCCTCTACCGCGAACAACTCATCAAATTCATCGACATTGATGGCGCTGCTTTCAAGTTGCGCCCACGCATTGTCGTTGGGGTTGGTGGCGTTTATTGAGCGGATGATATCCGGGGGGAGATTGTGATTTTCTTCGAATCGGTTGAAAGCCTCAAACGGACTTGAGGTGATAACGCCGCCAAAATCCCACAGAACAGCCTTGAACATGGATTTAAACCTGAAAAAACAAGAATGCCGTACTATACCGGAACTGATTCCAGATTCCAGATTCTGACTATAAGGTGTCGGAGCAGCTAGTAGATCAGCCTAGTCATCCCCGACATTGATTTCAAAAGTGGCAGATTCCGGCCGTGCGAGACCGCGTTGAGAGGAGTTAATTGCGTCGATCATCAATTGGATGTTTTTTGATTCGGGGAAGGTATCCTTGATTTCATTTACCGCGTCTTCAAGCCGTTTCTCTCTCAGAAAAAGTATGCGAAAGGCTTTCCGGACGTCTGAAATTTCTTCGTTCGAATAACCCGCACGCGCCATCCCGACTTTGTTGATGACTCTCATTCTTGCCGGAAATCCTTCGGCAATGGTAAAAGGCAACACATCCTGAATAGCTCTCGCCATGCCTGCAATCATCGCTGCTTTTCCAACATGGCAAAACTGGTGTATCGCAGACAGACCGCCGATGTTCGCATGGTCGCCGAGCATGACGTGACCTGCCAGCACGGCGCCGTGACTTATGATGACCTTGTTTCCTACCGTGCAGTTGTGACCGACGTGGGAATGACCGAGCAGTGAGCAGTCATCGCCCAGTGACGTTGTGGAGCCTTCTTCTGTGCCGCTGTGGACGCTGGCGAACTCACGAATCACATTTCGGTTTCCGATAACGGTATAAGTGACGGTGCCAGGGACGTATTTCTGATCCTGGGATTGCATTCCGAGCGTCACAAAGGGAAAAACGTCGCAGTCCTCGCCAAGGGTCGTATTGGGTTCAATGACGACATGCGATCTTAGTTTGGTGTTTGCTCCAAT
>Ga0222633_1001684_pt1 | contig 10811 bp, 6 predicted proteins | sample AntAcemetageno48_FD_179816 | JGI IMG/M metagenome (GOLD analysis project Ga0222633, IMG submission 179816) | Saline water microbial communities from Ace Lake, Antarctica - #48 | ecosystem: Environmental > Aquatic > Non-marine Saline and Alkaline > Saline | place: Antarctica: Ace Lake | collected... | reverse complement strand
ATCTTTCTCGTACTCCGCCACCCGCGGCATTCGCCAACGAACGCCCTACATTCCGCAGCTTCCCACGCCTCCGCGTTTTCCTTAGCCGTAACGTAACCTATATCTCTCGGACGGACATTTCGTTCGCTCTTTTAACATCACTTTCAATTACACTCAGGGCACTCCTCCCCCCCAAAAAAGGCGATCGCACGGACAAATGCAGTTTGATGCGTTGGGGACCGTCTTCTCGAAATCACCTGACCGTTGGAGTCGTCGCGCAGATGCGCTAGACTCGACCGCGTCGGTTTTCCAACTCCGCCCGGGTTTCGTAGGCTTGTTTCTCGCTGATGCCATACAACCTCAAAAACACCATGGCCAAGACTGGTGCCATCACCGACGCACCCACGAATACGAGTCGCAGCGTATGCATGGTTCCTTCTGGTTGATTCGCTCCGAGCGCTTCGTCGAAACCACTCAAGGTCAACGCCATTCCCGACACTAGAAAAGTGAGAGATGTCCCCAACTTACTGATCCAAGTGAAAACAGCACTTATCACCCCTTCGCGGCGTTCTCCATTTTCCAATTCGTCCCAGTCACAAAGATCGGCGATCATGGAAGGAATCAAGACGCCCAACGAAACCCAGACCGGACCATTCAGCACCGAATCCAAGAGGAGCAGATACGGCATTTCCGGCGTGAAAATGAAATACTTGGAAATCCCCCCCAACATCGTGAGGCCTAGGACCAAAAACATCGCCCGCCGCTTTCCGTAAATCAGCGCTAACCACCGCAAAACGAAGATCCCCAAGAATCCGATGATCGCAAACCCCGTGCCATTCATGGCGTTAAGGGTGATGCCGCCGGTCACATCTCCCTGCTTCACGTGATAAATCACGATATACAACGCAATACTGCCCGCGATGGTGGCGCAAAAATTCAGGGCCAAAACCACGCCGACCAACCCGATCATGTGCCGGGAAGTCGACACCTGTTTAATTGCCGTGAGAAACCCAATATTATTACTTGATCGTTGGGCGATTTCGTAAAACCGATCGCGGGCGAAAAAAGCAGGCAACGATGCCAGCCCCAGAAACACCACACTCCCGACAGCGAGAGCTACCCACCGAGCACCCTCTAGGGGATTATCGAAGCCCGCCCAGTTTGTCGCCGGGGTGTACCAATTGATGCAAAGGTTTCCGATATTGAAGAACAACGCCCAATAGAACATCACCCGCGTGCGTTCGTGATAGTCCGGGGTCACTTCACAGGCGAGGGCATAGCAGGGCACGGAGAATACGGTGTAGGCCGTAAAAAATAGGATACTCGTCGCGACCAGCCAAACAAAGGTCGGCATTTCACCCCATCCATGCGGCACAAACCAGATGGAGATGAACGAGACACACATCGTCACGGCACCAAGGAGGATAAAGGGCCGGCGCCGTCCGTACTTCGACTTATAACGGTCCGAGATACGCCCCATAATCGGATCGGTAAAAGCGTCCCAAACCCGCGGAATCGTCATCGCCAAACCAAACAATGCCGGGTTCAAGCCGAGGAATATTTGGAATATCGGCTGGGCCATGTACTGAACCACTAGGTTTCCGTTCTGAAACGGAAAGCCACCTGCGCCCAAAGCCAATTTTTGACCGATGGGAACTCTGTCTTCAGGACGGGTTATATGTTGCGCATCTGGCATAAGCGAAATAAGGAAACAGATTTCGGAGCAATGTTCGACTGAACGGCTGATGAGGACAACGAGCGACTCAGTTCGCCGGGTGGCTCACTTTCGTGATCGGCTGCGAAGGCTCTGCCAAAACTGACATGAATGGGGATTAACTAGAGAATGGTCAAAAACAGCGGTCCTTTGGCAAATACAGCCGATGTTAACATGTTTAATTCTGACTACCTAGTGGCACATTTCGTCCGCTTTTCCATCAAACTTGGTCCATCGTGCCAGACCGACTGAATCAACACTTTTTTGGGCTGGGCCGGGATCCCCCGCTCATTCCGATAGAGTTGAGCTGACAATAAATCTATGGCGGCGGCGCCCATCGATTCATGGTTCTGATAGAAACCCGCGAGGTGCGGGCGACTGGGCAGCCAATAGAGCGAAGCTTGCCCCACATCATCGGGAACCCGCAGCCCCTCTTCCTGCAACCACTTCATCGGCAGGTCATCGATGCAGATGATCACTTCCGGTCGGCACTTCCGAAACCAAGCCAAGAAGGTGTCCTTACTCCAGTCCTTAGTGATGAATTGCTCAATCCGCCGCGGCTTGGGTAGCAAGGCCTGATAGGCCCGAAAGCCTGCCAGCCAGATATGTTTTACATGGGAGTCTTCGAGTTCCCACATCGCCATGCCGATACGCTGATAGCCTTTGCTTTCGAGCTGCTCCACCATCCGCGTAATCGTCTCAAATTCATCATTGCAGATGGAATGGATTTTAGGTTTGCGGAAGGTGTTTTCCAGCGCGACGAGCGCGTGGCCCTCCCAATCAAATTCAAAATCATCGAGCGGGTAGTCCTCCGTCAGAGGAGCAAAGATCACGCCGCGGATACCGCGGGCGGCGAGGATCGAATTGAGTCGGCGATTGGTCGTGTCCTCAGGCAACAAGGTGATGTAATCGATGGTGAAACCCAACTCTCCCGCGCGTTGTTTCACGCCATCATAGTAATACCGGAGAGGCGTTTTGAGATCTTCCTTCGCTTCGGAAAGGGTCTTCGGGGCCACAAACCCAATGGTAGAGGCCGACGAGGCGGCCCGTTTGCCCATCTGAATGGCGGACATCTGAGCCGCCACCAGTGGATTGACGCGATAGCCGTACTTCGTAGCCAATGCTTGAATACGTTCCCGGGTTTTTCGGGAAATACGGGGATGGTTTCTGAGCGCCAAGGAAACCGTGGCTTTCGATACTTTGGCCAGTTTCGCTAGCTCCTCGTAATTGGAGATAGGCTTAGGGGTCATTTGAGCGGGACGGTAATGTGGAGCAATACCGGAGCAACCCAATTCAGCGGGACCTCGCCTCACTCGATCTGCCCAAACTCCCAAAGTTAAAGGGCCCGCGCAACGAATTGCGCGGGCCCTTCTTTTGACCTAACCCTTAGACTAGATTGACCATAAACCTAGAAAGAAAACGTGTTGGAGAGAGAGATCACACGTTGGGGCGCGTAGCGCACCCGTGAAACCATCCCTTGCAACGCCCCACCCCGATGGTAGGAGAGCGGGATGAAGTCATTCTCACCAGCGAAGGCATTACGCACATTGAGCCGAACGTTCCATTTCACGTCGTTAAAGATCGTGAAATCGTAGCCCATCCAAAAGTCGTAATTATGAGTGTTGCCGTTGAAATAGGGATTTTCGATGTCACCTACCAAGTTCCCATCTTCATTAGGAATGAGCGGATAATCAACGATCGCCGCGCTTTCATAGCGGAAGGCTCCGCCGACGGTAAAGCCCTTCAAGGCCCCTTCCCGGAATCGGTAGTTGGTCATAAGATTGACGCGCCACTCGCGTTGCTCAGGGCTCTGAGTTCCCTCCGCCGCGAGGGAGGTCCGGAGCGTCTGGAAACCGGCTTCAGTCCATTCCCGCATGGTCTGCGGTTCGGCGTTGGACTGCGGGTCTTGGAAACGAAGTCCGCCTTGGCGGGAAGGATCCCAGCCATAGAAGAACCAACTCGGCATCTCACCAATGGTCAGACCGTATCCTGGCACCACGGTATCCAGGGTGGCCAGAACCTGTTCAGCCATGATCCGAGCATTCGGATTCACGTTGGTGGCGGTCGTCTCTTGCTGAGCCACATTCAAAGCAAGTCTCCAATTCGGGGTGGGGTTATACACCAGTTCGAATTCTACGCCTTTGGCCGCAAGGTCTTGGGTATCGGTAAAGCTGGCACCATCTGAATCGATTCCTAACAGTCCGCCATCTGCATCATAGACGAAACGGATATTGCGGAGCTCCGCGTATGCAGGTGGCGCGGAGTCGAGGATGGCCTGAGCCGCCGCGAGGTGCAAATCGGCCCCCGCCGCGATCACCGGATCGGGCGAGCCTACTCCCGTATTGTAACCGGTCACAAAGGCGTCGGGCCGCTGAGTCCAGAGGCCGCCGAACTGCCCCGTGCTGTAGCCTCGGGACGCGTTGGTCAGATTCGTTTCGAACCAATTCACCCGCGCGGAAAGCTTCCGGTCGAACATGGTTACCGTAAAGCCATACTCCTTGGTATCGCCGCCCGGATCAGGCAGCGCTACACCCATGTGGTTGATGCGACCTGCTTCCGGGCGGAAGTTTTCCGATTCACCGTAGTGAACACTTAGGTCTGATCGTCCGGGGAGTTCAACCCACGCTTGCGGCAGGTAACCGACCACCCCCCATGAGGTCGTATCAACCTCCAAATTGTCCGGTTGCAAGTTAGCAAGATCGAGCGAATCGAAGATGATCTCGTTGGTATTTTCGTTCCGATCGAAATCAGTTTCGTTGGACTTCGTTGATTCCAGGGTGTCGCGCCGCAATCCATAGGTTCCGACCAAATTTCCACCGAAGAATTTGCTCTGCGCATTGAAGGCCGCCGTATCGATCACCTCGAGGCTCTTGCTGGCGCCAATTACATAGGCAGAGGCAGGTTCGGAAAAAGTCTGGATATTACCGAAGCCATCCGGGCCGCCTACGCGCAGAATCTCTGCGGCACCGGGAGCGGTGTTTCCGTTGGCCCGAGAATTAGTGGTCCCCGGTTGAATGCCTCCGTTCCACATCACGTAGTTATTGATGGTGGTTGTGTCCCAAAGCTTAAGGTTCCCCACCCCCGACACCTGCACCTCTGGTAACGAGGAAACATTAGGCGAAACTACGGGTCCCAAATAGACCCGTTGGTTGACCAGAGTATTGAATCCTGTCCCCAAGGGTTGCGAGCCAAAGCGGGCAAAAAACGGGTCAGTATGATGTAGTTCCAGTCGGCGAAAATCCTCTTCGCTCTCTTGTTCATTCCACAAACCGGTGAAGGTGTGTTCGCCCAACCAGCTCAGCCACTTGCTCTCAAACTTCTCCTCCAAGTCTAGCGTATAGAACGCGGTGGCACGCGCGGCGGTGCGGGTATTCTCCCGGATAATCCGACGATTGTAGCGCGTAAAGGTGTAGGGGCGCAGATAGTTGGGATTGGGTTGCAGCACTCCCGCTTCGGTGAGTGGAAGGTGGGGATTCGAATCTATCGAGATCCCCGCAAATCGATCTTGGAACGGCGTGAACGCATCGCTCTCGTAATATTGATGATCAAACACGAGCTCGATGCCCAAGTTCTTCTCCTCCAAAAACAGTCGATCAATCGAAGCGTTGAAAGTATCGAACTTCGTATTTTGGTCGGCCGTGCTGCCACCGAGCATGTTGTTCACCCAGTCGAAGACGTCTCGAGTGTTCAACCCCTGTTCTTCCACCCCGGTGGCCGAGTCACCGTAAAGATGGTTCAATCCCGCGGTATCCCGCAGGCGGTAATCCTGGTAAGCCACGACGTGCGTCGGCTTCAGGGGATGAATCGTGCTTCCCCTCCGGGGCCAGTGATTCTGCTGGAGCATAGACAATCCCACCGGAGTTGCTCCTGGGGTTGAGACATCATAAACATTGAGGGTGCCAAAGGCGAAGACACCGGGAGAATTGACGACGGGTTGATCAATCGCGTCGGAGCTATTGACAACTGTGCCTAAGCCGAGATCTAGAACCACTCCGTCCGGAACGCCGGTCCACCCTTGAGTAAGATCATTGATTTCGCGCAAGCGAGATTGGATCCCCGGGACCACAGTGGGTGTGCCCTGATAATAGAGATCGTGAATCGGTTTGCCCGCAAGCAACCAACCGCTGATCCAGTCGGTGGGGGCGATCACGCTGGGCCGATTGGCTTCAATGGTTCCGGTTTCGCCATTTACCCGCAAAAACGAACGATCATCAATTTTCCAAGTGGCCGTCAAGAACAGCCGCTCATCGAGCTCATAGGCCGGCTTTTGCTGATACTTTCGATCATCATGCACCGCCGCGACGCGGATCGCGAGTTTGTCATCAATCAAAACCTTATTGTAATCCAATTCGGATCGAACGCTCCCATTCTGATCAAACGTAAATTTGGCCCGGCCTCGATCTCGATGCAGCGCGGCCGTGAGCAATGAGTTATTGACCACCCCTGCCGGACTGCCGAGACCAAAGAGGATCGCGTTAGCCCCACGATTGATTTCGACGCGCTCAGTATTATAGGAATCGAATCCAATATCCGTTAAAAAATAGCTGCGCGTGAGATCCGGAGCCCCTATACCCCGCACCCGTAGATTGTTTTGAGGTTGGGCCCGGGCACCCGCATCAGCACCGACGTCTGAGCCACCCACTCCGACACCGGTGAAATTGCCCAGGTCTCCGCCCGCCTCGGTCGAGGTCGTGTAGGAAAGCAGCTCGTTGAGGGACGTTGCCCCCAAGTCATCCAACATCTCCTTGGTGACCGCTTGAACGGTGGCGGAAACATCCCGGAGGTTGGACTTAATACGGGTGCCAGCCAGAGACTGGGTCGCCGCGTAGCCAGTATCGGCGGTGCTGTCGACCGTGAACGGGCTGAGTTCAATGACCTGCTCATCATCTGTTTCTTGAGCAAACAGGGATGGAACAGCCGTGATCGAGAGCAAGCCCACCACTCGCAGGAGCTTGGGCGCAAATGTCCTGACGGACCTTTTATTAATTCGAGTTATTATGTTCATTATTTCATGGGGTTAGGGTTAAGTTTCGAAGATCCTATCAAATATTTATACTTGTAAATTGGTCAGATCCCGCGGAGACAGGCGCTCACGATTTCATCAATAGATCCCGTGGCTAAGTTAATACTGTGATCACAAGCCCCATAGTAGAGACGGAGTTCATCGCCGACCGCAATGGCTCCACAGGGGAAAATAGTATTGTCACAATTTCCGTGCTTCTCGTATTCCATTTCGGGCATCATCAGATAACTATTAGTCCGACCGATAACTTTCCACGGCTCATCCAGATCCAAGAGAATAGCCCCAATATAGTAATAAGTTCCACCGGCCGGGCTAAATACGCCGTGCATAATATCGAGCCAGCCTTCTTCGGTTTTGATCGGCGGGGTCGGTCCGATTTTCTGCACATTCCAGAAACGATAACCCGCGGCAATGACCGGCTTAAATTCTCCCCAATGAATTAAATCAGGCGAGGCGCTGATCCAGATATCGCCATTACCGCCATCGCCCCCACCCGGACGATCGAGCTTGTAATATTTTCCGTCTATTTTTTCTGGAAAAAGGGAAGCTCCCCGATTCTTGGGCTGCGTAATTATATCAATGCGCTCATAGGTCTCAAAATCCTTGGTTTTGCCCAGCATCCCTACCGGCGCATCGAATCCCTTTACCATCACGGGAGTTATGATGTAATAGGTATCCCCAATCTGAGTGACCCGATTGTCAATAAAGTGGTGATAAAGCGGATAGGGGTATTCATCAGATTGGCACTCGATGAAGTTTTTGGCACCAAGCTCGAAATTGATTCCATCTTTGCTTCGCGCCACTCTCGTCTGTCCGACATCCCGACCATATCCTTGCGTCGCTGCATGCTCCACCACGGAAACCAACATGATCGTTTCGTCTCCATACATTACGGGCGAAGGATTGTAGATCTGCGCAACACCGGGATAATCCTTGATATGCATCAAGGGATTCGACGAATGCCGTTTTAATATTCGCGTAGCGTCTTTCAGCATCGCGGCGGATTTGATGTCCAAGCTAATCATGATTAAAACTATTTAGACCTACCTAACGCGATCAATTGATACATGAACCGTAGTTCTGGCGGTGAATGACACCGTCCATTCGATTGATACTGGAAGTTCGAGTCAAAGTGGGTGCTAGGAAAACAAGCCAAACCTGTCTTTCGCTACGCTTTGAACAAGGAACTGAGCGGAATAACTAGGAAATTCCTGAACTGCCAAGGTGCTGGTTAAGAACACCGAAAATGGGGTTAGGGTTAGTGGTTCGATTCACCGTAGATCGAATTCCCAGATCGCTTACCCGTTCACAATCCTTTCCTAGGTTAACATGTTTAAATCTGGCTCCCGACCTCGGACTCCGGTCGAAAAGGTAGAGTATGTTCGACGAGGTCCACGCGGTCGGACTGAGTTCCAATTCTCCCGAGATGAAGCCAGAGTAGAACGCGCGAGAAACTCGAAGCCGACTACCTCGCTCCTCACCTAGAACCCTGAGAGTTAGGATGTCGCGTAGCCGACAGCCTGACTCATGATGAACAAGCCCCAAGCACCGTTGTGCGGTGGTCCCTACGCCTTATGCGTTTTGTATTTAAGATGTATCCGCACGCCGGCGACGGTGCATCCCGTCAAGCACCGCACCAATGCGTAAATCTCGTCTGACGAGTCCCTGACTAACTGGGACTGATCGCGTGCAATCGCCTCTTTCCGGCAATTTTCTCGTCCAGCCCGCACCTTTTCGCGACACTCGTCCACGCGCCGCCATGCGGTCACCGCGTGTGACCGCCAGTCCGTATTCGACTGCGATTTAGTCCCCCTCACGCGGCCCACCTTTCCGGCGGACCGCGAGCTCGCGGGAGGTTTTTTATGCACACCAAGGCAAAGGCTTCGCAGTGTGGACACCGCAGGTGCCACTCAATCACCTCCGCAGGCGGTCGCACCACGATGACGACCGCCAATAACGTCTCGACCACGCGTCGCCGCCGATGCGCCGCCGGGTGCTCCCAGCCAAAATAACGCACCCGGTGCAGCCCGTTCGGTAGCACGTGCTGCAAGTATCGGCGCATAAACTCGTCGGCGCTTAATTGGCACCGCTTGCGCTCACCCGTCTGACTATCTTGGTATCGGAATCGCACATACTTGGGCCGCAATGCCTCGATACGCTTATCACTGATTGCCGTGCGGCTCACGTAACGCGCGAGGTATTTGATCGCCGCCTCGCCTCTTCCGACGTGCTCAAAATCGACTACCCATTTTTGCCGCCAACACGAGTTTGCGATCCCCGCATGCTCTGCGGGCAACGCGGCACGCAAGCCCTCCGCCATGCGGTGCCGGAATCGTGCGGCCACCGGTTCGCCGGGCAACAACCAGTCCGGTTTCTTGGTCTGCCGCCACGTGATGCCATCTGCGGCCAAGCCTCCGCCGGGCACGATAAAATGCACATGCGGGTGGTATTGCAACTGACGCCCCCACGTGTGCAGCACGCCGATCAATCCCAACTGCGCGCCCAGATGGCGCGGTATCGCCGCGACCTCCTGTAACGCGCCAGCCGCCGAGTTAAACAACAGATCCACCATCACCTTGGGCTCGCGCAAAAACACGGGGCGTAACACCTCGGGAACCGTAAAGGTGACCATAAAATACGGCACTGGCAGCAACCGTGCCGTCTGGCGTGCGGTCCACTCCGCCGCGCGATTGCCACCGCATCTAGGACACGCCCGGTGGTGACAACTATGATACGCAAACTCGAGCCGTTGGCACGCGCCACAACGATACATGCGGCCACCCATCTCAGGTGTCCGACACCGCGCAATCGCGGCCAAAGCCTGGCATTGCGCCGGGCCCAGGCCATGACGATCCGCGTAGCCCGGAGCTTGCGCCCCGAACCACTCGGCCAACTCCGACATCCGCCTACAGTCCGTCGATCAATCGCGACACCGCCGCACGCGCATGGCCTTCATTGACGGCGGTCAAGTGCGTGTAAATCGCAGTGGTCTCGATCGAACTATGACCCAAGAACTGAGCGATCAACCGGATCGACACGCCCTCCTCAATCAAGTGCGTCGCATAAGAGTGGCGCAGCGTATGTGGATGCGTCCCGGGCGGCAACTTGGCCACCGGCACGATCAAGCGCAGGCAATGCTGAATCGACGCCACCCCCATCGGTTCGGTCGTCTGGTGCAACCGCTCGCGACCACCCGGTCCCTCGCGCCACCCCCGACCCAATCCCGGAAACACCCACCGGGCATTGCGGTGGGTTTTCCAGTAGGCACGTAGCTCCGCGAGCATCGCTACTGGCAACGGCACATAACGCTCCTTCTCTCCCTTCGTGTGATGCAAATGCAACCGCAACGGCTCTTGTTTGATATCGGTCACCTCCAGCGTGGTCGCTTCGCGGATCCGCAGCCCACACGCGTAGATCAGTTTGAGAATCGTGCGAAACCTCGGCTCTTTAATCGCCGCAAACAACCGGGCAATCTCCGCCCTAGTCAGCACCTCCGGCAACGTCTTGCGATCCGGACAACGCACCAAATCAAACAACTTCCAATCGTGCCCCAACAGCTTGCCGTAGAAGTTGCGCATCGCCGCCACCGCCGTGCGCATCGTGCTCGCACTGTAATGATGCTCGTCCTTGAGCCGCATGAGGTAGTCGCGCAACTCCTCCTCGTCCAGTTCCGCTGGATCACGCTTCACGTGAACGGCCAATTTACGCACATAGCGCGAATACTCGTGCCGCGTCGTATCGGCCAAACTTCTCAGCTTGAGCATATCCGCAAAACGCGTCAGGGATGCATAAGGTTCGGTGGCGACGTGACGAAAGTTACGGCCTTTTTTGGTAGATGTATTTTTTTTCATACACCGATACTCTCGCCACCAAACCCAACCCCTTCACGCTAAACCCCAATGCCCCTCGCCAACCCTCAACCGCCCGTCTCACTCCGCCGCGCAGCGGCTTCGTTCAACCAGCCGCCCGAGCCAACGACGGCCAGAGCCGCCGTTGGACGCACATGCGTCCTATTTACTCACCTAATTTTCAATTCGCTGGCCGCCGCGGCTCAGCTTTAACGTTAGGTAGTATGAAATGAGTAATATGATCCAA
>Ga0222633_1001683_pt1 | contig 10812 bp, 10 predicted proteins | sample AntAcemetageno48_FD_179816 | JGI IMG/M metagenome (GOLD analysis project Ga0222633, IMG submission 179816) | Saline water microbial communities from Ace Lake, Antarctica - #48 | ecosystem: Environmental > Aquatic > Non-marine Saline and Alkaline > Saline | place: Antarctica: Ace Lake | collected... | reverse complement strand
GCTGCGGCTTTATGTTTAAAAATCAAGGCAGAATCAGGGCCCCAGATTCGACATCAGTTATTGATCTATCCTGTCACGAACGCGGCCATGGATACGGCTTCCTACAGCGACAATGCAGAAGGGTACATGTTAACCCGCGCCACCATGACCTGGTTTTTTGATCATTACGTCGCCTCGGAACATCGGCAAAACCCGCTGGTCTCACCTCTGCTAGCCGAAGATCTAAGTGGCCTACCACCGGCCACAGTGTTCACCGCAGAATTTGACCCGCTTCGTGATGAAGGCGAAGCCTATGGCAAAAGACTTGGCGCGGCCGGCGTAAAGACCCTAGTGAAACGTTTTGACGGTCAGATACACGGTTTTTTCACCATGACCGGTGTTATGCCCGAAGCCCAGCAAGCTGCTGACCTCGCGGCCAAGCAACTCATAGAGAGCTTCAGTTGAGCATCAGCGATGAATCCGAGTGGATAAAAGCAATAGAATCTGGAGAACTGCACGACCAAACGGTGACTGACTTAAGATTGCAGGGTGAGGTGCATGGAGTCACCTTCACCGATTGCTGCTTCGAGGAGGTGGTTTTCCAGACGGATCAAATCAGCGACTGCATCTTTATCGATTGCCAATTCAAGAACTGCAATTTCAGTAGCACCAAATTGCAGGACTGCGCCTTTAAGAATTGCCAGTTTTATGATCCAGAGACTGAAACCGGTACCATATTTCGATTCGCCCGCATCATTGCCTGCCAATTTGAACGCTGTGATCTCTCCATGGCAGACTTCTCCAGAGCAAATCTGTATCGAACGGAACTCACCCATTGCCAGGCCCAGGGGGGGGATTTCAGCCAGATGACGATCGAAAGCGATATAGGGCGCAAGATCAGTCTTCATGACTTCTCAGCCAGCGAGAGTAATTTAGCCTATAGCGATTTTACTGGCGCAGACCTCCAGCAAGCATCGATTACTAATTGCCGCTTGATCCACTCGGTTCTGAACCAAGCAAACCTAGAAGACGCTAACCTTACAGATAACGAACTCCACGGCATCAATGCCGAGCGACTTGTATTAAGAGGTGCTGATCTACGAGGCTCTGGCCTTGATGGTCTGGATGTGAGAGAAATAGATATGAATGGTGTCATTATCGACGAGGCCCAGCAGCGTGTGCTGCTGGAAGCGCTCGGGATTACAATACTCTAGGAAGACTTCTCTTCACTTTTATCTGCAGTAAGTACCGTTTCAGTGTCAACGATTTCAAGTAATTGAATATCAAATACCAATACCGAATAGGGAGGAATACTCCCGGTTCCACCTGCACCATAACCCAGTTCTGGTGGGATAAAGAATCGAGTCTTACTACCAGGCTTCATCAGCTGAAGTCCTTCGGTCCAACCTTCTATCACGCCATCGAGCTTAAATCTGGCCGGTTCGCCACGCTGGTATGAGCTATCGAACGTTTGGTTATTCAACAGTCGGCCCTCGTAATGAACCACAACCTCGCTCTCTGCAGAGGGTGCTGCGCCTTCACCGGGTTCGATGACTAAATACTGAAGACCTGTGGCCGTTTCCAAAATACCCTCTTGCTGCCGATTCGCCGCCATAAATGCTTGGGCGGTATCAGCCATTTGGCCCAGTTGACGTGTTTCAATCTCCCGTATGACTAAAACCTGACGTTCTTGAGAAATTGTCGGTTGCTCACGGGACATGGAATCTTCGAGTCCTTTCATCACAACCTTTAAGTCGACAGTCGCATTACCACCTTCCAGCAGAGCGTTGCCGAACCGGTAGCCAAAGAAATAGGCAATGTCATCATCGGTTATGGGTGCTGGAGTCACTGGCGCCGTTTCTGCGCCAACGCAGAACGAAGAAGTTACTGCCAATAATAGAACTAATATGCTGTTTTTAATGATTTTATACATCTAAAAAGGGTATCCCGTCGCCGCGAAAAAAAGACATTATTGCATATCCAACGCCCAAGGCTTCATTCCATCGCAAATCCTTGCGTAATTTTATCGACCACCAGTAAACTCTTTCCCCATAACGCTAGATTAATATTTAGACCGAAAGGCAAAAGCATCTAGCATTTTGACCAAAAGCTGTTTACAACAGACTTATTCAGATTCGCTAGGGAACTCCGCAGCACAACGGGTTCCAAGTATTGTGAATCTACTGCCAGCAACGAGACCGATATTATTTTATGACAAGATCTATGACAGGCCCCAAGCTCCTACTCAAGTCGCTAATACTCGGCTGGTTATTCATCGCCAGCGTCGCCATTGCCACCGTTCCAGACGTTGCTCTGGCGCCACTGAAGCCGATGCCGGAACATGCCAATACAACCCGCAATATCGTCGATGCCCTTGCCAGCAGGCATTATGTCAGCACCCTGCTGGACGACGATCTTTCCACCAAGATTTTTAGCAACTATATTGATGACCTAGACCCGTCGAAGAGCTACTTCCTCGCGTCTGATATCCGCAATTTCGAACGCATGAGATTTGATATGGATAACGCGCTACGACGAGCTGACGTGGGACCAGCCTACGAGATCTTTAATGTGTACCACACTCGTGTGATCGACCGCTTTGAACAAACTATTAAGGATCTAGAAGGCGATATCAGCCAATATGACTTCACCTTGGATGAATCATTGGCATTAGATAGAACAGAATCCCCCTACGCCGAAACGAAGGCTGAGCTTGACGACCTTTGGCGCAAACGCATCAAGAACGCGGTACTCAATCTAAAACTGGCAGACAAGGAACTGCCGGAAACCCAGGAGCTGCTCGTTAAGCGATATAAGAATCGACTGTCACGTACTTTGCAGACCAATAGCGAAGACGTGTACCAGCTTTACATGAATTCTTTCACCAAAACCTACGACCCACATACTCAATACTTTTCTCCTCGAACCTCGGAGAATTTTAATATCAACATGAGCCTGTCCCTCGAAGGAATCGGCGCAGTACTGCAGCGAGAAGACGAATACACCAAAGTCGTAAGTCTTGTTCCTGCTGGTCCCGCTGACAAGTCCAAATCCCTTTTCCCCGACGACAAAATTGTGGCAGTTGGTCAGGAAGCTGGCGATATGGTGGATGTGATCGGTTGGCGCCTCGATGAAGTTGTTCAGTTGATCCGAGGTAAAAAAGACACTGTGGTGCGATTGGACGTTATCTCAGCCGCAGACCCTGACAAGTCCAAGGTGATCGAACTGACGCGAAACACAATTAAGCTGGAAGAGCAGTCCGCCCATTCCAAGATTATTGAACTTGAGCAGTTCGGCGCCAAACGCAAGATCGGCGTCATTGATATCCCAACCTTCTATATTGATTTTCAAGCACTCCAGGCTGGCGAGAGCACCTATAAAAGCACCACCCGAGATGTACAGAAACTATTGGTTGAACTCATACAGGAAGGCGTAGAAGGCGTCGTGATTGATTTGCGTGACAATGGTGGCGGCTCTTTGCAAGAAGCAAAAACTCTAACTGGTTTGTTCATTGATCGAGGCCCGACAGTTCAAATCCGCAGCAAGAGCAATCGCGTCGACATCCTCAACGATCGGGATATCCGAACCATTTACGATGGCCCACTGGCGGTTTTGGTCAACCGTTTAAGCGCCTCGGCCTCAGAAATTTTCGCCGGTGCTATACAAGACTACGAGCGCGGTTTGATCATTGGCAACCAGACTTTTGGCAAAGGTACCGTACAATCCCTACTGCCTCTTAACCGCGGTCAACTCAAACTGACTCAGGCCAAGTTTTATCGAATCTCCGGTGAGAGTACCCAACATAAAGGCATTGTGCCGGACATTAGCTTTCCTAATGATTTCGATCCAGAATCGATCGGCGAGAGTAGCCTTGATGCCCCGCTACCCTGGGACAAAATTAAAGCAACTGGCTATCGAACTAAAAGATCCATCGCCCCTTTGGTGGGAGACCTTCGAGCCCAACATGAAGAACGGGCAGCGACAGATCCTGAATTCCACTATATGGAAGAGGCTTTAGCCTATCGTCAGGCTCGACGCAAAATCACCGAGGTCACGTTGAACGAGGCGCAACGCCTTCAAGAGAAAGAAGATGCGGACACCTTTTGGCTAGGCCTTGAAAACAGCAAACGTAAATCCAAGGGCTTAGAGGCTATAGCGTCTCTAGACGATCTCAATAAACCTACCATAACACCTAACGTTGCAGCGGCCGGCACCACAGCACCAGACGAAAATGCGGCGTCCGCCGACGGCGAGACACTGGTAGGCAATGAGATGGCTGTCATGATTGATAACCCCGTTACGAAGACCGGAGAAGACGCTACAGAACCCAAGGTCACCGAAGAAGATACCAAACCTGATGCTTACTTGATCGAAACCGGCCACATATTACTGGACCTGATCGCATCTGAGAAACGAACGGCTGACAAGTCTTCAAGCGCGGCAATGCAAACTCTATAGCGCCTACCTATAGCTGCTAGGGGAAGGTTGATATCTCCTCTAACGTTTTCTTAGAAATGTCCTCTGTGACGGCATCACTTGCCCGCCAAGCAACTGGTCATTTGATTGTCACCTCATTATAGGATGATGGTCACGATTGGCTAAGTTTGCCCATTGGCTGACGTTGTAACAGACTCTGTGCGCGACACAGCATCACTAGACGCTGACAATGTCTTCAACCTTACCTCGAAGGCTGTTCGGATAGGTTACGCTAGGCAGCGGCCCTTACTCTGTCTCTCTACTCCGAGCCAGAATCACACCTAACTTCTCAGCTAGGATTCAAGCAAAAAGTAAAGTACATATGTCTGCCCAGATAGGCATGTTTGCGATGCTGAATTTAGCAGCCATTGCGGCGAAGAATAACCCTAGGCCTAGTAGACTGGTCCAGTGCGGCCTCTTTAATCTAATAATATCGTAGCCAATCAACAGACCGAATAACCCAAGCTCGACGATCGGGATAAACGGGAAAGGCGCTCCTATAGTCTCAATTAAACGGGCAACAGCAGGATCTAGAATTAGTATCCCGGCAAGTAGCATCAACCTTTTGTGGGCAGCACCGTTAGCACGGTTGATCAGTCCCAATACAAACACAATGCTGAAGTTAATCAAATCGGTGGTCGGAAACATCATCGATGCGATGTGACTATTCTTGCCGATAGCGAACTCCGGGTGAGCAAAGGCTGCCCGCATCATGAAGTATCCTGAAACCAACATGGATATGGCAAGGATTATGCTCCATCGACCCCGTTGGCGGTGATTCTGTAATAGCCCACCTCGAACCAGATTGGCTTGTAGAGTAAAGAAACCAAACCAAGACACGAATATTATCCCATGCACATGGTAAAGCAGCGGCAGCGAAAAGGCGCCGTTTGGTTTCGATAGAACAGGGGGAATAAAGCCGAGCAATACGATTGTTGTTAGCAGAACCCCCATATAAAAAAAGAATGGCTCTGCTGCCGCTATTGACCCTTTGCTGCTTATGTTGTTGATGACATTTCCTCACGTCCGAATGTGCAATGGCGAATTATCGGTGTGTAAGTGATTGTTTCATAAAATATTCCTCTAACAAAAACTTGACCATATTGAAGCGCAACGACCACTAATTGGAAACCATGTTATAGCAAGTCAATCCTGAAACATGCTTTTTTTACCAAGAAAATCACCCTTCGTGATCAGGAAACCTTTTCAGCAATCGACTCCCTGCATATGAGCCAGCAGATCAGTATCATTGCGGTCATTGACCATTCTTTGCCTTAAAACTATCCCGTAAACTTTTTAAGGCAAAACGCCGGCGACCTTAGTTTTGCTATCTGGCAAAATTCCCGATTAAAATACTTGTCTACTAATCGATTTAGAAGACCAACTGAATAGCTAGTGTGTTTCGTGTTGAGAACATAGTGTAAATGGGTGAATATTTAGATATGCGAGCAAACAGTTTGGTCATTCTCGATTTCGAGACCACGGGACTATCGCCGGATATAGGCGATCGTGCGATTGAAATTGGTGCAGTACGTTTAGTCAATGGAGAGGTGACTGAACGCTTTCAGGAGCTAATGAATCCAGGCCGACGAGTAAGTGGCTTTATTGAAGACTACACGGGCATCAGCAATGATATGCTGGAAGACGCTGATTCGTGCGCAGTTGTAATGGATCGTTTTGCTGATTTTATTGCAGATGATAATTTGATTGCCCATAACGCATCGTTCGATAAACGCTTTTTAGACGCCGAATTTGACCGTATTGGTCGTGAATATGCAGGAGAGTTTTCTTGTTCGCTTTTGCTCTCTAGACGTATTTTTCAAGATTCATATAGTCACAAACTGGGCGAGCTAGTGCGCTTCTGTAATATTAAGAGCGACGGCGATTTTCACCGTGCATTATACGATTCTGAAATGACGGCTAAGGTGTGGATAGCGATGCTGCAAAGCATGGGTGAACGCTATGACATATTCGATGTTCCGTTTGATCTGATTAAAAAACTGACTAGAACACCAAAAAAGAACGTCAATAAACTACTTTCCTCATACAGCCTGTCCTGGGCGAAATCCCAATCAAGCTACCACTGCTAATCTATCAATTGCCGGGTCACCCACCACCAGCAATAGAAATGGACGCTCAGAGGGCGGCCTCCCCATTAATTGATTGAGAAATTTCATGGGACTTGGGGTGTGGGTCAAGCAAGCCAATCCTGCATGATGTAAGGCTGCGATCAGCCGTCCCGTGGCAAGACCCACTGATTCTGTTGCATAGTAATGCTTCTGTTTCTCGCCATTCGCGCTTACCCCAAATCGTTGTTGAAAAACGCCAATCAAGTAGGGCGCTGTTTCAAGAAAAGGCTTGTTACAGTCTGTACCGAGGGGAGCAAGATCGTCCAACCAGACCTGAGGGGCTTTGCCTTCGTAAAACGCTCGCTCCTCTTTCTCTGCCTCAAGGCGAATTTTTTGTTTTAGTGCAGAGTTCTCGACGACAGCAAAATGCCAGGGCTGACAATTGGCCCCACTTGCGGCGCGCCCTGCCGTTAGCAAACATTGTTCGATGATGGACCGAGAAACAAGTTCCGATGAAAAGTCTCGCACCGAACGGCGTCGCTTCATCATCTGATAAAAATCAGCTGCCCTGCTTAGCATTTCATCCTCAGCGTAGCGCGTGAATTCGAGTGGAATCGGGTTCTCAGGCTGGCTCATCGTTAATCGTTACTCTTACAATCCTTCTCGACCAAATCCATCGCATTTTGAATTTCCTTGAACTTATCTTCTGCGGTGCCGGCAAGTTCTGGAGGCACACCCTCTGCTTTCATTCGATCGGGATGATGCGCCATAGCGAGTTTTCGATACTTCTTTTTGATCACCGCAAGACCATCTCCACGCTTCGCACCCAATATGGCGTAATAACGATTGATATCCTCGGGCACACCACTAAAGCGACCTTTTAACTGTTGGTAGCGATCCTGTAAGCCAAATATCTGCACCGCTTCAAGGATCATGGTTTCTTCAGGTTCGGCCAGTTCTCCGTCGGCATAACCCACCAACAACAACAAATCTATGATCGAAGCCAGAACCTCTTTAGAACTACCAAATTCGACATAAAACTGTTGAGCGTAGTCTTCGAATTTTTCTTCTGAGTTTTTCGCTGCGTTAAAAATACCAATCGCGAGATCACGAGCAGGACCCTGAAGTTTTAGGTTCTCTCGCATGACCCGGTCAACCACATCAACTTCTTGTTGGGTAACCACACCGTCAGCTTTGGCAAGCTTACCCAACATCGAAAAGGTCGCGGTAAAGTAAATACTTTGTTTGTTCTCGAGTGCACTGAACAACCCACCACCCTGCCCGCCTGAATCCAGGGTGTGATGACCTGCGACCGCACCCAAAACGGCACCGAGGGGTCCGCCGACGAGAAAGCCGAGACCACCTCCAAGAATTTTGCCCATCCAGCTCATGGTAAACGTCCTAGATGCGCTTTAACTAGCGCAACAAACTCAGGAACTAACAATCGAGGAATGTTGTGGCCCATACCCGGCACTGGCACAAACACGGCGGCAGGAATCAATGCCGCTGTATCTTCACCACAAGCGAGAGGTATCAAAGAGTCATCCTCACCGTGGATAACCGTTGTCGGCACCGAAATAGTTTTAAGAAGCTCTGATCGATCAGCCTGACTTGCGACCGCGAGTCTTTGTCTCGCCACGCCATCTGCATTACGGCCGCGACGAAAACTCAACCCCGAATCAACCAGACGTTCTTCTAGACTTTCAGGATAACCAGGGCTGCCGAATACCACCTTATGTTCTGCTGTTTGTTGAATCGCCTCATCCTCGGTTGTCGGGGGTTTAGCGTTAAAGGCCGCCATTGCTGCCTCGGTCGGACCGGGTAGGCCTGGCCTACCGCTTGATGACATGACCGACAGTAACGACAGAAGCCGCTCAGGATGTTCGCCCGCCAGTACCTGGGCAATCATACCGCCCAGGGAAATACCCAGAATATGCGCCTTTTTGACCCCTAGCCCATCCATCAATCCGATTACATCCAGTGCCATATCGCTCAATGTATAGGGCGCAGGAACCGTTCCTGCAAGGACATCTTTAAAGGCAGGCACACCAGCATGACCAAACTTCTCTGACAACCCGACATCGCGATTATCAAAAATCACCACGTATAACCCGAGCTGGCTTAACTGCTCCGTAAGGTCTGGGTGCCAATCTACCAGTTGGGTACCAAGACCACGAATCAACACCAAAGCTGGATTGTTTGCGTCACCGAAGGTCTGATACTCAAGTTGAGTACCATTGGCCATTATTTTACTCATAGTGGCTCTCCTCCCATTTGACCCAGTAGCAGCTGAGTTTTGGTTTGCATGAGTTCAGTGTCTGCTCTGGACTCGACGTTTAGCCGCACAACGGGTTCTGTGTTAGACATGCGAACATTGAACCGCCAGTTTTCAAATACCATGCTTAAGCCATCGGTATGATCGACTGCTAGCGCCGTATCAACATAGGCCGCTTCGATCGTTTTCAGTACGCTTGCTGCATCTTCTATGCTTCGATTGATTTCACCGCTGGCAGGAAACTGCGCCATACGTTCATCGACAAGTTCGGCCAGTGTTTTACCTTTAGCGCAGATCAAACCCGCGACCAGGAGCCAGGGCACCATGCCACTGTCACAGTAGGAGAAGTCACGGAAATAATGATGGGCGCTCATTTCACCGCCATACACCGCATCTACTTCGCGCATCCGCTCTTTAATAAAGGCATGGCCTGTTTTGCTCATGATGGCGCTGCCACCAAATTGTTTTGCTACGTCGATTGTGTTCCATGTGAGCCTCGGATCGTGAACGATCTTGCCACCCCCATCTCGAACTAAGAAGGCCTCAGCTAACAGACCAACGATGTAGTAGCCCTCAATAAATCGGCCTGTTGCATCAAAAAAGAAACATCGATCGAAGTCGCCGTCCCAGGCAATACCGATATCTGCATCGTGAGAGGTTATCGCGGCTATGGTTGATGCGCGATTTTCTTCAAGCAGTGGATTGGGTACGCCATTGGGAAAATTTCCGTCTGCTTCGTGATGAACTTTGATAAATTCGAACGGCAATCGTGATTCAAGACCATCGATGACCTTGCCTGCACCACCATTGCCGGCATTGACCACAATCTTAAGTGGTTTCAGCTGGTCTACATCAACGTAACCCAACAGCTTTTCAAGGTAAGCCGAAAAATGGTCTAACTTCTCAAGTGCACCTCTTTCCGCAACAGCAGGAAACTCGTTCGCTTCTGCCAGCGCTTCAATGTCCTTCAAACCGGTGTCACCGCTAATCGGTTTCGAGTCCTCTCGAACCAACTTCATACCGTTGTAGTCTTTGGGGTTATGGCTGGCCGTGACGACAATGCCACCATCCATATTGAAGTGGCTCGTGGCAAAGTAAATTTCTTCTGTTCCGCACTGACCGATGTGAAAGACGTCGCTACCGCCGTCTAATAAACCTTCAACCAGTGCTTCGGAAATTTCAGGGCTAGAAAGTCGAATGTCGTGCCCCACCACAACCTTTCGAGGTCTCAGATAGTAGGCGTAGGCTCGACCAATCCGGTAAGCCAGGTCAACATTCAATTCAACAGGTATGCGGCCACGAATATCGTAGGCTTTAAAGCAGGCGAGCATGGTGGTTCCTTAGGCAAACAAGCATTCTACCATTGGCTTTCCTGCCGCCACTAGCGACTGAAAACGATAAACTCATCTCTCGGGGGGGCGAAGGCAAGTAGGACATAGGCGTGGCATTGGCCGAGATCAGCAATCGAGCACGCCACACTTCTTCTCGCCATGCCGTAAGAGGCGCGTGCCTTTTCTGTCAACTGCCAACCGGGCATGCCGTTATTGGCCACGGCACGGTTGAAGTCTTTGCTGCTCAACAGTTGCACAAGAGCTGGAATATGATTCAAATTGACCACGCCAATCTGACCTTTGCCAGCCAGGGCAATTGCACCCCAATTCATGCCACCCAGAGGCGGCGGTGTAAAAATACCTTCATTACGATAGGACTCGATGATTTTGGCACAAGCGCGTTTATCGACCCACCTAACGCCAAAGGCATCATCCTTGGTCAGCGGCCTTTGATCCATCAATGAGACAGATGAAAAAGGTTGAGCGGGATGTGACAGAGTATTCACCGGCGCGAAAATTATTAATCCCCAGACTGAGATCAACTGAGGTACTGACGAATAACAGTCCATTCCAATACACTGGGGTCGCCTGTTCGAAGCACAAAAGCTAGTTTCAATTCGCCGACATTAGCCGGGTTGATCTGATTCAGGTCGACGTGCTGATTCCCATAGGAGCTAGGCCT
>Ga0222633_1001681_pt1 | contig 10837 bp, 10 predicted proteins | sample AntAcemetageno48_FD_179816 | JGI IMG/M metagenome (GOLD analysis project Ga0222633, IMG submission 179816) | Saline water microbial communities from Ace Lake, Antarctica - #48 | ecosystem: Environmental > Aquatic > Non-marine Saline and Alkaline > Saline | place: Antarctica: Ace Lake | collected... | reverse complement strand
CCACCCGCTTCTCCCGCATTGGTGAGGACGCGTTCAAATCAGACGGGAAAATCATGGTCGAGCCAGGTTGGCTCGCCGTTTACGGCAAAAAAATCGGTGCCCCCGACGCCCCTAAAAAGGAAGACGCCACTGAAGAGGAAAAGCGCTCCTCCGCCGACAAACAAATCGTCGCAGTCGCCCTGGGCGAATCGGCAGAGGCAAAGGCGGTCGACCTTCTGGAAAAGGCGACCCGTCCACCCGCCCGCTACAACGAGAGCACCCTTCTTTCTGCGATGGAGACGGCCGGTAAGCGAGTCGATGACGAAGACCTTCGCGATGCCATGTCCGAACGCGGACTCGGCACTCCCGCCACACGAGCCTCCACTATCGAGGGGCTCATCATGGACAAATACATCACGCGGGACGGTCGCGATATTTACGTAACCACCCGCGGAACACGTTTGATCGATCAGCTTCACAACATGAAGATCGGCATTCTCACGTCGCCTGAAATGACTGGCGAATGGGAATACAAGCTCAAGCAAATGGAGCAAGGCAGCTTGAAGCGCCCTGCGTTCATGAGCGAAGTCAGAGCACTGACCGGTAACGTGGTCGAGACCGCCAAGGAATACGCCCGCACCGCCCTCGAGCGCGAGTGGCCTGAGTTCCCTGTTCCCTGCCCTGTCTGCGGAGCGTCTTCGCTCGGACAGGACGACGGCCGCTACAAATGCAAAGAGCCGGACTGTAAATTCTCACTCTCCAAGGTCATTGCGAGCCGACCGCTCTCCGAGGACGAGGCAAAGCAAGTGCTTTCAACGAAGATGGTTGGGCCCCTCACCGGATTCGTGAATCGCTTCAAGCAGCCCTTTGACGCAGCGATTGAACTGGTTGAGGACAAAAAGACAGGCCTAAAAGCATCCTTCGTTTTTCAGAAAACTCCGGAGGAAGAGGCCGAAGCTGAATCGATCAAGTCAGAGAACAAGCTCTGCCCGTGCCCGCTTTGTGAAAAGGGCGACATCTACGTGACTGCGACGAGCTACATCTGCGATCGCCGCATTTCCGGTGACGGCTGCAAGGCGCGCCTCTCCCGCGAGATGTGCAAATACGAGATTCCTCGTGAGCAGGCGCTCAAGTATTTCAACGAAGGCAAGACCGACGTAATCGAAGCGTGGATCAGCAAGAAAGGTCGTCCGTTCAAGGCTGCCATCGCCTGCAATAAGACCGGCAAGCGCATGCTGGCCTGGGAGTTCCCGCCTCGGGAACCGAAGAAAAAGGCGACCGCAAAGAAAGCTGCTGCGAAAAAGGCAGCGCCCAAGAAAAAGACCGCCGAAAAGAAGTGACGCTCACTGCGTTACAAGATTTTTGAATCGAGCGCGTCCTTCACCATGGAGGGCACGAAACGGTCGATGTTCCCACCGAGACTGGCGACCTCTTTCACAATCCGCGAGCTGAGATAAATGTGTTCCTGGCTAGGTACCAGGAAAATTGTTTCGAACTCACCGTCGAGACTTCGGTTCATCAGGGCCATTTGGAACTCATATTCAAAGTCTGAGACCGCCCTCAATCCTCTCACCACAGCGTCGGCGTGCTCCCTCTGGACAAAGTCGACGAGTAGTCCATCGAACGTTTTCACCTCCAACCCTTCGATATGTTCCGCAGCAGACCGGATCATCTCGACCCGCTCTTCCATCTTAAACAAACAGTCTTTCGACCGATTGACCGCGACGGCCACAATGACTCGGTCACAAAGTTTGGAAGCTCTTTCGATGACATCGAGATGTCCGTAGTGCACTGGGTCAAAACTGCCTGGATAGATTGCTGTCTTCATTGGGAAAGTGTCCGGACTCTACCTTTTTGGGCCGGTCGTTCCTAGTTTTTAAACATTTTTCAAAGACATTTCATCTTATCCCGCTATTATTTAGTTCATGAAATTCGGCAAAGGTTTGATTTTTCTCGCAGTCGCCGCGCTTTTAGTTGTCGGAGTTTCCTGCGAAACGACAGGCAAAAAAGGTGAGGTTGTCGACGCGACCGATACCGGAAACGGCCCGATCAACGCACACGGTTTTCTCAAGACCGACTACGAGCCACTCAAGAAGTGGCTCGATGAGCGCTTCGAAGTCGATTACAAGCACATGACTCCTGCGCTGATTTTTGATCAGGTTCCCCTCAACGACATCAACTACGAAACCGTCAATCTTCCCGACAACGCTCAGCCATTTAACTTCTCCAGTTCAGACGTGTCTCGCCGTGAGCTGCTCAAAAAAGTATCGTCGTACTGGAGAGTCAAGATGTCACTCATCGACGACGGAGCAGGAAATCCTATTGCAGTGAGAGTCGAGGGGTAGTCTGAAAGACACTCGACCGCGCCGGTGTATAGATTCTATGCCATCTCACGGTTCAGAGAAAGACTCCGAGTGTTAGCTGTCGGAGCCGAAGTTTTCCTTTCGCTTTCCAGCGATTCGGCAACATCTACGGCTACAGCCGCGCCCGATGTATTGGATATTGATCCGTCAGTCGCTCTATTTCTTTCAACTGACAACGCGCCTCTCGCTAAATGGCTCAAAGAGCGGTTCGAGGTCGACTGCAAGCACTCACTCCCGCGCTGATCTTCGATCAGGTTCCGCTCAACGGTATCCATTACGAAGCCGTCAATCTCCCGGAGAATGCCCCGCAATTTCATTTATTGAGCGACTGAATTTTACGACGGGAATTGCTGCATAAAATCGCACTTCATTGGAATCTGAAACTGTCAATTCAACAAGACGAACAAGGGAATCCGACCGCCGTTTTGGTGGAAGGTCAGTGAGGACTCTCCGAATACACATCCCGGATCACCTCCCCCAGAATCCGGAAACCGTCCGCTACGATCTCCTCTGACTGAGTGAAGCTCACCCGGATGCACTGCTTAGCGTGCACCCAGTCGGTCATATCGAGACCGAAGAAGAAATACTCCCCCGGGACGATCACCACCCCTGCATCCTTCAGCCTGCGGTAGAGCTCGCGGCAGGAAATCGGCAACTGGTCGAACCAGAACCAGAGAAAAAACGCGCCTTCACTTTCGTGGACACGCCAGGGAACTTCGGCCGGCAGATGCTCGCGGGCCAAATTCATCGCCAAATCGGAACGACGTTGGTAGAAAGGGCGAATCACCGTTTCTGACAGTGTTAGGATCTCACCGGACTCAATCATCGGCTGGGTCAACACCTGACCAACGTTGCCATTGGCGAGGCCCACGATCGCTGTCATCGAACGCACATCGTGAATGATTTCCTCGCTGGCAATCACGATGCCGGTACGGGTTCCGGGAAGCCCCAGCTTGCTCAGGCTGAGAGTCAGAATCATGTCCTCGTCCCAGACTGGTGTCGCGTCGACAAAGAGCACTCCGGGAAAAGGTAGGCCGTAGGCATTATCGATAATCAGCGGAATACCCCGTTCCTTCGCAAGAGATCTAAGTTTCTCAATCTCATTGTCAGTCAGCACGTTACTGCTCGGATTCGTCGGCCGGGAAACGAGGATCGCACTGTGCGAATCGTCGAGATTCAGGTTATCAAAATCGATCCGGTACTTGAATCGACGCTCACCGATCAATTCAATTTTCGGACGCCGCGCATCGAACATCGGCGTCTCGGAAACGCCCTGATCGCTATAGCCAATGTATTCTGGAACAATGGGCAAAAGGATTTTCTTTTCGCGGCCATCAGTCAGCTTTCCTGCAAGCCGGTTCAGAAGAAAAAAGAAGGCAGTCTGTCCTCCGGTTGTGACAGCAACATTCTTACGCGAAATCTGCCATCCATACTCCCGCTTGAGAAATGCGGCGATCGCTTCGCGAAAATCAGGACTGCCGGCAGGTTGATCATAATCCGCCAGCATCCGGTCGAATTCATCGGGCGAATCGCTCAGTAACTCCTGCATCCGCTCCCGCCAGATCTGCTGCATCTCCGGAATGTGTCCCGGATTTCCTCCGCCCAGCATTCTCAGTCGACCTCGCCCCGATGTGAGAGCCTCGCCAAGATCGTCCATCAGTTCAGTGATGCCCGAGTGTTCAGTCAAATTCTGACCGAAAATGGATTTAGGATGGTGGAATTCGTGATTCATCTTGATCTTACGCCTACTCTTGTTCTTGATCTCAGCGCTGCCAGGAACGAACACTTTGAACTAGGGAACAAGATCAGGATTAAGAGCAAGATCAAGATTTGAATAACGAGCAGGTTTTTGGAGTAAGTTTATCCATGAACATTTCACCACCCATAGCCCTCACCATCGCCGGTTCCGATTCATCATCCGGTGCCGGCATGCAAGCGGATCTCAAAACATTCGCTGCGCACGGAGTCTACGGCGTCAATGCTCTCACCGCTACGGTCGCAGAAGTCCCCGGCGAAGTCGCGCAGTTCGCAGCGACTGCCCCAACCCTGATAGGTCATCAGCTCAACAGTGTGAAGTCGCATTTCCCTATCGCTGCAGCGAAAACCGGCATGCTGGCAACCGCAGAAATCGTCGCAATGGTGAGCGCGTTCGCATCCGAAAATCCAAGCATTCCACTGGTGGTCGACCCAGTCATTTTCGCTACCGCAGGAGCTCGCCTGCTATCCGAAGACGGAGTCGAGGAGATGAAGACCTCCCTGTTCCTGAAGGCTGCTCTTGTCACTCCGAATCTGATGGAGGCCGTAAGTCTGCTCGGAAAATATATCACCAACGAAGAAGAGCTCGCCGCCGCGCCCCAACAGCTCTTTGAACGCTACGGTGCCAATTTCCTCGTGAAAGGCGGACATTTTTCAGAAGGCGACACCATCACCGACTATCTCTGGCTTGCAGACAAAACAGTCTCATTCACACATCCGCGACTCGACATCCCGGATACCCACGGGACGGGTTGCACACTATCCGCCGCCATCACAGCAAACCTGGCAAAAGGGCAGCCCCTCGATCATGCAGTCGGCAATGCCATTGGCTACCTCGAGAAATGTCTGGAAGAGCATCATCGCTGGACCGGCGACGGGATCGACATCGCGGCGTTGAACCATTTTCCCGATGGAGTAGACTTCACCTGATCATGATTTCACGGCTGCTCATATTTTTTCTTCTGCCGACCTTGCTTCTCGCCGTAGAGGAGCCCAAGGCCCCCGACCAGCCAAAGACGGCTCCAGCTGCGGACAACCCGAAAAAGCTGCGGGAGCTGATCGACACGCTTGATCAGGCAAGTCTCCAGGAGGCTTTCCGATTGCTGACGAAGGACTACATCAACCACGAGCAGCTCGATCCGCTCGAGGTCAATCGCGCGGCGCTTCAGGGAATGCTCGGGAGACTCGACTTCGGTGCGATGCTTCTCACCGAGAAATCACGGTCTGCCCGCAATTCTCCGTTCAAATTCCACCAGGCACGCATCGACGACCAAACCGCTTACGTGCGCTTCGGTCGATTCGATCAGTCCGGCGTCGATGATCTCGACAAAGCATTGACTGAATTTTCTGCCGACAAAGAGATCGAGAATCTCATTGTAGATTTGCGATCCCCACAGGCTCAGGCCGATTTTGGAATTGCCGCAAAAATACTGAGTCGCTTTCGCCCGCCCAATGAATTGCTTTTCAAAATCCGCCGTCCGGGAAATGATCGCCCCACCCTTTTCCTGTCTCAGCCGGTCCAGGCAGGATGGCAGGGCAACGTCATCCTACTGGTCGACTACGAAACCGGCAACGTCGGCGAGATCATCGCCAAGGTTTTAAAGCGCGAGAGCAATCCGCTCATCATCGGTCAGCAGACACCCGGCTTGACCGTGGAGTACCGCGACGTCCCGCTCGGCAAGGACCGCATTTTGCGCTACGCCATCGCCGAGGTCGTTCTGGAGGATGACTCGTCGATCTTCCAGAAAGGCATCGCTCCCGACATCATTACGCCCACCACTGAGAAGGAAAAGCACGCAATCTACAAAGCAACTCAGGATGGGAAAGCACTCACAGATTTCCTCTTCCGCCAGCAGCGCCCCCGCATGAACGAAGCGGCTCTAGTGGCCGGAACAGATCCGGAAATCGACTACTACCTTCTCCTTAGCAATAACAAGCCAACTCCGTGGGACAAGACACCACCGCAAGACCGGGCCCTGCAACAAGCAGTCGACCTGCTCAATGCTACGGCATTTCTCGACTCCGCGAAAAAGAAGAAGTGATGCGCGATCCGGCTGCAGAGCTGGGCGAGCTCGACGAACAAGGCCTGCGCCGTCGACTGCGCCGTCTCGAAACTCCACAGGGAGTGCGGGTCCAGCTCGACGATGGTAAGACGTATCACAATTTCTCTTCCAACGATTACCTCGGCCTCGCGGACAACGAGGAACTAAAAGAGTCCTATTGTCGCAATGTTAGACTGCACGGAGTCGGATCAGGCGCCTCCCGGCTCGTCTGCGGCACGATGGCTCCGCACGCAGTATTAGAGAAGAAGCTGGCCCGTTTCAAAAATGCAGAAGCAGCGCTGACTTTCTCCACAGGCTTTGCGACTGCCACCGGCGCTATTCCCGCAATCTGCGGAAAGAATGACTTCATCATTCTCGACAAACTCAGTCACGCCTCGCTCATCGACGGAGCAAGATTGAGTGGCGCGACAATGCGGATCTTTCCCCACAACGACATCGAAGCTCTCTCGAAACACCTGCACTGGGCTGAGAAACGCTCCAGTGAGGATGCCAGAATTTTGATCATCACCGAGTCAATCTTCAGCATGGATGGCGATCGCGCTTTGCTGAAAGAGATTTGTGAAATCAAACGCTCGTCGAATGCCCTGCTGTTTGTCGATGAAGCGCATGCCTTCGGCATCGTGGGAAACCAGGGACGCGGGCTTGTGTCTTTGCTAGGATTGGAAGCGGACATCGATTTTCAAATGGGCACTTTCAGCAAGGCACTGGGTCTGTCCGGCGGTTACATTTGTGCGACACACGCCTGGATCGATCTGCTCATCAATCGCGCCCGCAGCTTCATCTATTCGACGGCTCCCTCCCCCGCCCTCGCCGAAACCATCTCCGATGCGCTTGACCTGGTCGCAAGCGAAACGGGCGATGCAGCCAGACGAAGGCTGGAGTCCAACATCGCCAAGCTCGCCCGCCCCACCGACAGCGCCATCGTTCCCATCATTGTCGGAGAAAACGAAGCGGCTCTCTCTGCGGCGGAGAGCTTGCGGAAACGCGGCTTTCTAATCCCGGCCATTCGCTACCCGACAGTTCCACGCGGTACTGCCCGGCTGCGCATTACGCTATCCGCAGCGCACGAACCTTCGCAGATCGAATCCCTCGATAGCGCCCTCGCCGAACTTCTATGATTCCTCTACTCTCCCGTTCATGAGATTTCTCTTACTCGCTCTTTTCGCCACAGCCGTTCACGCGGCACCGCTCGATCCGATCCCGCTTTGGCCCGGAGGCGCTCCCGGAGAGGCCGACCTCGAACTTCCCGAAGAGAAGGTAGAACTCAAAGGCGACAATGAGATCGAGATCATGTCCAATGTCAGCGACCCGATGCTGACGATGTATCCCGCAGAGAATCCGAATGGCGCTTCGGTCGTTGTTTGTCCCGGAGGCGCTTACAACATTCTCGCTTACTCGCATGAGGGGACAGAGGTCTGCGAATGGCTCAATTCCATTGGCGTTTCTGCCGCCCTTTTGAAATACCGCGTCCCGCGCCGCAAAGAGTTGGAAAAGCACCACGCTCCGCTCCAGGACGTCCACCGCGCCATCGGCATGATGCGCTCCCGCGCTGATGAATGGAACCTCGATCCAAAGCGTGTCGGCGTCCTTGGATTCTCGGCCGGAGGCCACCTTGCTGCGATGGCCGTCACTTCTGATGGCAAGCGCACCTATGAGGCGGACGAAAAGATCGACACGGTCAGCTGCATCCCGAATTTTGCAGTGCTCGTCTACGCTGCCTATCTGCTAGATGAGAAAAATCCAGACAATATTTCACCCGAACTCGACATCAACGAAACGACCCCTCCGGTGTTCCTGGTAGTTGCACACGGAGATAAGAGATTCGTCGAGGGCAGCGCCCGATTTTACATCGAGATGAGACGCCGCGACCGCGATTGCGAATTGCACATTTTCGGAAAAGGCGGCCACGGCTTCGGGTTCGCCAATACCGATGAGGAGATCAAACAATGGCCCACGCTCGCGGGAAAATGGATGGAGACGATGGGGTTACTCGGTCAGTGAAGCGATTCTCCGCGTCATCACAATTTTCTATTGGTGGACGCTTGGATGTGGTCAAAGAACCAGAGCACTGTAAGCGAGTGCTTCTCCCGAAGTGGCGGCGAGCGCCTAGCGAGTGGACGACGGAGAACGGTGCAGTCCACTCGCTGGTGCTCGCACCACTCAAGACAACAGTCGGTTACGAAAGCATTGCTCAACAGGCTGAGATGAACCTCTCTACCCTACCGAATGCCAAGGGAGGAGAAATCCTATCCGCCATGCGCGAGTTACCCCTTCGGAAGGAACTGGATTCCCCTTCTCTTTTTCGGACCCTTCGGTATTCGATGGATTGATAGCAAGCGATCAGGGAAGAAAACCAGATGGTTCGATCTCGCTTCCTCTCTTTTCCTTGCTGCCCTACTTGCTTTACCGGGTGGGACTCAGGCAAACCCGGAGGCCGATGTTATCGCCCCGGGAGGCTGGCGTGTTCCCGTAGCGGTGGGCTGCCCGGCAGCTACGGGCCCCGTTGTTCCGGAGGCCGCCGCGATGGACACGATTGGAGCCACTTAGCGGCCCCGTGGGATCTTTCCCTCCCGATAACTTGCCAGTCATCCAGTCCAAACACCATTCCCGCACATTGCCATGCATATCGTGTAGGCCCCAAGCATTCGCCTTCTTATCTCCTACCTCATGATCCCACCTTCGCTCAGTGAAGTGAGTGCCACCCGGTCACCTCCGCGGTGATGACGAGATTGATCGTCGCATGCGCCACGATCCCCGGCCACAAGGAGCCGCTTCGTTGGTAGAGCCAGCAAAAGACTAATCCGTAGACTACCACAACCAGAAATCCGGTCAGTGAATAGCCATGCATCGCGGCAAAAACAAGCGATGAAGCGAAGGCCGCCCCAATCACACCCCACTTTCGCGCCAGTCCGCCAAAGAGGAATCCACGAAAAACGATCTCCTCTGAAAACGGTGCCAGCACGACCGCGACAATAAACATCCACGCCACTGCGAGCGGGCGATCGAGCGCGCCGGGATTGAGACTATCCTGAAGCGAGCCGCCCGAAGCGGAGAAGTGGGTGATCGCGGTCAACACAATCGCAATTCCCCCGATTCCGCAAAGCCCGAAGCGGACCAGCGCGCCCCCGCTCCAATTCGGACGCCTCATTCCCAGCAACCTAAGCGACGCCCGGAATCCAGGAGTCAGACGATAGATGAGCCAAATCGGAGGCACGATCATGACAGTGGCACCGGCGATCACGGTTCCGACATCTGCACTTCCCAGAAGAAATGCCGGGAACGAAAACGCGAAGGCAAGCAGTCCGCCGATCATCTCCGCGAAAAGGAACTCGCGCAGCAAATGCATCACCCGCCATCTCCCACTTAATCGAAAAGCATACGGTCGCTGGGGATACGATTTTCGTTTTACCAAAAACCAGATCAACGATATCAGAATCGCGCCCCCAACGAAGAGCATCAGAGCATGAGCGGCCAATCCCCGCCGGATCAACTTCGTCCCCCGCCCCACCAGCCAATCCGCTACCGCTTCGTCGTTCTGAACGAACGCCGTGTAGTGCCATTCCGGAAGCTCCCAGGATTCGTCATCGATGCGCTCGCGAAGCCACTTTCTTGTCTCTCCGGAAGGCTTCTCTCCGCTGATGATGGAACGCACCAGCGCAGCCTGCCGTCCTCCTCGGCCCGAATCGATTTGCCCCAGCGCCTGCTCAGCGCGCTCGTCATCACCCAGGACATGGAATGCCAACGCCCATCGAGGCAGTGACAAATCCGGTATCGGCTCGGATACGAGAGACTGATCGAATAGCTCCGCCAGGGCTTCTGAGAGGCCAGCATCAGAAATCGAAGCAATATCAGCAATCGTCTCTGGAACGCTCGCATTCGCGTAGTGAACCAGCACTGCCGACTCAGCAACCCGGCTATAAGCAAAATCATTGTTCCCCTTGGTCGCGAAGGCAGCGACAAGCACAGTTAGGAGCCATATTCCGCCCAGGATCGCGACAAGCCACCATTGGACACCATCATTCTCCCATCTCCTGCGCGTCTGGATATGCATCAAATTACAGTTGTTGGGATCATACTTATGCCGAAGGTGAACAGGGTCGTCAACTGGAAGCCTCGATCGCCCCCCTGCCCGACAGGTTGCTCCCGAGTCATGGTGAAATAGCATTTGTCGGCCCACTTCCGGAGACGTTCACGTGTGATCTCGGGATCAGAACCTGACTGGAATTCGCGATTAATACAGATATTCATGTGTGAGATTTTCTGGCCCAACCCACCAATGGTCTCAATTTCTTACTGAGCCGTCGCGATGACTGGGTTACAGAAAATTGAGGTCATTTCCGCCTAACAGGCTTAAATCCTGCATTCAACCCTACTAAATCTGCGGGATAGGGTCACTTTCATCGAGACTTCCTCTGCAATTACCGCATTCGTATCATCAACACCTAACGAGATAATATCACCAATGAATTTCGAAAATTTCGACCTCTCTAAAATCGACTTTGAAAAGATCACGGTGGACTATGTCTTTCCGTGGGGAACGAATCTGATCTTCGCGATTCTGATCTTCATCGTTGGTTCGATGATCGCGAAATGGTTGATACGAGCAATCACCCGGGCACTAGGTCGATCCAAACTGGACGATATGCTCGTTCGGTTCATCACCAATATCTTGCGGTG
>Ga0222633_1001679_pt1 | contig 10840 bp, 10 predicted proteins | sample AntAcemetageno48_FD_179816 | JGI IMG/M metagenome (GOLD analysis project Ga0222633, IMG submission 179816) | Saline water microbial communities from Ace Lake, Antarctica - #48 | ecosystem: Environmental > Aquatic > Non-marine Saline and Alkaline > Saline | place: Antarctica: Ace Lake | collected... | reverse complement strand
ACTTTGAGCATGTGCAGCCGCTTTCTCGCCCTTGTGATACCACTCCGGCAAACCCGGCAACTGGATTGGCTCGGCCATAAGCGACTCATCGTCCCAGTTCCGTGACAGATTCTGCAGATAGACAATCAGAGAGCTGACATCCTCATCACTGAAGTCTACGAAAAACGGCATGGCAGTGCCGGAGATACCGCTTCGAATCGTTCGCCGCAGGTCATCGTCGACCGGGAGTTTCCCAAACGGAGTTGTGCGGAACTTGAAGACACCGGTCCGGAAATTGCGCGGCTTGTCTTTCAGTTCAGCTGCCCACGGTCCATTACCACGTCCCGTTTCCCCGTGGCATACCGTGCAGTTCTTCTGGAACAGGTAGCGCCCTTTCATGTAGAGGTGAAGTTCCTCCCGCTTATCCGCAGATTCGTCGGCTCTGACTGCTTCGGGCAAAGACAGCACACCTGCAAAAAGGAGGATCCACCATCCACCTCCGGCAACTTTGCAAATCTGCGGCCCGTCTAACATGAGGGAAATTCCATCGATTCGCCTGATACTGCCACGCATAACTTGCTTAGTATCATGCATATCTTTTGATCGAGGTGATTCCTGACTCAATTGCAGGTTAGTGGATAAGCGAACGAGGAATGTCAGATGTCGATTTTTTGATCAAACTTGAGGGATTCCCCAAAAAGAAATTGGCAAGGAACCAATCAGAGTAGCCAATCTTCTGCTACATCAGTATGAGAGCTTGATTGCAATTCAATCCTTAGTCCGGTTCCTTGTTGGCACTCTCCGCCGAGAGAGTTTTCCTCCAGGCCTTCGAGAGAATTATTCATGAAACCAACAGTTGCCGATAACAAACCTATTCCCGTAGACCTCAAGGCTGGGGAGGAATATTATTTTTGCGCCTGCGGCAAGTCTGCCAATCAACCCTTCTGCGACGGATCCCACAAGAGAACTGCTTTTACGCCGAAGCCTTTTACGGCGGAGGAAGGCGGGGAGGCTTATCTCTGCCAGTGCAAGCAGACCGCCAATCCGCCTTTCTGCGATGGGACGCATGCTAAAATTCCAGCGGATCAAGTTGGCCGGGAGTTTGCCCTTGAATCGAGCGCCGACGCGGACGCCATGCCGGAGCCAGAGGCCACGCCGGAGGAGCCTACCGTAGCGTTCATCGCGAAGGACTAAGTAAACTCTGCCACCACGGTGAGATGGGAGCCATGGGGGTTCCCCGCGCGGAGTTGCCTGATGGGAACAATATTCAGTTCATGGTGGCGCAACTTTCCACCAAGCCACTTCTCGAAGATGTGGTCGTCGGAACCGAACTCGTCATCGGACCTGAATCCAAAAAGCCGCTTCATCTTAAGATTCCGCATTTTGTCAGCGACATGAGCTTTGGCGCTTTGTCAGAGGAAGCCAAGGTATCGATGGCGAAAGGAGCAGAGCTAGCGGGCACGGGCATTTGCTCCGGAGAGGGCGGAATGCTTCCCGACGAGCAGCAAGCGAACAGCCGCTATTTTTACGAGTTGGCCTCCGCCAAGTTCGGCTACGAGGAATCGCTACTCGCCCGCGTTCAGGCCTTCCACTTCAAGTGTGGGCAGGGAGCGAAAACGGGAACGGGGGGCACCTGCCGGGCAACAAGAACACCGGTCGCATTTCCGAAGTGCGTGGCATTCCGGAAGGCCAGGCTGCGGTATCTCCTCCCACCTTTTCCGATCTCAATACTGTTAAGGATTTCTCCAAGTTTGCCGACCGCGTGCGAGAAGTGAGCAGTGGCATCCCTATCGGTTTCAAGCTTAGCGCGCAGCACATCGAGCGAGACATTGACTTCGCGGTTGCTGCGGGGGCCGACTACATCATTCTCGACGGCCGCGGTGGAGGTACAGGAGCGGCACCTTTGCTCTTCCGCAACCACATCTCCGTTCCTACCATTCCGGCTCTTGCCCGGGCAAGGCACCACCTCGACAAAATTGGTGCCAGCGGACGCGTTACCCTTATCATAACCGGAGGACTGCGGACGCACACTGACTTTGCCAAGGCCCTGGCTCTGGGAGCAGACGGAGTTGCGATCTCAAACTCGGCGATGCAGGCGATCGGTTGCGTCGGCGCTCGAATCTGTAACACCAATCTATGTCCTGCGGGGATCGCCACCCAGAAGCCGGAGCTTCGCAAAAAGTTAAAAGTCGACGTCGCAGCACAACGTCTAGCGAATTTCTTCGAAGCGAGCGTTGAACTGATGCAGGTTCTGTCGCGTGCCTGTGGTCACAATCACCTGAATCAGTTCAGTAATAATGACCTCGCCAGCTGGGATAAAATGCTTGCTGAGTTGGCGGGCATCGAATGGTCAGGCTTCAGCGAAGACCGGTGAGTCGAGCATGGCGCGGAGCGTCCGGTTGGATTCTGCATTTCAACAATTTCACAAGCGCTTCGACCCCCGTCAGATTGCCGGTTTTTCGCCAGGCTGCGGAAAACAGCAGGGTTAGCTTCGGCTTTTTCATTTTTACGAAGACGACTCCGTGATGGGGGAGTTGGATGCGATCAGCCGGGGCCATGGCCACTCCGGCACCGCCTCCGGAAGGTCTGAAACTGCGGGGAACGCAAAGCGGGCCGGTGAGCAGTTGATGACGGGGCCTCGCACAATCGCGCTCCCGCTTGCGCCTCTCCAAAATGCGGCTTGACTTTTTGAGCCGTTCATGGACCCTTCGCCGATATGTTCCTGAACGCACCCAGCATCCTTTTTCGATGCGTCGCCAGTTTTTCTCTGGCGCTGTGGGGGGTATCGGCGCATCACGATGTGCTGCTGAATCTGGCCGATCTGGATCACCACCACGATCACCACGTCGTGGCAGATCATGGGCACTCCCATCAAGGCGGACATTCGCACTCGAGTGATCCTGAACACAACCATCGGGATTCGATTCCGTTGCCCGATAGCCATACGGACCCGATCACTCCGAATTTAGCGAAGGTTGCAGTAGATGGTCCGAAGCAAGTATCCGACACAAATTCCTGGCTTCTCGCATCTGTGGGCTTCTTTCTCTTTGGGACGTTAGATTCCGAAATTGAAGATCCGCCTAGGCTTTTAGATTCGGATCTCGATCCGCCAGTGTTGCTATTGCTGGCCCATAGCGTTCAGTCGAACGCTCCTCCTGTTCTTTCCTAACGGACCGCGCTCTCCCCGTCGGAGAGTCCATCGTCTGTTCTTCTCACGTCCATTCGGCGCTCTGTCGAAACGTGAGCATAATTCGCATTTCACGAGGCTTTGCGGACTCGTGTAATCAACTCTCTCTAAACTTTTTCCAACCTATTTCTAAAAATTCATGATTCACTATCTACCTGACAAATCCCCGGAACGTCTCAAGGCGATTCTCTCAGGTCTGGTGGCGGGATTGGCAGTTTGCGCGATGCTTTTGTTCGCCGGGTGCCAAACTTACCAACCTGAGGCGCTTGCGCGTCCTCTTCACAAGGAAGCATTCGAGTCGCGGCAGGCATCGAGCGAAAGCGTCGAGAAGTTTGCGAAGCGACTTGGTGAGGAAACTTCCTACAACAAGACGTTCAATGCCATCGATGGTCTTTCCCTTGGCGAAGGCCAAACAGTGGCGCTGGTATTCAATCCCGACCTTCGCGTCGCTCGCCTTCGGGCGGGGGTGGCAGAAGCAACGGCGGAATACGCCGGTCTCTGGGACGATCCCGAACTGAGCATCGACGTGCTGAACATCACTTCAAATGTTCCCGCTCCATGGGTAAATGGTTCCGCACTCGCTTTCACCATTCCGGTCTCCGGGCGATTGAAAGTGGAAAAGCAGCGGGCTGAGGCGGAGAAGCATGCCGAGTTGGATCGGGTTGCAGAGGCGGAGTGGGAAGTTCTCCGCAACGTTGGCGACGAATGGTTGACGTGGTCCGCACAGCGCTACCGGTCGGAACAAGCGATAGCGATAGGCGATCAACTGAATTTGATCGTCGTCTCTACCTCCCGCATGGCTAGTGCCGGGGAACTGCCCCGAACCGAAGCGGCACTCTTTACCGTTGAGCGGGCGAGTCGTCGAGCCGAGCGGGAGCGATTCCAGGGCGAACTGGAAGAAAGCGAGCAGCGCTTGCGGTCGCTCATGGGGCTCTCTCCGTCGGCTGATCTGAGCCTGATATCAACACTTTCGGCAGGATCTGCACCCTCCGGAAACAGTGAGCCTTTCGAGAGCAACCCAACCCTCGTTCGTCTCCGGAGTGAGTATGAAGTTGCGGAGAAAACATTGCATCGCGAGATCAAGAAGCAGTATCCCGATCTAACGTTTGGCCCTCAGGGCGAGAAGGATCAGGGCCAGTCGAGAATCGGATTTGTCGGGGCGATCCCGATCCCAATCCTGAACTCGAACAAGGGCGGAATTGCCGAGGCCAAGGCCGAACGGGAGTTGGCCCGAGCCGTCTATGAAACAGAATACGAACGCCTTGTAGGACGCATCGCGGTTGCTCGCGCCCGCCTCGACGGGTTACAGGCTCGCTGGTCCACGGTCGACGGAACCCTCGTTCCACTCGTCGATCGACAGGTCGCCGACGCGGGACGCCTTGTCGATCTTGGCGAAGGAGGCAGCCTCGTCCTTCTGGAAAGTCTGGTCCGCGCCCATGAGGCGAAACTCGAACTCATCGACATTCAACTCAACACGGCCCGGACAAACAACGAACTCCGATATCTCATCGGTACGGGAAACCGAAAATAAACATCCAAAACGTCTTTTCGTTATGAAACCATTTTCATCATATTTTATTCTATCAATTACAGTGTCGTCACTGCTGCTTTCATGTAGCCGCGACGAAGAAGCCGGCGGCGAGTCCGCCGAAGAAGCCGGTGGGGAGCAGCCCACCAATCGCGTGGAAATTCCCTCCACCGTGAGAAACAACCTCGGCATCACTTTCGCCAAGGTCGAGCGTCGCAATGTCGAAACGACGATACGTGTGCCGGGCTCTTTCGAGCTGGAACCTCTTGCCCGGCAGGAGCATCGCCTCCTTCTACCCGGACAAGTGGAGTTTGCCGTCAATGAACTCGACGAAGTGAAGCCGGGCGAGGTTCTCTATCGCTTCCGTTCGCCGAAGTGGCTGGAACTGCAATCGGAGATCGACCTGGCAAAGGCGTCGCTGGATCAGGCAGAAACCCAATACGAGGCCGTGTCGAAAAGACTGGAGGCTCTGCGTGGCGCTGAGTTCAAGAATGCGGAGTTGGAAGCGAAAGCGGCGGAATGGAAAGGCGAACTCGTCAAACGGGAAGCGGAAATGCAGGCTGCGTTGAATCGAGCGGTCCGACTCTGGAATCTCCACGACTCCTCGGGAGTTGGGGAGATGACGCCAACCGAACTACTTGCCGAAGTCGAGAAGGCGGGCCAGAAAGTGCCCTTCTACCAGACGATCAGCAGCATCGAGGTGCGGGCGACCGAGTCCGGCTTTGTCGAATCACTTGCCGTGACGAACGGAGCTTTCGTGGAGGAAGCCACGCTCATCCTGACTACGGTCGATCCGAAAAGAGTGCGCTTTCGCGCTCTAGGGCTTCAGAGTGATCTCGCCAAATTCGGGGAGGCGTCACCGGTCCGTATCGTTCCACCTCAGGGAGGCGGCTCCGACATCAATGAATCGGTCGAAGCTGAACTCAAAGTAGGTCTCTCCGCCGATCCGAATCAACGCACCGTCACGCTTTTTGCCCACCCGACCGAGTTGCGTCCGTGGATCCGCCCGGGCGTGTCCGCGTTTCTCGAAGTGGCGTCGGATTCCAGCGGGGGGATCGTGCTAGCGATTCCGCGTTCATCAGTCGTGAAAGACGGAATTACCCATGTCTTTTTCAAGCGGGATCCTGTCGACGCCAACAAGGCGATCCGGGTCGAGGCCGATCTCGGTGTCGATGACGGTCGCTGGATAGAGGTGAAAAGCGACGTCGGTCCCAACGACGAAGTCGTCCTCGACGGAGTCTATGAATTGAAGCTTGCCACGTCTCAGAGCGGCTCTTCTCAAAAGGGTGGCCATTTCCACGCCGACGGAACCTATCACGCGGAGGAAGAATAAGATGCTGACTCGATTGATTAAATTCTCTCTGGACCGCGCTACCCTGGTCCTGCTGATGGCAGTCGTCCTTTTGGTGACCGTCGTCGCGCGTATCAAGTCCACGCCGGTGGACGTCTTTCCGGAACTGAACGCACCGACCGTCGTGATCATGACGGAAGCGCCCGGACTGGCGGCGGACGAAGTGGAACAATATGTCACTTTTCCCATCGAAACGACGGTCAATGGAATGCCCGGCGTGCGGCGTGTTCGCACCACCAGCGCCATTGGTTTGTCGGTTTCCTATGTCGAGTTCGACTGGGGCATCGACATCATGACAGCGCGGCAACTCGTCTCTGAGCGGCTCGATTCCGTCCGTGAAGACTTGCCGCCCGATGCCCATGCCGAGATGACTCCTATCACCTCGATCACCGGAGAAATAATGCTGCTGGCAGTGTCTTCGCCCGAGGGAACAAAGAGCGACTTGGAAATTCGTGCCTTCGCGGAATACGAACTTCGTAACAAGTTGCTCGGCATTCCGGGCGTTGCTCAGATTTCCGTGATCGGCGGCGAACTTCCCGAATATCAGGTGGTCGTCAATCAGGACAAACTGCGGCTCTACAATTTGACCATCGCGGACGTCGCTGAGGCGGCTGGTGCGGCTCACAGTACGCTGAGCGCCGGCTATCTTCCTGACGTTGACTCGCTGGAGTTGCCGGTCCGCCAGAGCGGTCGGGTACGGTCGGTCAAAGACATAGCGGGGACGATGATCAAATACCAGGACCAGTTCCCGGTTACGATCGGACAGGTCGCGGATGTCAGAATGGGAGCAGCGCCGAAACGCGGAACCGGAGCGGACGGCGGCAAGCCTGCGGTTGTCATGACGGTTCAGAAGGCGCCAGGCACCAACACGCTGGCGATCACAGAGCGAATCGACGCGATGCTCGATGAATTGGAACCCTCGCTGCCGGAGGGCATCCACGTGAACCGGAACATTTTCCGGCAAGCCAATTTCATCGAGTTGTCGGTGGAGAATGTGTTCCACGCCCTTCGCGACGCGGCCATCATCGTTTCGGTCATTCTCATTCTATTCCTTCTCAATGTCCGTACGACTGTGATCACGCTGACCGCCATTCCTCTCTCGTTGGCGGTGGGTCTGCTCGCTCTCGACTGGATGAACATGACCATTAATGTCATGACTCTCGGCGGGCTGGCCATTGCCGTCGGCAGTTTGGTCGACGACGCCATCATCGACGTGGAAAACGTCTTTCGCCGGTTGAACCAGGACGCTGCCAAACCGGAATCCGAACGGCAGCCGCGGCTCAAGGTGATCCTCGATGCGAGCAACGAGATTCGACCCGCTATGGTTTTCGCGACCATCATCATCGTACTCGCGTTCCTCCCTCTCATGTTTCTCGAAGGGATCGAAGGACGCTTTTTCCGTCCTCTCGGAATCGCGTTCGGCGTATCCATCATCGCCTCGCTTATCGTGGCCCTGACGGTGACGCCGGCAATGTGCCGCTACCTCATGAAAGGCCGTGCCGGCCACTCGGAGTCGGAGGATTCGGGACTCGTCCGCTGGCTGAAGCGTGTTTACCGACCGACTGTCACATGGGCGGTGCGCCGCCGGAAACTGGTGATCATCGCGGCTGTTCTGACAACTGCCGGTGCCGTCTGGCTGGGTAGCACTTTCGGCAAATCTTTTCTCCCGGAGTTCAACGAGGGCACCTTCACGGTGGGACTCTTCGCGACACCGGGAACATCCCTAAAAGCGAGCGACCGTATCGCCCGGTCGATCGAGGGACAGCTTCTTGCCATCGATGGCGTCAGGAGCGTGACCCGCCGAACCGGACGAGCCGAGCGCGACGAGCACGCCGAACCGGTCAGTAATTCAGAAATCGACGTGACTGTGAAATCCGGCTTCCAGAAGGACGAGGTGCGGGCAAAAATCAGCCAAATCCTCGAGAGCGTCCCCGGAGTCACGACGAACATCGGGCAGCCGATTGAGCACCGACTCAGCCACATTCTTTCGGGCACACCGGCAGCGATCGCCATCAACGTCTATGGCGACGATCTCGCCACTCTGCGCGTGATAGCCAAGGAGATCGAAGCGGTATTGAAACCCTTGCCCGGCACCCGCGATGTCGCCGCGAGCCGCGAGGTCATGATCCAGTCTCTACCCGTGCGCTATCGTCCCGAAGATCTCGCCGCCTACGGACTCACGCCGACATCCGCAGCAAGCCAGGTGCGAAGCGCGATTTTCGGAGAAACGGTCGCGAGAGTGAACGAGGGCGTGCGCCGCTACGATCTTGCCGTTCGCCTCGACGAGTCGGATCGAAACGAACTCCGGGATTTGAAGAACCTGATTCTGCGCGGAGAAGGAGGCGCTCAGGTCCGGCTGGAAGAGGTAGCTGATATCGGGCCGGAGATGACCTCGAACCTGATCGCCCGCCAGAATGCCCAGCGCAAAGCAATCGTCACCCTGAACCTCGACGAAGGCTACAACCTCGGACACATGGTCGAGCAGGTGCGCGAACGGGTCGACCCCATCGTCCAGCAACGCGGCTACACCGTCGAATACGGAGGACAGTTCGAGGCCCAGCAGGCCGCGAGCCGGACGATTTTCATGTTCAGCGGCCTCGTGGTCCTCATCATGGCGATGCTTCTCCAACTGGCAATCGGATCGTTTCGGGTTGCTCTCTTGGTACTGGTCAATCTTCCGCTCGCCCTGATCGGTGGGATCGTGGCGATCTACCTCGCCGAATCGCCGAACGTGTTTACCAACACCTTCGCGCTGTTTGGGCTGGGCGGACACTACACCGCGCCTGTGATCTCCATCGCCAGCATGGTTGGTTTCATCACCCTGTTCGGGATCGCCGTGCGAAACGGAATTCTGCTGGTCAATCACTACGACCATCTCATGCAGCACGAGGGCAAGACGATGTACGAGGCCATCGTGCAGGGCTCGTCGGAGCGACTCGTTCCCATTCTGATGACCGCCCTTACCGCCGCACTAGCTGTCGTTCCGATCGTGTTGAAGGGCGACCAACCGGGGAACGAGATTCTCGCTCCGCTTTCCGTGGTCATTCTCGGTGGTCTTCTTTCGTCCACCTTCCTCAATCTCATCATTGTCCCGGCAGGCTACGCGGCCATACACCGCGTGTCCGCCGCCAATCCAAATTCAAAATCCAAACCAGAACCCAAAAAACACAAATGAAAATGAAAAAACTGAACTACATCATTCCTGCAGCACTTGCAGCCCTCGGGCTTTTCACAGGCTGCGGCGACTCTACTACCAGCAGCACTCCCGCCCCTGACGACGATCACGGCCACGCTCATGAAGACGGCAAAGGCGACCATGCCCACGAAGAGAAAGAGGAGGAGCATGAACACGAGCACGAAGAGATCGCGCTCGGCACGCACGACGTCGGCGGTATCTCCGTCGAGGCCGCCCAAGGACATGGCAACGTTGAACCCGGAAAAGAAGGTCATCTTGTCATCAAACTTCCATACAATGACAATGGTGAAACGGTCGTTAGAGCTTGGATCGGAACTGACGACCGCACGCTCTCGGCAACCGGCAAGGGGGAATATGCCCCGTCGCACGATGATTTCGACATCCACGCAATCGCCCCGGACCCGCTTCCGAACGGTGCGAAGTGGTGGCTCGAAATCGAGAAACCCGATGGCACCAAGACCGTAGGCTCGATTCCATTGCTTAAGGATGTGAAGAAGGGCTGAGCATCTAAGAGTTTTTCCATAACCCGTGGTGGTGGGGCTCGTAGGCTTCAGAAGCTTGAAGCCTACGAGGACTCGCTTTCTCAGATTTCAACTAGTCACCCGATACTCTGATGCTGCCCCTCGTAAAGATCCTTACTTCTGCTGTCTTGATCTACGTCGTCAACGAGATTGTTGTCCGACATAGCAAACCACTCTTTGGAAGTTTGATCGCTTCGCTACCCCTGGTTTCCTTGCTAACATTCTTCTGGATCTGGTTCGATCTCCGCTCACAACCAGAAGGGTTTGCACCAAAGCTCGCAGCTCATTCGACCGGATTATTCTGGTTCGTGATTCCGTCGCTTCCAATGTTTCTTCTAATTCCATGGATGTTGAAGAAAGGAATTGGTTTTTTGCCCAGCATGGCAGCGGGATGTTTGCTGATAATGGTACTCTATTTCATCATGGCGAAAGCATTGGAGAAATTCGGTATTGCGATGTGATGAGGCCGCGAGAGGTGACTGCATACACTGAATGAAAGGAGGAGGGACTGAATGGAAATGACTTAATTCGCGGTACCCCTTGTCCTCGCTGGAACTTTGAATTCCTGTGCGCTGGGCCGGTCACAACTGGTGGTCGGATCCTGACCTTTTTCAACCTGATCATCGGTCTTGGCATCGTTGCCGTTCCCACCCGGTTGTTTGCTTCGGCGCTCTCGAAATCCCGGGAAGTCGAAGAACTCATACAGGGAAGGCGTGGACGACCGGATACTCGTTCCGAATAGTCGGTAATTTCCTTCAAACGCCCCCGGTTTCGCCCTTCAACAACTCGACCAGCGCCTCAACCGCTGTCAGATCGCCGGTTTTTCGCCACGCTGCGGAAAACAGCAGGGTCAGTTTCGGCTTCTTCATTTTTACGAAAGCGACTCCGTGATGGGGCAGTTGAACGAGGTCGGCCGGGGCCATGGCCACCCCGGCACTGCCTCCGACGAGGCCGAGCAGTTCGGACAAACCGTTGGCTTGCAGGATCACTTCCGGATTGATGTTTGCTTTGGAAAACATCTCGGCCATCATTTGCGGGCGTCCGGGGAAATGTTTCTCGTGCAACGTGACAAAGGTGT
>Ga0222633_1001678_pt1 | contig 10841 bp, 11 predicted proteins | sample AntAcemetageno48_FD_179816 | JGI IMG/M metagenome (GOLD analysis project Ga0222633, IMG submission 179816) | Saline water microbial communities from Ace Lake, Antarctica - #48 | ecosystem: Environmental > Aquatic > Non-marine Saline and Alkaline > Saline | place: Antarctica: Ace Lake | collected... | reverse complement strand
GAAAAACAGCTCCCGCAATCCCCACCGGCACCGCCAGAGCCGTGGCGAGGATCGTCACTAGAAAAGACGCCACCAACATCGGGACCAGAGCGAATTGCGGATCGCGCGCCGAACCCGGCTGCCAAAATTCATCGGTGAAGAGCCGGAGCAAAATACCCGAGTCGAGCGCCGGCTTCGCCCCTTGAAAAAGAAACCAGACTACCAGAAGCACGAGTCCTCCAGAAATGATCGCCAGCAGTCCGAGAACGAACTCGACAGCCTTATCGATCCGGAACCGGGACATAGAGATGGCCTTCGATAATGTCGTCGATCTCACGAGATTGAAGGAAATCGAGAAACTCCTTTGCCTCCGGTTTCAGTTCGCCATGCGACACCACCTGGAGCGGTCGGGTGATGGGGAATGTCCCTTTCGCCACTGCTTCGGTCGTTGCCGCCACACCGTCACAAGCGATGAGCTTGATCGGCGTTCCGGCAGCGGCCTCGCTCGCCGCTGCACCGATGGAGACGTAGGCGATCGAATTGACATTTCCCGCGACCGTCTTGATGGCGTGCTGGTTTTCACCAACGATCACGTCGGCCGCGATGTCAGCACTATCGAGCCCCGTGTAGCCGAGAAAAACTTCCAGCGTGGCGCGACCCTCGGCTTTGCTCGCGACTACAATCTCGCCATCTCCCCCGCCCAGGTCCGACCAGATTTCCACTTTACCGGTATAAATATCAACGAGTTGTTCCTTTGTTAGATCGGAAACCGGGTTCCCGGAATTCACAATCACGCAGACGCCATCCATGGCGATGCGGTGGGACTTCAGCTCCGATTCCTCCGGTTTCAGAGCGCGGGAAATCATTCCCAAATCAGCGAGGCCGGACATCGCATCCGCAATCCCTCGCGACGAGCCGCCCGATTGCACATCGATGCGGACGCCGGGGTGACTTTCCTCGTAACGTTTCGCCGCGTCGGTCGCCACCGGGGCCACGGTGCTCGATCCGGTGAGAACTACAGTTTGGCCATCTTCGCTTTCGCGCCCGCAACCGCTCAGTGCAACGAGACTGACGCACGCTAACAGTATGGGCAAATACCTCATCATCGATTAGCAGCAGTTCGATTCGAATGACAGTTGGCAACAACCCAGATCGATTGTCTTGCCGTGCCGGCGCATTTCCACTGCGGGCGCGAGTCGGTAGAGGACGGCTTTGCCATCGCGCTCGGACTCGACGATGCCGGCATTTCGGAGCAGCCGCAGATGATGCGACAGCAAGCTCTGCTCCACATTGAGATTCGTCTGTAACTCCCCGGCGTGACGCTCCCCTTCCATCAGGTATTTCACGACCCTCAGTCGCGTATCATCGCCGAGTGCTTTCAGCAGATCAGCGCAGGAGAGTTCAGGAGCTTCGACAGGCATGGACTTCTATTTATATGAAAATTCATTCATGTCAACAGCAGCCTTAACAGAGTAGTATGAGTGACTCAACCCCATTTGGGTCACAGGCTCAGGCGAAATCGCCGCTCTCGCCGGATTCGTTTTCCTCCTGCATCTTTTTCAAGACGATGGACATGTCCTCAACGGACTCCCAGACGTGTTCGGCAACCAGAATCGGCGCTTCCGCCTGCACGGCCAAGGCAATGCTATCACTGGGACGCGCGTCAATTTCGACGATTTTTTTCTCCTCCAGCTCATTCTCCGCAATGAGAATCAGCCGGGCGTAGTAGACGGTGTCAGAGAAATCGTTGATGACGACCCGGTCGACGTGCGCTCCCAGAGCAATGAGAACATCGGCAAACAAGTCGTGAGTCTGGGGGCGCGGCTTGGGCGTCCCGTGGAGAAACATGTTGATCGCTGACCCGACCGCGTGGTCGACATAGATCACGAACACTTTCTCGTCGTTTCCGATAAAAACGGCGGAGCCCGCACTGGTAGCGAGTACGTTTTTGACTTCGACTTCGACGACGGGTTTCTGCATGGCTGCGAACAGGGTCAGTAGTATCGTGAGCGATTGGGAAATTCGCAAACGGGGATCGTCCGAATCACGGCTCCCGTTCGCTGACAAATTGGCGATGCTCCGCAGAGACGCGAATGTATTTTTCGGCGAGCTTTCGCAAATCGGTTTGCTCTTCGTCCGACAGAGCCCGCACGACGCGGGCTGGACTGCCCATGACGAGCGATCCCTGAGGAATCTGCATGCCTTTGGGGACGAGCGATCCCGCAGCAACAAGACTCCGCGCTCCGACGACTGCGCCATCCATAATGATCGCGCCCATCCCGATCAGGCATTCGTCCTTCACTTCGCACGCATGCAGCATGGCGCGGTGCCCGACACTGACGTGGTCACCCACAATGGTTCCGATGTCGCTGGCGAGATGAATGACCGTTCCGTCCTGAATATTGCTACCAGCGCCAATCACAATTCGCTGAATGTCGGCCCGGAGCACGCATTGGTACCAGACACTCGATTTTTCGCCGATGGTGACGTCGCCGACGATGACGGCTCCGGGAGCGACAAAAGTCGTTGTGTGAATGTTAGGCAAATTTCCGAGATGAGTGCTGATGGGCGATCCTGTCATTTGTGTAAATTCTGGGAGGACGACCTGATAAAAATCAAGCAGAAATCCTTAAAATTTAAGCTTGCCAAAATATCAATCGATTCGTAGTAAAGGGAGACAAAACAACTCCAAGCCGTTGATACACGGGGATTCCCAGTGATTCCCCGCTGAAAAAACGGCTTTACTTAGCAACCCACCCAAACTACCCATTCGTGATGAACAAAGGAGAACTCATAGAAGCAGTCCAGAATACACTCGGCGGAGACACCTCGAAAAAAGCCTCTGAGGAGGCAGTCAAGGCGGTCCTCGAAAACATTGCCACAGGCGTGAAGAAAGACGGTAGCGTTCAGCTGCTCGGCTTCGGCACGTTCGAAATCCGCAAGCGTGCCGCGAGAACCGGCCGTAACCCTAAGACGGGCGAGTCGATCCAAATCAAGGCATCCAAGACTGTCGGCTTCAAGCCGTCGTCCGCGTTGAAAGGATCTCTGCTGTAAGACTGCGGCGGGGGAAACCCCCAATATTTAAATCCGAAAAAGCGTGGCAGTTTCTGCTGCGCTTTTTTCGTGCCCCGCGATACAGAAACTGGCGTCAGCCCTTGTGGGATGGGGGTTTGATCGGGATTGCGATCGCTTCGCACTGCTGCCTCCAGCCTTTAAAATTCCACTCATTGGGAAATCCCGCACACTGCTTTGGCTTCACCGGATTAATCTGGCAGGAGTTGCCTTCAAGAAAAATACACTCCCCATTTTTCCGTTCTTTCAGAGTGAGGCCGGTACGGGAAATCCGCAACGTCGTATGCTCGGCGACGAAGTCGTATAGCGTCATGCCGAGAAACTCAGAGATTTTTTCCATCTCCGCGTCGGAAACGGGAACTTCACCAGGCCAGCGACAGCAGTTCCCACACCGCTGGCAAGCGTAGCCCATCCCCTCTTCCATATCGTAGACATTCACGCCTGAGGATCGTACGGCTCCGAATGGATTTCCACTCGTTTTCCGGCCCAAAAGTCGGGTTCACGGAATTTTAACATATTTTCTTTTCCTCCTATTCGGCCTAGTGGAAAAAAGAAATCGCCGTGCTAATGTTCCGGATTCATGAATTAATTGTCGGTGAGACGACTGGGAGACCGCGGCGAAATCGCGGTGAACCTCCCCATTTGCCTGAATGATAGGAAAAATAATCGGAGCTTTTTCGAGCGACATCGGAATCGATTTAGGCACGGCCAATACGCTTGTGTATGTGAAAGACCACGGAATCGTGCTTCGTGAGCCTTCAGTGGTCGCCGTCAAAGCGGGAACAAATTTCGTTCTGGCAGTGGGTGACGACGCAAAGCGAATGCTGGGTCGCACCCCGGGCAACATCATCGCCGTGCGTCCATTGCGTGACGGAGTCATTGCCGACTACGAGGTGACTGAAGCGATGCTGAAACACTTTGTGCAGAAAGTTCACAACCGCCGCAACTGGGTTCGCCCGCGGATTGTGATCGCAGTCCCTTCCGGAGTAACGGAGGTGGAGAAACGTGCCGTCAACGAATCGGCCGCCGCTGCCGGCGCTCGTGAGGTCCACCTGATTGAGGAGCCGATGGCCGCCGCGATCGGGATCGGCCTTCCAGTGCAGGAGGCCGCTGCAAACATGATCGTCGATATCGGCGGGGGCACGACGGAGGTCGCCATCATCTCGCTCTACGGACTCGTCTACAGCCGCAGCGTCCGAGTCGCTGGTGACGAGCTCGACGAGTCCATCATTAATTACTTAAGGCGGGCCTACAATCTGATGATCGGCGAGCGCACCGCCGAAGAGATCAAGATCCGGATGGGATCGGCCTACCCGCAGGCGAAAGAAACGACGGTAGAGGTAAAGGGCCGGGATTTAGTGGCCGGGCTACCGAAAACGGTCAAAGTGACTTCTCAAGAAATCCGGGAAGCTCTTCTCCAGCCGCTCAATATCATCATCGACTCGATTCGGATGTCTCTTGAGCGCTGCCCGCCGGAGCTCTCGGCCGACCTCGTTGATCGCGGCATCATGCTGGCCGGTGGCGGGGCCCTGCTGAAGGGGCTTGATAAATTGATCTCTGAAGAAACCGGCCTTCCGGTTCACGTTGCTGACGATCCGCTCAGTGCCGTCGCGGAAGGTACCGGGAAACTGCTCGACGAGCTCGATTTCCTCAAAAAAGTTTCTCACCCGGGACGTTACTGACAAAGTAGCTCCGTTTTGAGCCGAATGGCTCTACTTTGATACCAACTGAATGAGCCGACTGAATATTATCTTCCTGATTGTGTTCGTCGGCTTGTTGGTGTGGATCACGCTATTTGAACCCGGGGCAGTTGGAACGATACAGCGCGGGGCGCTCAAAACGATGAAGCCTTTCATGAAGGCGTCTTCACAAATCGACGCGACCGTGGAAGCGCTCGGAACGGAGACTCTGAGCCCGGCCCAGCTTCGCAGCCGATTGGCGGAACTGGAACAGGAACGCAATCGATTGAAGCTCGAAGTCATCCAGCTCGATGAATTACTCGACGAAAACAACCAATTACGACGCGCGCTGCAATACATAGAGAAATCTCCGATGGAGCTCGTCGCCTCGCGCGTCATCAACCGTAAGCCGTCGAATTGGTACAACACCATGGTGATTGATAAAGGAATCCTGGATGGAGTTTCGGTCGACAGCCCCGTGATCGTTCCCGTCGGCGAGAATGCTGGCCTCGTCGGAAAAGTATCCGAAGTTTTGGGGGATCACTCGGCGGTGGTGCTACTTCTGACCGACGAAATGTGCCAGGTTTCGGCAAAACTGAAAGGAACCCAGGAACAAGGTATCGTTAGCGGCCAACGCGGTGCACTCCGCACCCTGCCCAATCTAAAACTACGTTACCTGTCGAAAGAGGCCGGAGCGTATGCCGGACAACCGGTCTTCAGCTCCGGAGCGGGGGAACTCTTTCCGCCAAACCTGTTGATCGGGGAAGTCATCAGCGCCGAGGTTGGCGTCATTGACACTGAAGCCGTTGTAAAGCCCGGCGTTGACTTTGAAGAACTAGTCGATGTGTTCGTCGTGCTCCCCGCACTGATCGACTCAACAGAAGAAGATTACGAATCGGACGGCAGTTCAGAAGTGGCCGAGCCTGCAGTTCAACTGGAAGTCGAGCAATGAGGTTCTTTTTAATACTGCTTTTTCTAATCGTTCTGGCGTTGATCCTCCAGGAATTCGTGCCGGTCTTCGATTGGGCTTATTCATCAAGACTCTTGCTAGTGCACACGGTTTTTCTGACCATCGCCGTAGCAGTCCCCTTTCCTGCAATGCTTTCTCTGGCGCTGGTGTCCGGCTTTCTTTGGGATGCCCGCTATCACGTCCCCCTCTACACGAACGAGGCAACGCTGGGGGCGCTGACACAATCGGAAATGCCGTTCGGTTTTACGATCTTCCTCTTCGGACTGTTGGGTGCAATCATTCAGGGCGTGCGACCTCTGTTCAGACGGGGACGTTGGGAATTGCCCGTACTGATGATTGGTATCTGCACCGCTCTCGGCATGTTGCTGGAATACCTGGTCATCAGCTTCCATCGGGGCGGGCTGGAGATTCCGGCCGAGCTGTGGTGGAAATTGCTCATGACCGCCCTGTTTTCTGCTCTCATTTCTCCTTTTTTGCTGCTATTGTTGAGCCGCGCTGCTGATTGGGTGAGATACGGTATCCGATCAGACGATATCAAGAGGCGCTACACATACGATGGTGACGCAATTTAGAGTCCGGCTGTACCTCCTCGTCATTCTTGTAATGGCGGGCTTCTGCCTGTTGGTCTATCGGCTCTATCAGATTCAGGTAAACGAGCACGCCTATTATGCGGCCCGTGTTCCCGGGAGCAAATTTGAGTCCGTTCGCATTCCGGGACTTCGGGGCGAAATCAAGGATCGCAATGGCGTCACCCTCGTCGACAGCACACCGAACTATGAGCTGCAGCTGGATTTGCGGGAGTTAGTGACGGACTACTTAAAGACTCACGAAGAGCTCCCAAAAAAGTCGTTCGAACGCTATGACCAGTATGGTCAGAAGGAGGTGAAATCCGAGACGGATATCTTTCCCGTCTTCAAAGAAACCGCTTTCAAAGGCCTCCAGGAACTCGGGCTCCTGGCAGATTTTAGCGCCAGTTCGATGCAGGTCCATTACCGCTCCACGCGAGGGATCGTGCCGTTTACCTACCGTCGCGATCTCAGTTTCAAAGAGTTTGCCCGCTTTGCGGAGAACAACATCGGAATGCCGGGCGTCACCGTCACCCGCACTGGCCGCCGACGCTACCTCTACGATTCCCTTGCCTGTCACACTCTCGGCTACATGAACCTCGCCGACATCGATCAGGTCTCAGCTGAGAAGAAAGGCGAGTTCAACTACTATGTTGGCGATGATTACGGCGTCATGGGAGTTGAGAAAACGATGGATCACTTCCTCCAGGGCAAGCCTGGAAAATTAGTGGTCGAAAAAGACGAAAAGGGTAAGTTTGTCGGCGAAGTCAGCAGGACGGAGCCACAACCCGGAGGAGACGTCTACCTCACGATCGACGCTCGCGTGCAATATGTGATCGAGCAAAGCCTGCGAAAAGTCGGGCGCGGAGCGGCTGTCGCCATCGATCCGCGGACGGGAGACATCCTCGGTATGGCCTCTGTCCCGTCGTTCAATCCCAACGTTTTCATCCCTGAAGTGACCATCGACGACTGGAAGCGCTACACCGAGGATCCGACCAGCCCGATGTTCAGTCGCGCCATCAACCCCTATGCTCCAGGCTCCACCTGTAAGATTCCGATTGCTCTTGCAGGCTGTCTTTCCGACTCCTGGAAATTCCGGTTCAGCTGCGGGGGTGGCGCCCAATACGGGAGGAAATTCATGCAATGCTGGTGCCACAGCAAGGGGTACACCCACGGCAGCATCGACGTAGGGTCCGCCATCAAAGTCAGCTGCAACGGATTTTTCTACCGCTACGCAAACCACACCGGCATCCGCAATATCGAAACGATGACCAGCTTGCTCGGGATGGGCAAGAAGACCGGCATTCGCGTTACCGGCGAGAATCCCGGCAACATTCCAAATCCGGAATGGCTGAGAATGCAGGGGCAGCTGTGGAGCGATGCCTTCACTGCGTTGACCGCGATCGGCCAGGGTGCCACGGAAGCCTCCCCCCTCCAAATGGCGTCGGTGACGGCGACCGTAGCCAACGGTGGTAAAGTCTATCAGCCACGCCTTATTAAGAAAGTCGCCGAGAAAGATGGCGTCACTGTCTGGGAAGAGCCACCAAAGCTGAAACACGATCTTACGAAAGAAGGGCTCACCGAAACCCAACTCGAAACAGTGAAGCGCGGCATGTGGCGCGTCGTCAATGAGAGCGGCGGAACAGCAGGACGTGCCCGCTCAGAACTCACGGTCCTCTCCGGCAAAACGGGAACTGCCCAAACTTCGGTCCCGGGAATTTCGAATGCCTGGTTTATTTCCTTCGCTCCCTACGACGATCCGGAAATCGCCGTCTGCGTATTCGTTGAGAACGGCTATTCCGGAGGTGGCGCTGCATCGCCGATCGCAAAACACATCATCGACAATTACATAACAATGGAGCAAGGTCGTGAGGTCGAGGTCGCGGCACTCCCTGAAGCGATCGGGCGGACAGATCAGATCATGAGCGTTGCATTCGATGATTCCGACCTCACTAAATTTGCTCAAGCCGACGAAAACTCCGAGGAAGCAGTTGATGTGGCTGCCTTCGTCCCCGATTCACTACAGCAGCGCACCTACCGCCCGCTCAGTGGAACGGTAGCAAAACCCAGTATTAAACGATCCACTGACAGCCGCGGCCGAGTGGGTAGCATGAATTCATCTCCCAAACCCAAATTTAGACCATTCCAATGGCTGAAGAGGAAAAAAAATCGATGAGCAATTTCGTCCCATTTCCTTCGCCAATTTCCCCTCTCCTGTCTGCTTCACGCATTCCAACATTTACTTTCAACCGGTCGTCACTCGGCGCCCAAACCCTTTTCACCCCATCTTTTAAATCACCATGTTCGCTCGAATCAAAAAGTTTTTTGGACCCAGGAAATTAGCCGAAGGAAATAAAATTGTAGTCAATTGTGAAAAGCTCGAAACCAGGGTAGCCCTCCTGGAGAACGGTTCATTGGAGGAATACACAGTCGAACGTGCCAACGATGAGAACATCGTGGGCTCGATCTTTAAGGGCATCATCCGCAACATCGAACCCGGGCTGAGCGCAATGTTCGTCGATATCGGGTTGGAGAAAAATGCATTCCTCCATTTTTGGGATGCGATTCCCGAGGCACTCGACGCCGGCATGGAGGAAATCCAGCGCGGTGGCAACCGGGGGGGCGATCGCGGCGGCGACCAGGCCCAAAATGGAAAAGGCAAAGGTAAGGGCCGCCCTCGCAAAAAGCGCATTCAGTCCAATGACATTCCGAACCTCTATCCCGTCGGATCCGAAGTTCTCGTTCAGGTCAGCAAAGGACCTATCGGAACAAAAGGACCCCGCATCACCACGAACATTTCCCTCCCGGGTCGTTACATGGTCCTGATGCCACGCAATGACCAACTCGGGATCTCCCGTAAGATTGAAGACCCGAAGGAGCGCGCGCGTCTTCGCAATATCATGGCGGACAAACTGACCGTCCCGGAGAAAATGGGCGTCATTCTGCGAACAGTATCCGTCGGTCAGAAGGTTCGCTACTTTGTCCGCGACCTTGCCATCCTTCTCGACCAGTGGGAAGAAATCGAGGAAAAGGCTGCCAACAGCAAGGCACCCGCCTGCGTCTTCCGCGAGCCGGATCTCATCGAGCGAACCGTTCGTGACTTTCTCACCGAAGAGATCGACGAGGTGCTCTGCGACAGTGCCGAAGCCGCCGAGCGCATGCGTGAACTCAGCAGCGTCATCTCACGCCGCTCGCGCAAACGCATCCAACACTTCAATACCTCCACGCCGATTTTCGAGAAGCTCGGCATCCAGCGACAGATCGACGACGCCTTTTATCGTCAGGTCTGGCTACCCAGTGGCGGCTACCTCGTCATCGACGAGACCGAGGCACTCATCGCGATCGATGTGAATACAGGGCGCGCCAAGAATAAGGACAAGATGATTCTGCAGACCAACCTTGAAGCTGCCGAAGCCACTGCTCGCCAGCTCAGACTCCGCAACATCGGTGGACTCGTCGTGATTGACTTTATCGACATGAAAGCGCGCCGCGACCAGATGGCGGTCTACAAGATGATGCGCGACCGCATCAAAAACGATAAAGCCAAGACGCAGATCCTCCAGATTTCCCAGCTTGGACTGATGGAAATGACGCGTCAGCGATTGCACGAAAGTCTCAGCATCACCGTCAACGAGCCTTGCCATTACTGTCAGGGACGCGGCATGGTCAAGAGCGCCGAATCGATGAGTGTCGAGCTGCAGCGCCGCCTAAACGGCATTCTTGCGAAAATCGACGAATCGGCGAGAGAGCTAGTCGTAATTGTTCATCCCGACGTGATGGAGCGCCTCCGCACTCACGATGGCGAGCTATTTGTCGAGCTTGAGCGCCGTCACAACGCCCGCCTCACTTTCCGTAGCGACGCCTCCTATTATCGCGAGCAAGTCGTGATTGCCGACGCCAAGACGCAGAAAGAAATCCGCGAGTAGTAAAGTAGACACGCTACCAAGGGCCGGTTTTCCTTGTCACAGCGAAGCAGCGGGGAGACAATCTTGATTGAGATGGGCAGTCCGTCCGTCTCATTTCTCGAAAACTCTCACCATGCCGCTCATGAAACGCCGGATTCTTTTTGTTACACTTTCGGCTGTCTTCCTGATTTCCGGACTCGACTCTCACGCCCAACTCCGCAGGCCGGGCGTCGTGACGGTGGAGCGCGAGGACAGAACCAAGAGCAATCTCGTTCAGGAAGAAGGTGCCATTTATCTCGAAGGCATGGTCGAGCCTGAGCTCGTCGTCCGGGTCTCGACCCAGGTGCCGGCCTACACCACCCTCCAGGCGGACCGCTGGATCGGAACTCTTGCGTCAAATCAAAATGCAGTGCTTCTTGCTGTCAGCGACAAGGCTTACAGACTTCGGGGAAGAGCAAAGCAGGGGCAAATCGCAGGCTGGGTCAGTAAAGCCGCTGTCTCCGGATTGCCCGAGGATTTCGAAGCAAATCTCCGCGAATACTACGAACGGTACCAGGTAGTCCAGGAACTCATCGACAATCATCAGGTCGCACTCGGGATGCGCGTCGACGAAGTGATCGCATCCATCGGCCCTCCGGACAAACGCAGTTCGCAGCTGGATGCAGACGGA
>Ga0222633_1001674_pt1 | contig 10871 bp, 7 predicted proteins | sample AntAcemetageno48_FD_179816 | JGI IMG/M metagenome (GOLD analysis project Ga0222633, IMG submission 179816) | Saline water microbial communities from Ace Lake, Antarctica - #48 | ecosystem: Environmental > Aquatic > Non-marine Saline and Alkaline > Saline | place: Antarctica: Ace Lake | collected... | reverse complement strand
AAAACGGGTTTTGGCATTTCTATAAATCCTGATTTATCACCCTGAAAACTATGTTATCTCAAACAGCTAGTGTCTGGGATCAGGTTGACACACAGGGATGCTGGTTCTGCTAGTAGCATGCGAGATTGTCGCCAATGCTGCAGGTCATGGGGTAGCGGGTTTAATCCACTTTTAGTGTGTGTCCTTGCTTATTACTTCTTTGCTTCTTAGTGAACCTGACCCCGTTTCATTTCCGTTTTTTTTATGATTTGCGGCCCAAAAAAAAGCCTCGACTTGCGAGGCTTCCTGAATACGAATGTTCGGGCGGACACTATGCAGATAGCTTCCTTCTGCGAGTTCCAAAGGCCAACCCTGCCAAACCCAACGCCAGGACAAGGAAGGTTGAAGGTTCTGGCACATTAACCTCTGCTGCAGCGAAGCTGAACAAATGCGCCGTAGCCCGATCGAAAATAAACCCAGAACCGAAACCACCCGCCACAATCACAGTTTGAGAACTGTCAACCACTGGGGCTCCCCAGCTTAGACCTGAGAACGCGGCCTGTACGTCCGCCAGAATGACGTCGTATGTACCGTCTGCCACATCACTCGCGTTGTAGCCTGTCAGTGAGGGGACGATGTTAGAACTCATTGAAACAGCCACGGATGTCATATTCACACCGTTCACTTCACCACTAATATTTTCTTGACCGAAGACCCCCGGATTCGGCTCATCGCCACCCATGCCCAGGACATAAAACGTGTCTTGACCGGATGCGAGGTTAAAGGTGAGGGTGGACACCGCGCCAACCTGGGCAGTCCAGCTGACATCGTTTTGATAGAGAAGAGCATCAACACTGGTACTGGTGCCACTAAATATCGCGAAGTCGTTATCAGCCAACATTTTGATGCTAAATGGCCCTGCTGATGCAGAGCCCGTCGAAAGTATGCCGACGAGGAAAGCGATGAGGGTGCTATTTTTCATATTGGCTCCGGAAAATGTTGAGAATCTATGTGTTTCGTTCTAGTTGCCTACAATTAAGCAAGTTCCAGGCCAACTACGCTAAGCATCTGATTATGCGAAAGATATCCTGGAGCGCATGTTTCTTGGACCAAGAAGTGTAAAAATTTTCGACACCAATTATGACTGGTCGGTGGGAAAGTTTTGCGACTAATCCCAAGGTAATAAGCCAGGTACTCACCAACGTACATCGCGTTATCAGCACATTCCTCATCAAGCGTGCTCGAATGACCGTCAAGTCACATAAGCCAAGCCAAATGGACACACACTTTCCCAGTCTTACACACTGTACGACAATCCGGCACTACACTAGACATACACCTCCTACCAAGCGGGACAAGCGCCTACAAACCTAACCACTGCGCGAAAGAACAACTGAGCCAATAACCACGGTAGCCCTCAGACTTTACCCGCAGACGTGAGCCTTAAAAAGCGTGTGTCGCATTTTGGTTATAAAACGAGTGAAACACTCATTGAACTGCGCATCGAATAAGGGTGGAGTAGTTGGGAATTTCTGCCGAATGGCACGTGAGGCTGCTCACCTCGCCCTGGGGAGGCTGATAATAGGACACCGAATTCGTCGAAAAACTTTACAGGTTGACCGCAAGCATCCACCTTTAATCAGGTAACTCATTGAAAATACTCTATATAATATAAATGGCGCGATTAATGCTTGCTACCTAGCTACGTCATATCGAAGTAATGAACCTAATGAAGCATGTCCTACTCACCGTCGCTACACTAGCATCCCTGATGATGATCGCGCAGGCGAATGCATCGCCAATTACGATCACTTCATCCAATATCGTGGTTCGTGCCAATGACGCATTCTTATATAGTGGCATCGCGAGTGACACCAGCACAACATTCGGTAGCCGTACAATCACGGCGACTGACGGTGGGATTACGAGTACGACTTCTATCAACTGGACAGATACCGGGACTGGTGCGCTGTTAGATTTCGATTTTGATCAGACCCGTACAGGGGCATATGGCAGCATCGCTCAGACGTACGAGTCCTCGTTAAATTTTACTATGGGTAGTGCGGACACAACCTATTCTCTATCTGGTATGTTTTCGGCAACGGATGTCGACTCTCCGGGGCGTGTGTATAGTCAGGTATATCTCCATGACACTGTCTCAGGTGCCTCAGGATATTTGTTCCGCGATATTAGCGAATCTTATGATACGGCGAATGAGAGTTTTAACCTTGAGGTAGCTGGTGATGGCGATAAATTTAGCTACACCATCGGATCGCTAACCGGCACATTATTGGCGGGTCATAACTACCGTTTCTATTTCAATGAGTTTATTCAAGCCTATCCCACTGCAGATCAGGGCGCGAGTGCGACGGGTTGTGTCACGCTTTCCATTGGCGGAGCGACTGGCGGCGGTTCTTGTGGGACGTCAGTTCCTGCACCAGCACCACTGGCATTATTCGGTCTGGGTCTTTTGGCCTTGGGGATCAGGCGAAAATACACCTAATTCTAGACCGTATTTTTTAAACCCGTTTATATAGCGGGTTTTTTTATTGTCTGTCATGAATGGCCCCTTTGGGTCGGCAGCAGGCTTTAGACTAATTTGATCTGTGTCTGCTTTAGAGTGCAGGGTAGACAAGTCTAAAGATCAATCACCGCTCTCAAGTCCCCCCGTCTATCATTCTGGGCGATCCATTTCCTATCTCGACATATAGACATATAGTCATCCAACACCTTGTGCATATAGCGTCTGCGCAACTCCTGATCAGAACTCCTCAGCCCCTGAATCCGCCCTGGTGGAATCCTTTATGCTGTTTTTCGCAGTTCACAGCATCCTGCTCGTAGACGACGTTGTACGCCTCAACTCTATTTTTGAATAGCCTGAGCGACGGACATTCTGATCGGTTGACGTTAGTTCGCAGGACATCAGGATCAAGACTGAACCAGACCCGGCGTCCCCACCCGTCACAGGGAATTTTTTGAATGGCAAGATCACCTAAAGGCAAACCCTGAGGAGAGATTTTTTCGTCGGGAACCTTAATCAGCTCACCTTGGAGATTGTAGGTCCAGGCCAAGATCGGGTTTAGATGCCTCTTCCATTGGCGTTTTCGTTGTCAGAGAGTCTGCGAAGCGTTCTACATGACGTTAAACAGTCATGGTGAACCCCCGGTTTTCTGGCAATCAGGTTGAATCATTATAATGATTGCAATAATAGGATCTATTCTGTAGGTTCTTCATGAACTGGAGGAACGCCCCATGGACAACGCCATTCAAATCAAACCGATCAGACCTCGCAAAAGCTCAGAGCTTGTCGCCGACCGGCTGCGTCTCGCCATTGTCTCCGGTGACTTGCCGAAAGGCGGCGACCTGCCGATCGAGCGAAACCTCATTGAGTCTTTCGGCGTTAGTCGGGCCACCATGCGAGAAGCACTGCGCATACTGGAGACTGAAGGGCTCCTGGAAGTTACCCGCGGGGCCAAAGGTGGGGCAAAGATTATCGGCCCTACCCTGGCGCTTGCCGCACATGCTGTTGGCATGGTGTTGCAGGCTCAAGACACGTTACTTGCAGATGTACAAATCGCCCGACAGATCATTGAACCACCTGCAGCAAGAATGGTGGCAGAAAGATCGTCGCCTGAAGCGATAAAGAAGCTCGAAGCCATCATTGCTGAAGAAGACGGGGCTGCCGGAACAGAGGAAAGCCCCTTTCTCGCCATGAAGTTTCACGAAACCCTGGTGCAACTATCTGGCAATCATACGCTCGGTACCTTTCTCCTCGTACTGCATGAAATTCATGAAGGTGTCGCCCTTAAACTCAGTCAAGAAAACAAGGACTCCAAACGAAGCGACTTAACAATAAAGACGCATAAAAAATTAGTGGCGTTGATCAAAGCTGGCGATGGCGCCGGTGCAGAAGCCCTGTGGCGAGACTATTGGCAGCGGATTACCCCCTATACCCATCCTGAATCAGCCGTTGTGAACGTGCTGAAAAACCTTGGAGAAAACAATGAGTGATTTCGATACATTAATTCGTGGTGGCACCGTCATTGACGGGACAATGATCCCACGATTCAAAGCAGATATCGGTATCAAGGATGGCAGGATCGCCAGGATTGGGACCCGCCGCGGCGCCACGGCTGACCGCGTGATCGATGCCGGCGATAACATCGTCGCCCCCGGTTACATCGATATTCACACACACTACGATGCCCAGATTCTTTGGGACCCTTACTGCACTATTTCGGGATGGCATGGCGTTACGTCTGTTGTTCTCGGCAACTGCGGCTTTGGTTTTGCACCGATTCCTCCTCATATGCGTGAGCGCGCCATGATGATGATGACTCGTAACGAAGCCATCTCGTTCGAAACAATGAAAAAAGGTATGGAGTGGGATAAATACGGTTGGGAAACGCTGCCTGACTGGATGGCGCACATCAAGCAACTGCCTAAGGGGGTTAATGCAACGATGCTGGTGCCATTGAACCCCCTGTATTCTTACGTCATGGGCAGTGTCGAGGAAGCCAAGTCCCGGCGGCCAACGAAATCAGAAATGAATCAAATGATCGCATTGATGAAAGAGGCGATGGATGCAGGTTGCTGCGGGTTTTCCTATCAACGATGTGGCGTACCCTCTGTTCAGCCTGATTGGGATGGTACGCCCATGCCAACAGACGTGATCCCCGATCATGAATTAATTGAGTTTGGTAAAGCACTCGGTGAATACGGTCACGGTTTCATCGAGATGTTTGATGCTGCACCGTCTGACCATGACACGGTTGAAGAATTTATGACGACCCTGGCACGTGCGAGCGGTCGACCTATCGTGCGAAATATCCTGCTGGCTGATGATAAGGATCCAGCGCGATACAGAAATTTTCTGGATTGGTTGAATGAATCCCATGAGGAAGGGCTTCAGGTATTCGGCATGGGTTTCACTGTCCGGTCACCTACTGTTTTGACGTTTGAAGACTGGAGCCTCTGGGATGGTCAGCCTGGCTGGAATCAGGTCATGAATGGGGACTTCGAGTCCAGAGCGAAGGCCATGCGGGATGAATCCATGCGTGCGCAGTTACGTCGTGAAATGGATACCGGCCGCGTGGGTGGACTCGGCACCAGCGGTAAGCCTGCGGAGTTGTTTGTGAATGATAGCGCCGGTGCAGTGCAACTGGACCAATATGTTGGCAGACAAATATCAGAAATTGCCGCTACGGAGAATCGACACATCGTCGATGTTATTTTGGATGTTGCGCTGGAATCAGGCTTTAAGGCAGAGTTTCGCGGCAATGCCTATGACACTTCTGTGGAAGCGACAATGGAGGTGCTCAACAACCCCTACGTGGTCCCCGGTATTTCAGATGGCGGCGCCCACACGCATTTCTCTGTTCAAGGTGCATACCCCACTGACGTGTTGGAGTGGTTGGTGCGAGAAGAAGGTGTGTTAAGCGCAGAGAAAGCGCACTACGGTCTTAGTCGGTTACCGGCGCATATGTGTGGATTGGGTGATCGAGGTATCCTGCGCGAGGGTGCTCCAGCCGATGTCGTGGTCTATAACCCGGAAACAATTCGTCGAACGCCGTCCTGGGATACCGTTGATAAAGCGTGGGATATGCCCGCAGGTGAATGGCGATTGGTACAGCGTGCTGAAGGTCTCAACTACACGATGGTCAATGGTGTCGTAACCTTTGAAGGCCTTGAGTGCACCGGCGCAACACCGGGTGAACTGATGCTTCAGTCAAACAACTAACAAAGTGAGCGGAATTTATGGAACGTAAAATTGTTGAGAATCTGCTTGATGAAATAGACTACGAATTCGCTCGGACAGAACCACCGGCGTCGTTTCCTAATCTGCCACGCATTCCCGGCGAGCGCTATCTTGATCAGGCACAATACGAGTCAGAGTTAGAACTTTTCAAAACCTCCTGGCTAATGGCGGGCACGCTGCACGAATTTCCCGAAGCCGGGAGCTACAAGGTCATGGACCGTTGGGGAGGCGCATCCATTGTCATCGTGAAAGGTGAAGACCAACAGATTCGCGCCTTCTGGAACGTCTGTCAGCACCGAGGCGGACCGGTGGTTGAAGCTGAGTCCGGTACGTTGAAGAGTCCGAACATGCGCTGTCTTATCCATTCATGGGTTTACGATCTGGAAGGGAACCTGAAGGGTGTACCGGGGCGGCGCGACTTCCATAATGATTTCAATACAGACTCCGTAAGCCTGCGACCAGTCCGATGTGATATCTGGCAGGGGTTTGTTTTCATCAATCTTGACGCCAAAGCGGTTTCACTAAAAGACTGGTTGGGCTCTATTTACGATGAAGTCACCTGGTTCGAAGGGCTAAAAGTAGCATCTCACGGCTCAAAAATTTTGGACTGTAACTGGAAAGTCGCGATCGAGGCCAACATAGAGGTCTATCACGTCACCACTGTTCACCCCGAAACGGTTTCGCAATCCCTCGACTATCGGGGCTCTGCGCATCAACTCCTGCCGAACGGACATAGTCGAATGATTGTACCTAACAAAGGGTATGACTCAGCCGCCGCCCGCCGAGCAGTCGACAACTCTGATACGCCCGTTCACGGTCTGATGGAGCATGCAAACGTGTCCTATCTGCTGTTCCCCAATCACCTGACCCCAGGTGGCAAGCGAGGTGATGGTGCACCCAGCATTACGTTGCAACAGTTCTGGCCTCTGGACATCGATCGCACATTATCGGAGTGGTATGTAATGACACCCGATTCGGGGGAACGTGAACTGACACCGGCAGAAAACAAGTCTGCCGCAGACTACTACGGTGTCATCATGGACGAGGACTCTGAAATGCTAGATCAAATTCAAAAGGCAATGAAGTCCCAGGTACTTGAAGGATTCCTGACCAGTTATCACGAGCGCAGGATTTACCACCACGAGGCTAGTATCGATAAGCTGTTGGGGGATGAAAATGTCCGCGAGGATATGCGGATACCTCAGTTACTACCCACAGTGAATGTGGAGTGAGCCAGGTCAACGACATCCGTTTCTCAACCCCTAACGCCTGAAATGTCCTTTCCCTGGTTCAAGCAGCTAAGAGAAACGAGTGCCGTCCTGCAAATGGAACAGATGGCATGTGCCTTGTGAATGGCTAAGATGAATCACGTGAAATTCAGCTGAACCCGGGCCGCTTTTCCAGCATGGTGACCATGCCCGGAAAATTCAATGACGCTGCCTATCAACTCGTCGAGAAAAAAGGCTATGGACGACGCGCTCCTGCTCTACAGAACGCAGATCAACCCGATCGCTTTCAGCGTTTTAAGCGGTCGGGTAGCTCGAACCATTCAACAGAGTCAGTTTGGTTGTCTGGCATCCCCATCAACTTTTCATAGTGGCCAAAGTCGTGGAATGCTGATTGAAAATTCGCGAATGCTTTTCGCCACCACATTCTTTGCCGCCGTTCAGCTTCAGACAGGTCAACCTCAGTCTCGCCTTTGTCACCCAACTCGACCCGTCCAGCCTGCTCGTTCTCAAGTCCGGCCCTCATGATCGCTGTTCCAAACGCGAAGCAGTATGTAAAAGAGGTGGCCGCCATGACCGCGTATTCAAACAGGAACTGATCCCAGGAGTAATCGGGATACCGCGTGGTTTTCGCCATGAACTGTTCGTAAAAGGTACGCAGCACAATATCTCTGTTAGGACCCGTATAGACTTCCGGCAATACAGAGCCGCTGTTCATCAGGTAGGCCAGGTCCGATGGCACCGGACCACGGAACATTAACTGGTAATCGATCGTCAGCCAGCCATCAGGATAGTCGCCGCTCGGTTCGCAGAAAAACAGATTATCACCGCGAAGGTCACCATGTGACAACGTACAGGTCGCTCCGTTGTCAGGATGCATCGGCGCGTAAAAGGCATCGAGCTTGCGAGTGAAAAGACTGTAAAAGTCCGGACCAGGAACCTCTTGCCATGGTTTGCCCGCAAGCAGTGACGAGTCGGCAATAGACCACATGTAGTCAAAGACTCTGGCGCCCGCCGGCATCAATTCCCGAAAGGCAGCAAGATTGTCATCGCCCGCCCAGTGGCCTGCGTCCAGTTCGTCCAGTGCTTCTGCCTTTTCGCCCTCATCGCAACCTTCCCAGGTCACAGCGATATCCACCATTTTTGGAATCATGCGCAGGACTTCGTCCAGATCCAACTCGTTTTCATGTAATTTCTGATCAGAGAAGGTACAGGCATCCTCCATCACCAGAGCCCACCGATTAGCCTCCTGGTCAAAATCTGCAAGCAGCGCCCTGGGCCGAGGGTAAAAGAGCTCGGCATCCACCATGTAACCCTTAATATCTTTGGCGAACATACTCGCAATACTTTCGCCCGACGCCAGTTCAAATTCCGGCCAGGCTTTTACGATGTAACTGCTCTGGGCATCCGTTGGTTCAAGGAACTCGCACTTCACCCGCTTTATTGAGGAGAAATAACCCGCGGTCATCCCCACACCGCTTTCTTCTGTTTTAACGACGGCATTGGTCTCACTGATGACGCCACGGGCACGCAGTAACTCTGTCAGGAATGCGGCATTTACATCGTCGAGATTTCTGGGAAGTGCTAGATTGCGGGGAGCTTTCATAACGGTACCAACCAGTTTGGTTTTCCAATGATACTACGCTGATAAGTCAGGAAAACTGCTTATCAGGCAACAGCAGCCCTCCTCTTAACTGACTGAGAAATCAGGCCCGAGTTTGGCTCCCGCACTTGGGCGCGCTGACACAAGATCGTGCCATCGTTTCAGGTTGACCAGATCATCACCATAAGGAACGCCGACAAGGTCAACTGCGAAGTCGACGGTGGCAAGCGCTACGGCATCAACCACGGTATAGGCTTCGCCGGCAATGAACGTGCTGCTGGCCAATTGGTCATCGAGTACTTTGTACCCCATGGCGGCGCGCACGCGGCCCTGTTCCGCCGCTGGCTTATTCTGCGCAAACATAGCAGCTGTTAGCGGGTGATCATTGATCCAAACCATGCCGACCATAGACATGACGTTAAACTCCACCCGACGCAACCACATGTCTATGGTCGCGACCTCAAGTGGGGTGCTGCCAAACATCGGGGGGTCTGGGTGCAAGGCTTCAAAATAACGGCAAATAGCAACCGATTCAGAGATGCATGTGCCGTCGTCAAGCTCGAGAACCGGGACCGATCCAACGGGGTTTTTGCCCAAAAATGCGGGCTGGCGGTTTATACCGGTAGTGATGTCGACCTGCTCCAGCGGCACTTCGATGCCTTTTTCAGCAAGAAAGATCTGCACGCGGCGAGGGTTCGGCGCACCTTTATAGTCATAGAGTTTCAAGAGCTTCTCCCTGCAAAGTAGTTGCTGATTAAGCACAGTCTCAACGCAAGGTGCAAGTGCCCCAACTTACCGCCATGGCTGGTGGCTCTGCCTCCTGGCAGCAATCTCGCTGGTTGCAGGTAGAAGTTCCCAATGGTCGGAATATGAGCACAGAAAACCCATCCGGCCTTACGACCTCTGACACATGAGCTTATCCATGTTCGTGATGGTCTAAATCAACTCGATCCCTAGCCAGCAGTGAACCAGATCAACCGGGTAGCACACATTATCTTCCTGTCTTGGGTGAGCAAGATTGAGTACATCACCACGAAGCAGGCAGAGATATACTACTGGTTCGCATTTCTCGTCGCCAACACACCAGATACAGCAGCGGGTGATTAACTTGAGGATGATCTTGAGTTAGGATTCATGATGGAGGTATTGCTCATCTCACGCCTCTCGAACAGGGAGGTCTTGATCTTGGCACCCTATGGACTTCAGCCTTTTTTGTCATCGTCATGTGCCTGGCCGTCCATCGCGAAACCCTGCTGGAGACACTACGCATGATCTGTCAAAAATTGTTCGACACACGCCAGGACGACAATCGATTGTCGAACGGGCCGACAAACATCCGTGATAAATTTCACCAATGGTAAACGCTGAAAACCCATGGGCTGCGGCGGCCTCATCGTGACACCTGTCAGGCTTCCAGTGTGCGTCTTTGTACTCGCTGTGGCATCGGTTCTCTCCGGTTGCCACAACCTAAAGGCGTTACCGAATGGAACATCATTTCAGGGAGAACCGATTACTACTGCGAATGTAGCATTTGTCGCCGACCAAACCTGGGTGGATGAAAACGGAGAGCGGCACGTGGAGCAGGCGATATTCGATGATGTTTTTCGGATCATTGCAGAGGCCCGCCAATTTATCTTACTGGACATGTTTCTCTACAGCGATTTTCAAGGTCCGGTACCGGAAACGACACGATTGCTTGCAGGTGATTTAACCGACGCTCTCGTCGCAAAGAAGCTCAAGTATCCGAAAATGGAGATCGTTGTCATTACCGATCCGGTAAACGAGCTTTATGGCAGCCTACCATCGCCGTATTTCAAAAAGCTGGAGCAAGCTGGCATAAGCGTTGTCACAACGGACCTCCGTAAACTCCGAGACAGTAATGCTGTTTACTCATTCTTTTGGCGTATTCTGGCAAAGCCATTTGGTAATGCACCGGCAAGCACACTGCCCAACCCTATCGGTCCCGGTCGCGTGTCCATCCGCAGCTATCTTGAATTGCTCAATTTCAAAGCCAATCATCGTAAAGTCCTGATTGCGGACAGCGGTGACACTTATTTAGGACTTGTTTCGTCTGCCAATCCGCATGACGGAAGCAGCGCTCATCGTAATGCGGCTATACGCTTTTCCGGACCGGCCGTCGCGGACCTCCTTAAAAGCGAAAACGCCGTGCTGCAATTTTCAGGTCATGAACCGGTGAACATCCAATACACCCCCGAGCGTCACCAATCCGGTACGACCGTCCAGGTGATCACAGAGGGAAAGATAAAGGACGCCGTTCTGGCAATGCTCGACAGTGCCGGGCCGG
>Ga0222633_1001672_pt1 | contig 10905 bp, 10 predicted proteins | sample AntAcemetageno48_FD_179816 | JGI IMG/M metagenome (GOLD analysis project Ga0222633, IMG submission 179816) | Saline water microbial communities from Ace Lake, Antarctica - #48 | ecosystem: Environmental > Aquatic > Non-marine Saline and Alkaline > Saline | place: Antarctica: Ace Lake | collected... | reverse complement strand
GTAGAGGTAACTACGGCGGCGGCGGTGGGAGCTACGGCGGCGGCGGCGGTGGAAACTACGGCGGCGGTGGAGGTGGGGGTGGGTGGTGATTTGTCTAGACGAGCGAGACGCGAGCGACTTTCTTTTGTGATGCTGAGAACCAGCATATTGACTCTCCATGAGAAACAGTGACTACTCTACGACTGGTCATCAAAGACCCTACAGGCACCAGCTTTAACAAAAGTTCTCGTAGTGCTGCCATTTCACCGTTTGTGTTTTGGGATAAGAAGGGATGCCGACCCTTCGGGATCTCATTCGCCGCGCCACGAAGGCGCCGAGAAGTCGTGCTCCCTCGCGTCGGGGTTGTGCTCGATTTGATCCACAACTTGAATTAGTTTTCATCTCGCGATACGCGACATGGCCGTGCCCTTCGTTGGATCCCTCGCGTCCTCGCGGACCGCGGTTTCGCGCCAGGCTTTGAACTGCAGCACCACGGGCCGGGTCACAGGGCCCGTGCGTGTTGCGATCCGCGCGCGCGCTTCAAACGCCGCGGCGAACCACAGCCCCGCGGTGTTCACCGGTGCGCTGACTGCAGCCGCGCTGACGTGCGTCTCCGTCTCGCCCGCGACCTCGCGCCACAGGCGTTCCGTCGTCGCACGCGCATCCGGGGAAAGCACGCGCATCGCGGACTCGGTGTTCAACGTCAGCACGGAGAAGCTTCCCGGCGGTGACAAGCTTACGAACGAAGGCATCTTGGGTTTCTTCATCGCCGGGTTCTTCGCGGTGTGGCTCGGAGGCACCGCGGTGAAAACCTTCGCGGTCATGATCGGCTTCTTCTTCACCGCGGCGAAGTACTTCGCAATGGGAATCGCGCTGGTGCTGATTGGGATCGCGGCGAGCTAAATTGTATTGGAGATGGTTTCGCGATGTTTTTTGGGAGTGAACGTGTTGCGCGCTGATGAGCTGCTATATACATCATGCATGATACAGAGTGTCCGCTGTGCACATCATTCATGATACGCAGTGTCCGCTGTATACTACATCATTCATGATACGCAGTGTGCAAAGTGATTGACACAAAGAGACTATCGCCAGAACTTTTGAAATACTTTTGATTCTGTTAAAACAACCTCAGTCGTCTGCGTCGCCGTCGTCGCTCGCCCGTCGGTGCTATCGCCCCCGCGCCTCCCGCGATTTCCCCGGCTTGAACGGGCCGTTTTCCCCAAAAGGTATCGATGCCCCACCATGGTGGAGGTTGTTCGGAAGATACGCGTTCGGCCGGGAAGAGGCGTTTTCGTTTTGGTACGGTTCGTTTTCGTCACCGTTTTCGTCTCGCTCGTTTTCTTTCTCCCGCCGTTCGCGCGCCGCGGCGTCCCACCTCGCGACCCGCATCCAATCCCGCGCTGCGTCAACATCCGGGGGCAGGCCTTTTCGTGTGTTGTCAGTAGCGACCCTCAGCGCGCTTTGAATCTTTTCACAAATCTCACCGAAACCAACCGCGCTGGCTTTGAACATGGCGAGCTCGGCGGCGAGCGCTTCGGTTTCTCGTTGTTTGCGCCGCGCCGCGGACTGCGCGCCGACCACGGCACGCGCTAACTCCAAAGTTTCGTCTCTCGATCGTGCGGCGGTCAGTCGTGTGGCATTGGATAGTTCTGTGACGGCTTGTAACTCCAGTTCCTTGCTTTTCAGACTGACTTCCTTATCCTCAACTGCGGCTTCCAGCCGCAAAAGTTTCGTCAAAAGCAGTTGAGGCTCGTCCAAAACCTCGCCGCCCACGTCGCGGCGCCTGATTGTAAAATAAAAAGCGTCAGTCGTGTATGGGCAATCAGTCGGCGGAATGTGGTGGGTGGGAAATACTTACCTGCGCGGGTCGCTCGGGTCCTCCGCCCGAGTTTCCAAACTCTCCAGCTTGCACTTTTCGTTGACCAGCTCACGGCGCAACAACGTGACCTGCTCATCAAGCGCGGGGACCGCGCTCGCGGTGGCGTTCGCTACGGAAGATTTCCGTACGCACTCGCTCAACGCGAGCTCCAGCGTCCCGACCTCGCCGGTTCGTTTGGCGAGCTCGATCTCGCCCGCCGCCAAAACCTTTCCCTGCGTCGCCGCCTTTTCGTAAAGCGAAACGAGCTCGTCGTCCCTAACGAGCAGCGCGTTGCCTATCACGTCCCGGTCGGTCGTTACACCGAGGACCTGTTTTTTTAGCGTAGCGAGTGCCTTTTTCGCGTTCCGCACGTGGTTTTGAACGCGCAATAGCTCGGACGAAGTTTGGTCGCGCTTTTCCAAAACGGCTCGTTTGTGTTCGAGGTTTCGATTCAAGTCGTGTCTTTTTGCAGCCGCGTCAACCACCGCGTCTCGGTGTGTTTTTCGTGCCGTTTCCAAATCAAACTCCTTGTCCTCCTCGTCCTTTCGCAACCCCACAATCTCCCCCGCTAGCGTCTGCAACTGGTCACGCAAATCCGCCGCCGCGTTTGTGGAGTTCGCCGCGAACGCGCAAAGCCGCGCCCTTTGTTCCTCGGCTAAAAGTTTCAAATCCCGCTGTTGCGCCAAACGATTCGTAACGTCTTCGTAACGCCTTTCAGCGTCCCGCTTGCCACTTTTGCGCACCATCACAAGTTCTTTCTGCCGTTTCAACTCCGTGTGCGCGGTTATTCGATCACGCTCCGCAACCGAAACCGCGCGCTCCGCGTCCCGCAGAAGCGAAGCGCGCCGCACCGCGTCATCCTTCCGCTTTTTTGCTTTCCGCGTCAACGCGGTAACTTCGTCCCGGGTGGTTCGGACCTGGTTCTTCGCAGACAGCTGTGTGCTTTCACGGGAAAGAAACACGTCCATCTCGTCGTCCAACAAACGTTTTCGAGATGTCATCTCTTCCTCCAGTTCCTCGCACTCTTTTCGTAGCGAAGTGAGCGTCAGCGTTTTCTCGCGCTCCGTTTCTTTCAAAAGTTTAGTCTCTTCGCGTATCGCGTTACTCGCCAACTGCGCTCGCTTTGTGCGTTTCAAAACCAAATCCTTCTGCCTCAATTCCAACTTCAAAGTTTTCAAAACGGAGACTCGCTCGTTTTCAGCCCCCGCCAAATCAATCGTCACCACCGCGCTGGTTTCAAGCAAAGCGTCCGCTTTAAAACTTTCGTGTTCCAGGCGTGTGGCGTTTTCGTCGATGCACCGTTCCTTTTGTTCGTTTTCGAAACGCGTTTTTTCGAGGTTCGCGGAACAGAGCGAGTGCGTTTGTGTCAATTTATCGATTTCGCCACCTTGCGTTTCCATATCTTTCGATAACGACTCGACCCTGGCGCGCAGCGACACATCCCGCGCACGCAAAACACGCGCCGCGTCTTCCAACACCGCGGACCGCTCCTTCAGCTTCGTCGGGACGCCTTGCAGTTTTCGCGAAACTTCAGTTTCCGTGAGTAACTCGTCATCGATGGCTTCGCACTCAACCAAAACCTGGTCCAGGGCGTTTTCGAGCCCATGCCTTTCCTGGCGGGCGTTCCCCAGCGTAACCGTGTCGCGTTTAACTCCGTCCCGCAACGCAATCGTCTCCGCGCGAAGTTTTGAAAGCATGGGCGCCAAGGCCTGTTCGTGTTCCTCCTCGGCTTCCCTCTTTCGTTTTTTAACAGAAAAGTGTCAGTCTTGTAGTATATCGCGATGTATGGACAACAGTCACCAGCTTCGGTAAAACAGTGTGTTGACGGATTTGGGAAAGCCCCAATACGTACCTTTTGTTTGCGCAGGGCGTCGCGGCGCTTGGTGAGGTCGTACAGCCGCGTATCCAACTTCAACAACCGCGTCTCAGCGCCATCCGCTTCGTCCTCAGCGTGACGCGCGTCATCCACCATCCGGTCGATCATTTGCTCCTCCTGGTCGGTCAGCTCGCATTGCGTGGTGGTTTCTGTTGACTGGTCACCCGTAGCCGCCGCTTCGCCGGGCGTTTCTTTCGCTTTCACGTTACGCAACTCCGTCTCCGTCTCCGATTGTCGTACCCGCAACGACTCCACGCGTTTCGCGCTTTTCGCCAACGCGTCGTGCAACTCCAAGAACTTCGCCTTCGCGATCTCCGCGACCCAGGCGTGTATTGCGCCGGAAATCACGCCGGCATCGATGGCCTGATAAGTAAGGGGGAGTTAGTCGAGGAGTTAGGTACGGTCAACTACCGGGAAAGATGTGCCGAATTTGGAGAGAGACTTGTGAGGCTTGGTGGAGATTTGCGCCACCAGATGAGTGGTGCGTGTGTGGTGCCGGCAAACCGTAACGCGCGCACGCACCTGATACGCCGCGCTTTCCGTCACATCCCCCAGATGATGACCAGACGTTGACGCGCCGTGGTCTCCGCGCGCGGTTGATTCGTCCACACCGGGAGGAGAGTCCTCATCATCGGTCATCGCGTACGAAAGCGGCACCGTTGGAACGCGGCACCGGCGCGCTTTCGCGGGACCACCCGCCCCGCCTACGAAAGTCTCCAGGTCTCCCAGCAAAACCGAGTCCCGCCAACGACCACGCCGCCACTGCCAGGCGTGTGGAGAACGCGCCGGGACCGAACCGCGCGTCCGGTCCGCCCGCACCGCGTGCCCGGCGTTGCGACCGGCGGATGACCCGAGGTCGTTGAAAGACGTTCACTTTCCGTTTCTTGGACCCGCCAAAAGAAAACGCAAACCGAGCACTGCCGTTCTGCGTCGTGATTGGCTGGAACACGCGTTACTTTTTTCCGCCAAGTGTCGATTTTTTTTCCCCTCTCGCCACTCTCACGCGCACCGCCGGCGCGTGACGAGTTCCACTCGCGTCGCACAGCACCCAACCTCGTGACACGTAACCCCATGTCGCACTCCACCGCGTCCGCGTGCGAGCGCGAGCCCGCGCTTGTCCGGGGATTCGTGGTTGGAAATCTGGCGGGGGTCGAGCGTGAGGGTCCCGATTTTGGCGACGACGTGCCGTTCCCGAGCCTCGTGCATGACCTCGACGACCGCGAGCTGGATTTTGGCGGGATCTGCGCGTGGCTGGACACGTCCACGGACACGCGGCATGTCGTGTCGGAACCCGTTTCGGAAACAAACTCACCGGATGAAACTCCGGACCTCGAGACGGAAGACGATGAGTTTCGAGATTTCCTACAGGACGTTTTCCGAGAAGAGGCGCATTTGACGAAGCGCGCCGCCGAAACCTCGTTTTTCGCGCCACTCTCGAGTGACTCTTCTGGAGATAAAACACTGAAACGACCTCGGGAAGACGGTGATATTGAAGACGGTGATACTACATCTCCGGACGATGACAAATACAAAGACGATGACAAATCTCCAGACGACGACAAGTCGGTTCGTTTGAAACGCAACCGGCTCTCCGCCGCGGCGAGTCGCGAACGCAAAAAAAACGAAATATTTTCCCTGAAGCGACGCGTCCGGGACCTGGAACGGGCGAATCAGCACCTTTCCTACGCCACGCAATGCTTGGGTGCTGAGAACACGGCGATGCGGATGCGCTTGGGGTTCCAACCGGGACTTGAAACGGCGCCAGACAAGGGCGCGTTTCACGACACGGAAAAATCGAAAAACGGAGCGGGCGTCACAGGCAAACAGTCTCGACTCGATTTACAAAAACAAAAAAACACACGCGCGCTATCCGTGACGGAGCCTGCGGCGCTCGACCTGATAAAAACCGGTTCCTTTATGCACGTCGACTTGTTTCATCGTGAAACACGGTCGACGGCGTCACCGCGAGTGTGTGTTTTCAGTTTTGAGTTGTTTCGTCGTGACTTTCGGTTTGCGCCGCGGAAGCGGGAACGGAACCGCGCGACGAGACGAGCGCGACGATGACGACGCGAGAGGGAGACAAGCACGCCGTGATTGCGCTCTTTTTTTTGGAGCGCGAGCGAGGCTGCGCGCGAAAGCGCTGCGCCGCGCCGCGCCTGAAGAAAAAGGCAAACCACAGTGTACTCGTTTTACTCTCCAGTGCGTAGTGTTGCGACGACGTCGAGTAAGTTCGCGTAGAAGTAGGTAGTAGCTTTCCACGATTTGTGTTGTTAAAGTTTCGTTTATTAAGTTGGTCGCCCGGCGCGGCTGTAATAAAACGCCGGCGAAAAGAATAAGTACCCGCCTCTTTATACTCCTAATCAGTTACCCCAAAGGTTTTGTCACTGATTGTCTGTCACTTGATGCTCACTAATTGTCACTACTTGAGCCGTAGTATTGTCACTACTTGATGTGTACAAGGCATATGATCCCCCGAGCTGTCGGGGTACCCGCCGAAAGAATGTTTGATTTGATTTTGTCGTGGTATTTCGCGGCCGCTCACGCGTGAAGCTCGGGGTGGGTTAGCGCCGCGTTGGTTTGATGCGTGGTTAACTCCTCCGAATGCGTCGCCAGCGGTACGCCCGCACTCGCCGCCCCCATCGCTTGTTCATAACTCACCGCCGCGGAGTACAGCATGGCGAGCATGTCAAGCCCCGATCCCTGGCCGTGTCCTGAAAAATCTTCCGGCGAGTTTTCGTTCGTGTCCCCCGACCCCCCGGCTGCGTCCTTAGTCACCGTTTTCCGCGCGCGCTTCACCCCAACGTTCCACGCGCCTTTTTCACTCACCGCCCCGACCCCGTTTCGTTTCCGACTCGTTTCAGGTTTCATACTCGCTCCGAAAGAAATTGTCACCGTGCCGTGTTCGTCCGTGACGGACGGCGTGGACGGGGACAAGTTTTCGGACGCGTACTTTCCCCTCGGTTTGTACACGTCGTCGTCGCGCGTCGTAACCACCACCACCGTCGCGCCGTCCGTCTCGGAATCGGACCCCTCCGTCGATTGCGCGCCGTCATCCTCCACCGCGCTGAGCTGGAACCACCGCGCTCGGCACTGCTGCGCCGTCCGCCCATTAAGCATCTTGCTGATGTTGCTCCACCGCGGGCCGAGGCTGTCGTGCAGACGCATCAACGTCTCGTCCTCGCCAACCGCCCACGCGTCCTTCTTCACGCTCGGGTCCAAGTGCCGGCGCCACCGCCCCATGCACTGCTGGTCCGTCCGGCCCTCTAAATGCCGCGCGATCTCGGCCCAGCGCTGGCCGTGGGCGAGGTACAGGTGCGCCAGCTGTTTTGGGGAGGGGAGGGGGGATGGAATGGAAAGGGAAGGGGAAGGGAAAGGGAAGGAAAGGTCAGAAGGAGTCTTTGGAGGGGGGGAGAGAAAAAATGGAAGCGTCTCGATGGAAAAAATCATGCTGCTGCAAAAAACCATAAAAAACAGGCTCTTCTGAAAGGCGCGCCAAACGTGTTTCAACCGGCGGCGCCTTTCAACGACGACACGTGTGGACCGGAGAAATTCACGTGTTTCCGCCACGTCACGTGTTTCGTTGTTGGTTCACGTTCGCGGCGGTGATTGCGTGGCGTGGGCGGCGCGCGGTGAGGGCGCTCGCGTGGTCGAGGCGGTGGACCGTCCGCGAGGGGCGTGTTCGCGTAGTCGTCGTGAAGAACACACGTTTGGGAAACGGAAGTCCACGCGACGTGCGGCGTCCCGTGGTCCGGCCGGGGGCGGTGAGGCGCGGTTTCATTGGTCGTACCTGCGCGTCTTCTTCGGGGGTCCACTTTTCTTTTTTGATGGATGGGTTGACCTTGTGCCGCCACCGCTGCGCGCACTGCTGGCCGGTTTTCCCCGGGAGCTCCGCGGCAACCAGGGCCCAGCGGTTGCCGCAGATTTCCTGTTTCAGGGTTTGGGCAGGGTTACGGGGGTCAGCGAGGGGTAAATAACCGTCCATTCGCGCTGCAAGGTCGCCCGGCAAGGTTGCCACCATTCCGCATCTAACAACTGCAGCGAAAAAACAGGGGTAACGCGGCGGCAACAAACACGTACCTGTAACCGCGCCAGTTCCGCGTCCTCCTCGACGCTCCACACGGACGAGTTCTTGCCGTCGTTTGTCGTTTCTCTTGCCATTTCAAGACACCGAAAGCGCGAGCGCGCGCGTGACCGGCGTGTACGGCGGCGGGGGTAAGCCGCGGCGACGACGACTGCGAATGAATGCGCGGAAAACGCCAACAATGGACGGCGCTGGACGAACCGCGACGGACGAGTTGACCGGGACGAGTTGAGACGCGCGTGTGGTGCAGACGCGTGGACCGTGAAGGCGACTGAAACACGGGACGATCACAACCCTTCGTGCCTGGTGCGTGACCGGAACGGGCGCGCGAGTCGCAGTGAAACGACCGCGTCATCATCGGTGTCTTAAAACGAACACCGCCGCAGGCAACAACGAAGCGCGACCGCGAAACCGCCTGAAAAGCGCACCAGCCACAGATTTCGAAGCACGTCGAATCACGCCGCCTTTTCAAACCGAAACGCCGGTGACCGGACACCGTGACCCAAAATAAAACGAACAACAAACCGGTCAGCAAGGATGTTTCACCGAACACAACCCCCGATCACGAGCCAAAACCTGGACGGTCTCGATGCAGCCCAGAAGGGTGCCGCTTTGGGAGGACGCACATTGTTTCGCGCGATGCGCTCGCCGCGCCGCGCCTCGGCGGCGCTGGTGTTTTCCGTGTTGCTGTGTTTCACACGCGCTGTTTCCGGGGTCCCACGCGCCGCCAAGCCCCCGACCTTCCAAAGCAGGTTCCGAACCGAACTCGGCAAGGAGTGGCAGGTGCACCTGCATCTTGATTCCGGACGCGCGTATTACTTCGACAAGGAATCGGGGGTGTCGACATGGACCGATCCGCGTGATGCGGTCCTCCCCGGGGACCACACGTCCGTGGAAGAAGGTACCGGGCGTGTAAACAACTGGATACGCAACCTACTAAAACCGGGGGACGTGAAGTTCAGTGGCGGGGGGCTTGGGGGGGCGCTGCGGGGGTCCACGAAGCGCGCGAAACGGGAGGCCGGCAGCGAGGGAGACACTGGGGATGGCGTTGGGGATGGCTGGTTTCGGGGTCGGTCCCCGAAACCGTCCGCCGGCGCGGCGGTCGCGGAGGACGATTACGGGGCGGCGGACCGCGAGCAGCGAGTTTCGGGTGCGAGGTGGAGTCTCCGAGGCAGGGCTAACGGAACACCGGGGCTGGGTACGGGTGGTTCGCAAAAAGCAGCGTCGAAGAGTGACTTACTCTTCGAGACGGAGGAAACGCGGGGGGAGGGCGGTTGTGGAAAATCGAAACCGGAGCCGTTTCGTCGACACGACCGCGGGATGGTCGCCGTCGCGGCGTGCGCGTGCGTCACCAGTTTAGGGCTGTTTGGGGTTACCACTCTTCGAAACGTGCAAAACCGCGCCGGGGCTGGCGGGGTGGAGTACGCGATGAGCGGCGGCGGCGGGTTTCTGGGTGCGTTTCACCGGGAAGCGCTCCACGCGGCGCGCGCGCGTTTCGCCAAAAACGCGCGCGCGGTTGAACAAAAGTGGTCGTTCTGTTCGCAGGTCACGGTGTTGTTCCTGGAGAGTCTCGCGGCGGTGGATTTCAAAGCCGCGATCTCGTGTGTGCACACCGCGGCGACGCTACTCGACGGGTCACAGACCCTGCTTTCGGCAGCCGCGTTCTTCGTGTTGTCGGACCCCCTCCACGCCAGCGCGCTGGCGTACGATACCTGGTTCTTTTCGCAAGTCACAAGGTGCGGGGCTTTCCCAATCCCCACGCACCGCCTACGCGATTGCCATGCTCGTACCAGAAGAGACGGGTTCCCGGATGCCGTGACTGTTTGTCCACACCGCGCGATACACAAGGCTGACACTTTCTTTGTAATCGTGCCAGCTCCGAGTCGTTCCCGCTCCCCGCGCTTGTAACAAACGTCGCCGCCGCGCTCGCGCTGCGCTCCGTGAAAACCCAGAACTGTTTGGCGTTTCTGTTGGCCACGCAGACCTTTGGTTTCGGGCGTCTGTGTTTCTCGTCGGAAACCCTTTCATCGTTCGGTTCACAAAACCTCCTCGAGTCGATGCTCAAGAAACTCGCCTGCGTCGCGTGTACCGGGGTGTTGTTGGCGCGCGTACGACAACGCGAAGAAACGAAACTCGCGGTGCGCCGGCGGAACTCGCGGGGCGCGATTTCGATTTCCGACGACGAAGACGTGCACGATGTTTCCGGTTTCCGGGAATACCCATTCATGTGCGGCGAGGAAACCACACGCAGCAGCCCGTTTAAAGGACGCACGTGCAAAAAGGATGCTGGCGCACTCGCAACGCAGGCGAAGGAAACCGGCGCGATTCGCAGTCTCGCGTTTCTCGTGCTTCGCGTTTCGGTCGCGGCGTCTTTCGCGTACGCGGCGGTGACACGCCTGATCAGTCAAGAGGAAACGCAAACGAGTCACTCGCGTATGTTGCTGTCCGTGTTGCCCAACCTGTGCATCGCCCTACCCCTGGCGCTTGGGTACGAAACCCCGGTGGCGTGCCGGGCCGCGGCGGCGGTGACGTTCGCGGGCGCGTTTTGGCGTTTTGCGTTGGCGAGCGCGAAAATATCGTCCGACCCGGCTGCGGAGAGGACGCGCTTCGTGAGCGACATGGCGATTACCGGGGGGCTTCTCCTGCTCCGAAACGCGGGGGGGGGGAGGTACACGGTGGACGCGTTTCGGAAGGTGGCGAAAAAAAGGGAATAAAGACCGTCGGGGGTCGTTGGAGAGAGCGGCGTGCAATGTGTAATAACGCAGTGAAATTTTATTATTCGACGACGACTGCACTCCACGGAGGCGGCAGCAAAAAAGTCAACCGCACTTCGCGGTGCGCCCACATGACGCTGGTGGGCCTGCGCGCGGCTGGCGACCAGCTTCGGCTGGCGCGCGAGTTCGCCGTGCTTGGTGACTACGACACTTCGCGCGTGTACTACCAAGGCGTTTTGTCGCAAGTGTCCAGGTATGTTTGGGGCGCAGAGGCACACGCGCACGCGCGCCGGCCGTTGGCACCCTTGATTCGGATGGACGATTTGCGATTTCAGATTTACCTCGCTTCCCATTGTCGTGTCCGCCACGTCGCCGTGCTCCCCCCCCCCCCCCA
>Ga0222633_1001670_pt1 | contig 10926 bp, 10 predicted proteins | sample AntAcemetageno48_FD_179816 | JGI IMG/M metagenome (GOLD analysis project Ga0222633, IMG submission 179816) | Saline water microbial communities from Ace Lake, Antarctica - #48 | ecosystem: Environmental > Aquatic > Non-marine Saline and Alkaline > Saline | place: Antarctica: Ace Lake | collected... | reverse complement strand
TCGCAGCAGTTGTCCTCGAACCAGGTAGGCACTCCAGCGCCCAAGAAGTCTTCTGAAGAAATTTGGTTCAGCTGGTTGTCCCAGCTTATGATGTTAATCACTGGCGTGACTGCCGCCGCTTTAATTGGCCGTCGTCGCAACCCACCGAAAAATTAGAGAGCACAATTTAGTGAGCATAATGAAATCACTGGTCCTCACCATCGCGGTGAGCTTCAGCCTTTCCGCTTTTGCTAATAGCAATTACAACGACTGCGTGTTGAGTGGTGTCAAAAATAGCGCTAAAAACATCACCGTCGAGGAGATCAGGAGAGCTTGCCAGCAGCACCTGACTGCTCGAGCCGATTCTGATATTTTGACAGACCGGCGCGTGGCCGAGCAGCTTGCGTCTGATAACCTTCGGGCTCTTATACCTCACCAGCGAAACTATTTATTGCCCGCCACATATGCGGTAGATCCTAACGAAAAACCCGTACTCCCCACCTCCAGCGCATTTTTCTCAGACGAGGATCTCGACAACGTTGAGATGAAATTTCAGCTCAGTTTGAAATACCAGTTTGCTCAAAACCTGTTTATGGAGAACGACAGCATGCACGTGGGCTTTACCGCTCTGTCTTTCTGGCAGGCCTACAACAGCAGTATCTCAGCCCCTTTCCGCGAGACAAACTATGAACCAGAAGTGTTTTGGACTGCCCCCCTTGAATGGGCACCGCTGGGGTTAGATGCGTCTGAAATTACCATTGGCTTCACTCATCAATCCAATGGCTCGGCGGGCATCCGGTCGCGCAGCTGGAATCGGATATACGCCAACCTAACCTGGGAAACCGGTAATTATGTTTTTAACTTCAAGCCCTGGTATCGAATTCGCGAAGCCAAGAAGGATGATCCACTAGACCCCGAAGGGGATGACAATCCGGACATTGAGAAATTTCTAGGGCATTTCGAGTTCTCAACCATCTATCGAAACAATAATCATGAGATCACAATGCTCGCTCGAAACAATCTTCGCAGTGAAAATCGAGGCGCAATTCAACTCGACTGGACCTTCCCGGTCTGGCGCGGTCTCAAGGGCTACGTCCAATATTTCAATGGTTATGGTGAAAGCCTAATTGACTACAATCAGCGCGTTGAAAGAATTGGCTTCGGTTTACTGCTGACAGACCTGTATTAATCACTCTGTTGTATCGACCAATAAAACCCACACTGGCCTTTTTACATCATAACCAGTCTGCGTTTTTCTTAAGGGTATCGAGAGGATCGCCATATCCTAGGATTACTGACAGCATAGTGTCAGTAGGATAAGTTACGCCTATGAAAAACTTACTGCGCCGAATTTTATCCCCAATACTCGCCCCTCTCGAAGCAGGCTCCAAGCCGTATGCCTATAAACACTCTCATCGGTCCATCTTAATATTCATGAGCCTCATGTTTGTAGGAATGGCGACACTCGTGATTTGGATCATGCCTGGCTGGGATTCAGGTTATCTGCTGCCCATTATCGTATTTGGCGGTGCAGGAATATTGGGGCTGGTCGTAGGAGGCCTGGGAGAAGACCGAGCAGTCGCACGAATCTGGGGCTCAAAGTGAGATCGTGCTGAATCACACTCCGTCAAAGCTCAATCAAAGCTCAATCAAAGCTTAAGGCAACTGGGAAAACAGCATAATCTGGACCTTGTCGATTTTATGGGGCTGGTAGTCAAAGCCTGCCGCCTGAAGTTTCTTGGCGAACCTGCCGCGAAATCCGCGGCCGGGGTCTGCAATCACAACTTGACCCCCAGGAGCGAGTTTGCGAACCACAAAAGCTGCGAGTTGTTCCGCATGTTCTTCTTCATACAACAGGTCACTGCCGATAATCACGTCAAACAGCCCCAGTTCTGGCAACTCATCGTTCCAGTTTCCCTGGACAAATTTGATAGCTGGGTCGCCATTGAGTTGGACATTGCGCTCCAGAAATTTACCAGCCTCGGGGTGATAATCCATCGCCGTGATATCCGCGCCTCGCCGGTTTAGAACTAAGCTACCCACCGCGATGCCACAACCGACTTCCAGTATACGCTTGCCTAGGACGTCCATCGTCACGAGGTATTCAGCCAAAGCGTGACCGGCAACCCATACAACGCCGAACAATGGCCACTGGGAGGAAGATATCCCGACGGCCTCCGCTTCTCCAGCATCATCAGAAAACTGCTGTCGGTCATTGAGCATACAAAGGTGCAGGCTTAACTCACCGAAAACTAGGGTTTCGTACTTTAGCTTGAGCAAGATCATTTCCTGATTCGTGAAACTGTACTCTACGCAAGCCATTTTCTTTTTGCGAGAGATTCCAAAAATTCGACGAACGCAAAAATCGGCCCGGCACAGATGCCGGCCATACGCGGCGAAAGCCCATGAAGGAACAACAATTTACTCCGGCGAACATCAACTCAAGAACACATCAAACTTCAGCGTAACCGAGTTGATTGACCAGATCGAGGATAGCAACCACTCGTTAAAGACTGCGGATCTAGCGTTCTATGAGTGTAAATCCGCGAAGCGGAACACAGTGACATTTCGGCAGATTTAACCCTAGAACAGCCCCCTTGGCAGACGACACCTTGCAGACGTAGACTACCCCCTCGCAATTCTATGTTGGGGGATGATGAGTATGCCGAAGCACGACTCTCAGGAGTACTACGACGAAATAAAACAGAAGTTTGCAGAAGAGCGAGATCTCCGCATTCAGTATCGGCCAGAGGGAACCTCCCAGTACACATCTGAACTAGAAGGTAGCCTTGCCCATTATGCAGTGGACCCATTTGCCGGCGAACCCATTGAGCGGGATGCCATTAACGATAGCGTTGAAGTACTTTTTATTGGCGGCGGCTTTTCTGCGCTACTGACCTCCGCCAGGCTTCGAGAGAAAGGTGTCGAAAGTATCCGCATTGTTGAGCGCGGCGGTGATGTTGGTGGCACCTGGTACTGGAATCGCTATCCAGGCGTCGCCTGCGACGTCGTCGCTTATGACTATCTACCGCTACTGGATGAATTGGATTATGTCCCCGTCAATCACTATTCACGGGGGCCAGAAATTCTCGGTCACTGCCAGGCAATTGCCAAAAAGTACGATCTATACGAGCTCGCTGTGTTTCAAACCACCGTCACTGAAACCACCTGGGACGAAGAAGAACAGATCTGGCACGTCAAAACCAATCGCGGCGATCATATGCGAGCGAAGTTTGTCATCTGTGCAAACGGCACTTTGTCCAAACCCAAATTGTCGAAAATTCAAGGTATGGAAAGCTTTAAGGGTCATTCATTCCACACCAGCCGCTGGGACTATAATTACACAGGGCAGGATCTTGGTAACCTGTCGGATAAGGTTGTGGGCATCATCGGCACCGGTGCCTCCGCCGTTCAGGCTGTCCCTGAACTCGCGAAGAACGCGAAAGAACTTTATGTTTTTCAGCGCACACCTTCCTCCATCGATATTCGCGAAGACTGGCCAACCGACCCTAACTGGGCTCGTACCTTAGAACCTGGCTGGCAGTCGAAACGTCGAGAAAAAGGCCTAGCTGCTACCGAACGCACACCGCAACAAAAAGCCAAGCTTGACGCTATGTCTGCTGAAGAAAAACTGCACTATCAAGAAAATCAAAACATCGACTATATGATGCGGATTCATCGACGTATCGAGAAGACTGTCAAAGACCCAGAAACCGCCAATGCGCTGAAGCCCTGGTATATGTTTATGTGCAAACGTCCCTGTTTTCACAACGACTACCTGCCTTCTTTTAATCAGGACAATGTGCATCTGGTCGATACTCACGGAGAAGGCATCACAGAAATTAACGAGCAGGGCCCGAGCTTCGACGACAAAACCTACAAGCTCGACCTGTTAATTTATGCCACGGGTTTCGAGGTTCAGAAAACCGGCATCTACAATCGGATCAAAGGTCGTGACGGAGTGGACCTGGAAGATAAGTACAACGAAGGTGTCCGTACTCTTCTCGGTATCCACACCCATGGCTTTCCCAACCTTTTCATTATGGGGGGATACCAGGCGTCGTTTCAGTTTAATTTAACGGACATGCTACAAACCCAAGGCGATCACATCGCCGAGTGTATTCAATACACAAGATCAAATGGCTACCAGGCTATGGACCCTAAACCAGAAGCGGAGCAGTGGTGGGTAGATGAAGTAATTTCTCATCGAGGTAAAACCAACCGCAATGAAGAGTGTACGCCGGGCTACTACAACTTTGAAGGTGAATCGAGTCGGCGCCAGGACGGAAACTACAATGGCGGATTTCGTCAGTACTTTCTGCACCAGGGAGATGTCAGAAGCAAAATGGACGAACACTTTGCTTTTAGTACCGCTACAGATTGACTTAGGTCACTTAATTGAGCACCGGCCCGGGCGGAGCACAGGGTTACAACGAGCCATCACTCCGCTTGGAAATTCCACGTTGAATTTACTGAAGCGTAAATCTGGTAGGTAATAATCGGTGCTGACCATTTGAGCACCTGAATCGAAGGCTCGATCGCGGCGGACCACGTCATTTGTTCTAGCCTCTAGAGTATCCGCATCAGATCGCGTTCTAACAATATATCCCTGCCGCACTAGACTTTGAATCTTGTCAAAATCGGCAATGGGATCATTGAGGATCATGATGGCCGCCTCAAGAGTGCCTTGCGGCGCATTGACGAACATGGCGCGACCCTCAAGGGCACTGTGGCCAGCAATATATTGATTTAGCTTTTCGCCACCATGGTCGAGCACCACAATAAAGCGGCCTTTCATCGATTGTAGGCGTGGCCAGCCATTGCTCACCGCCTCGGGTAAGCTGGCCTTCTCACCGCGAAACTCATCGGGCGTGAACAATTTGTCACCAAGACCGTCCTTTAGGACATTGTCTAGTTCTTGCCAAGCTAACTCATCAAATGGCAACGGCTGAACAAAACCTGGCAGATCGACCACGCCATCCTTGGCGTTGATCGTGATATAAATGGGAGTATGTTCAGGATGGGCTGCGGACCATTGCACCAGTTGAAAAATGCAGTCCCGCAATCGCGGACAATGACTGCGGAAATCAATATCTTGAATGTGCATGACCATAAACCCCGGGTGAACAAGACCGCTTGTATCATAGGGTCGAGGTTGCTGAATTCGACTCAAGCCTGCTGGACTTTGATACCGTCCTCCTGCGGAGTCGTAAAAAATGTCGAGTTCGAGTTTACGTAAGCCAAGGTTTAGCTGATCGGCAATTGGCAGATGGGCATAGTCGAGAGATGCCGCAAGCGGCTCACTCGTCACTGCGATCTGCACGAGGAGGTCAGGGTCGATGGCCATCTTATAGCTATTGTGGCTACCAATGACCTGGATCTCATTGAGTCGAAGTGGGGTAGCGCAACCAGCAAGGCAAAATACTACCAACAGCATGATAGTCAAAACTCGCATGATTAATTCCCTTGTGGCTTATAGTGGTTTATTGCGCTTGCTGAGCGACAGCAGCGGCTTTTAGCTGCTCGAACAAACTGGCAGGAAAACTCCCTTCGAACGGCTCAATCCCATATTGGTCACGAATATCTTCAACCGGCCTATTCCATTCTGATTCAAATTCGATGGACATAAAGGCAGGCGATTTGCTTCCGTGTACCCAACTCTCTGAAAAAATTCGCATCATTAAATTAAAGGCATCTGGGCCGTTCGACTGACTCATAGTCGCAACGGTCGCTAGAAACATGGCGGAGTAGTTGTGTCCAAATTGCGCCAGCTGAAAGCTGGAAATTGCAATCTCATGAAGACTCGTCGTCTGGTAACCCGCTACCAGATGCCAAACATCATGCATCTGCAAAATTCTTGTGTTCAGGTATCTCACCGCAGGCTTCAGCTGACCAAGCCCAATGGCTTCTCGGTCCAACACCTCAGCATCGTAGCCATTGTCGACCAGCATTCGATATAACGAGTGACCCAAACTACCTGCTGGACAGGTTTCGATGTCCTGAAGTTGAAGCAACACTGGAATCGGTTTTAGCTCCGCATCGACCGCGCCGGGATGACAGACGGCAGCTTGCTCGACCAGGTCATGAAATTCTGGGGCCAGGGATCCACCAAGAGAGGCAACCGTCGAGGTAATCGATATCGCATCATAGCCTCCCTCTGGACCATTTAAGGCGCTCGAGTAAGCATCCCAAAAACGATCGGGTAACCCAGTTTGTGGAACTTCCAGGCTGGGTAAATTTTCTGAATTGACCTCTGCTCCAGGGTCAAGATAGGCCCGGCTCAACACGTCATATACTGGTCCGATCGCCTCTGGAGCGGCAAATGCAACCCAGACTAGAGCGCCACAAACTTCAAGCTGCGCCTCAGAATCTCCCTTCGCTGACAGTCCTAAGGCGGCGCAAAACTTGGGCCATTCGGGTTTAATAGAATGTGCCCTAAGTCGCGTAAAATCTTCGTCTAACATCATCAATCCTTAACCGCGGGCGTTGTGTCATTGCCATTAGCGGGCGCGTTGGTTTCTGCCAATTTGGTATTTAGCGATTCCAATTCGGCTTCAAGCCGATCTTTTTCTTCACCAATTGAGTCGCTGACTTTTTGTGATAAATCGCTAATCTGCGTCTGAATATCCTGTTTGAGCTCTTCCAGGGCTTCCGCTTGATTAGCCTTGGCAAAAGCAACATCCTCTACTGCTGAGCGTTTAGGTTTCTTTTTTTGTTTCATCGCAGTGGGGATCATCGCCTGATCAATCGGGTGCTGAATATGCCGTGCAAAGTTCGGCGACATGATCTCGATACCCGCCCCATGCAGCGTATCAAGCACCGACCGGTTCAATTTTGACCGAGCTGTCAACAACGTTTTTGCTTCAGTTAAAAAGCCGTTGACTCGATAGGTGACAGAAAAATCACCTAGCTCAACAACATGAACATACGGGTCACTTAAGCCAGTTATCTTGGCGGCACTAATTAGGAGTTCTTCAATCTGGCCATGATGAAGATCATAACCAAGGGACAAGGTAGTTGAGATAATCGTGCCATCTCTATCAATTACTTTGACGGGCGATGTGATGAACAGTGCGTTCGGAATGGCAATCAACTCACCCGATTCGGTTTGAATCTCGGTATCAAACAGCCCACGCGCAGCAACTTTGCCAAAGTGATCGCCGACTGTAATGAAGTCTCCGACTACAAAAGGCTGGGTCACACGCAGCATGATCGCAGCCATAAAATTGGTGACAAAAGCAGTTGATGAAAGGGCAATAACCGCTGACATCAAAAGCCCGATAAGACCTAATATTTGATTGCGAGTTGATTCCTCGACCGGCGAAAGTACGACAAGGATGATTAACGACGTTAGCGTCAGGAAAAAAAGTGTGAGTTGCCGCGGCAATCGGGCTTCGCTACCAAGGTCCGCTCTTCGGGCGATTAACAGGTAATGTAAAAGCGCGAGCACGCCGCCAAAAAAGGCAGCGGCGATCACCATAGGTAAGAATGGTTCAAACATGAATCATGAGTTCTATAAAAGGTCTATAAGTGCATTCGCAGGATTATTCATCTGCAGGAATCGCTCGATGACCGTATGACCTTTTAGGTCGACGAATTCTCCCATGTCAAAAATGTCCAACACGTAGGACAAGCCTCATACTTAATGTGAAACTGATCCTTATCTACCATTGGCATCATATCCTGATGACAGACTAGGCATTCGATATCACGCATTTCTCGATATCGACTTTCGACCTGAGCAGATCCCAAATCAACGCTTTCAGGCACTTGGGACATTGACCAATACTTGGTCCGATCTGCGAAGCAGCAAGTCAGCCTAGTGCGGCCGGGTTATAGAAGTAATTGAAGCATTGGCTCTGCACTCATATTTGTAGCCGATCCTCAAGAAATTCGTCCTCTAAATGCGCTGGGCTGCAACTAAATACGATTACTAACGTATGATAACTCATCATCAAGTTTCTCGACAACGATGCAAGATGATGATCTTTATGAGTTGATCTCTCGCTGCGTATTGCGAGATCAATCAGCACTCAAGACTCTATACAAGCATACGAGCCGGCACCTCAATCGGGTGGCGAAGAACGTCCAGCGCTCGGAAGATCTCAGTAACAGATGTTTCGAAACCTCTCACATGGTTGAGTAGCATCGTAAAAGGAGACTCAGAACATGTCTGACAAACAAGGGACTAACGACGCCCTAGACGACGAGAAACTTGTGCACGTCTGCGAAGAGCAGTTAATACATTTGCAGGATTCAGCCCCTTTAGCGTCGAAACCTGATACCTCGGCGGCTATTGAAGCCCGGGTTAGCCCCAGTCAATCACGAAATGATCCGCCAATACGTTGGGTATGGGCACTCTTTGGCGCCATGGCCGCCATTTTTGTACTATTGGTCTTCCCTGTTCAAAACCTAAACCAAAGCCATACTAATAACACGGCCCAAAACACAACTGAGCCCGCAGTCAGGCCGTCTCAGATAGACTATGTTGCGGTAATGACAGATCAAAACCAACTAGCTGGTTTGACGACTTTTGGCGCAACTAGCGACAGGAAACTGAGGCTACATTGGCAGCTTGAAACAACCAAAAATGAAACCAAGGACTATCAGCTTTGGGCTGTATCAAAAAGCGATGGCCAAACACGATCCATCGCCATTTTGGAAAATAGTAACATCCAAGAATTGCAGTTGAGCGACGCCAATTGGCGGCTCATAACGGATGCAGCGAGGTTGGTCCTAACGCTTGAAGAGACTGGCGGTTCTGTAATTGATAAACCGAGTGAAGACGTTGTCGCGTCGGGTGTTTGCGTCCATATCCAACCACAGAGTTTGCCGGAATGACCAGGCGACGCGCCATCGTCAGCTTTAGCTTCTGCTCAAGAACAGCTACGACCGGGTTCAAGCAAGGTTGAAATGTTTACAACATTCACTAAACCCGTGACATACATGTCCAATGTCAGCCTAGGACCAGCGATCAAATCGAACAATTTCTTCAACCGGTTTTCTGGAAACCGGTCCAAATTTGCCGGTTGGATAACCAACTGGAATGAGACACAGCGCTGCCATCGTGTCTGGCAAATCGAGTATTTTTCGAACTGCATCCTGGTCGGTTAGCGCCAGGGTTGTTGGCGCCGCGCCCAGGCCAAGTGCGCGCGCTGCGAGTAACAGATTTTGAATGCCTGGCCAGATCGAGCCTCCTCCACTTTGTGCGGTAGCACCGTCTACTTTTACACCATATTCGAGACAGGCAATCACGAGCGCTGGGATTTCGTGCATATGATCCATTTGCCACACAACGGCTTCGGCCATTCGTGTTCTTTTATCAACCGATTGGTGGGGTAAGCCAGCGGGTTTCTCAAGCATTGGCGAGATATAGGCCTCGACCCCTTTTCGGTTGAGATCTGCCAGGGCCTTCTTTACCTCTGGATCTCGAACAATCAGCCAGCGGCCATTTTGCATGTTCGAGCCAGACGCTGCTTGATTGCCCGCATCGATTAGCTTGAGGAGCGTTTCTTCTGGCACTTCCCGTGAGTCAAGACGCCGCATCGCGCGACAGTTATACATGGCATCAAACAAATCCATAGTTCCACTCATTGCTTTATCTCGTCACTTAACTGAAGCGTGAACCATAACAAAGCTCATGGCTCAATGAAGCAAAACAATGTTTTTGAGCACCAAATAAGCAGCCATTTGTAGGATCGACTTTTAGGCCAGTAATCAAAAAAGCCCCAGCTGCTTGCGCAACTGGGGCTTTCTCAATTAATGCCTGACAATGTCCTACTCTCACATGGGAACCCCCACACTACCATCGGCGCTAAGTCGTTTCACTTCTGAGTTCGGGATGGGATCAGGTGGTTCCAACTCGCTATGTTCATCAGACAAACTTGGATGAAATCTCGTCTCACCTTCCGAAGAAGACAACACGCTATCTCAAAACTTAAAAAGACAGAAAGTGACAAAGGTTTTGTTAAGACATCAGTTCTTTTTTACATACGTATAGATCAAGGTCTATCCGTTATAACTCTCGTAGCGTCCACCGACCTAGGTCAGCAAATGCACTCAAATTATATGATCAAGCCTCACGGACAATTAGTATTGGTTAGCTCAATGCCTCACAGCACTTACACACCCAACCTATCAACCTCGTAGTCTTCGAGGGTCCTTTAGGGAGCTTAAAGCTCCAGTGAGATCTAATCTTGAGGGGGGCTTCCCGCTTAGATGCTTTCAGCGGTTATCCTGTCCGAACGTAGCTACCCGGCAATGCAATTGGCATCACAACCGGAACACCAGAGGTTCGTCCACTCCGGTCCTCTCGTACTAGGAGCAGCTCCTCTCAAATCTCAAACGCCCACGGCAGATAGGGACCGAACTGTCTCACGACGTTCTAAACCCAGCTCGCGTACCACTTTAAATGGCGAACAGCCATACCCTTGGGACTGGCTTCAGCCCCAGGATGTGATGAGCCGACATCGAGGTGCCAAACACCGCCGTCGATGTGAACTCTTGGGCGGTATCAGCCTGTTATCCCCGGAGTACCTTTTATCCGTTGAGCGATGGCCCTTCCATACAGAACCACCGGATCACTATAACCTACTTTCGTACCTGCTCGACGTGTCTGTCTCGCAGTCAAGCACCCTTATGCTATTGCACTCATTGCATGATTTCCGACCATGCTGAGGGTACCTTCGCGCTCCTCCGTTACTCTTTGGGAGGAGACCGCCCCAGTCAAACTACCCACCATACACTGTCCTCAATCCGGATAACGGACCTAAGTTAGAACCTCAAAATTATCAGGGTGGTATTTCAAGGGCGACTCCACCAGGACTAGCGTCCTCGCTTCAAAGTCTCCCACCTATCCTACACAAATAAGTTCAAAGTCCAGTGTAAAGCTGTAGTAAAGGTTCACGGGGTCTTTCCGTCTAGCCGCGGGTATACGGCATCTTAACC
>Ga0222633_1001669_pt1 | contig 10930 bp, 9 predicted proteins | sample AntAcemetageno48_FD_179816 | JGI IMG/M metagenome (GOLD analysis project Ga0222633, IMG submission 179816) | Saline water microbial communities from Ace Lake, Antarctica - #48 | ecosystem: Environmental > Aquatic > Non-marine Saline and Alkaline > Saline | place: Antarctica: Ace Lake | collected... | reverse complement strand
AAAGTTTTGGCTGATTCAGCACCGGGTGTCGTATCGAAATTGTTCGAAGCACTAATATTGAATGAAGTTTTCTCGGAGGCACTCCACGACAGCCTTGTCGCCACTAACATGGTTTGATCAGATCCACCGATGTCGAAATTTCGAGTTGCGGTGCCCAAACTAATCGATCCGTTTACTTTTGGTCTCAAATCTCCTTCGAGTCCCAAAGAGATACGGTGATTTTTGCTGTTGGGGTTACTGAGTAAATTCGGGGAGTTGACTGACTTTTCGGGACTGTAATCGTAGGATAAGTTGGCCGTCAGTTTGGGGGAGTATTTGTAGAGTAATCCGCCGCCTATCCCTTGAGACTCAACATCACCGAATCCAGCGGAGGCGAAGTCTGAAACTCGAAACTGAGTATTAAGCCGCACCCCGGTTTTGTCGCTGTAGTAGTAGTCAATTCCGGCACTTCCGCGGAACTCGTCCGACTCGGTGCGAGTTAAGAGCTGTTCGTTCGCTTGGGTGGTTCGGGCGTAACTGAAGGCGGCGTTGACTCTACCTTTCTCCGCACGGTCCACATTTAATGTGAGGTTAACGAACGGATCGATCGAGTCCTGACCAGAGGTATCGGTGAAGGAAATCGAGCGAACTCCAAGCTTGGCACTGGTCGAAATTGTTCCGACCGAACGGGAGTAGGAGATTCCAGGGGTGAAAATCGCGGCCATATCATCGACCTTTCCCGCATTAGCGAAGATATTAGTATCATATTCAACATTCAAGGTCGCATTGACGTTGAGGGTCCCCCGACCAATTTTACCTAAGCTGTAAGCCGTGGGAACGGCGGTTAGACAGACTCCCGCGATTGCGAGAGAGGTGAGACGGAGGCGGAGTGATATCATGGATTGTCGTTGCTGACGATGATCTGGGTGTCCAAGTTAGTGTCCAAAACGGTTCCTTCGTCACCAGTGGTTGGGATAACGGTGGGAGTTGGATCTGCAGGGATTGTTGGCAGTTCTTGGATAGGAACCGTGAAGTCGGAGACAGCGGCCTGAGCCGCCGGTGGGACGTTTGCGAGTTGCAGCTTCACGCTATTGACGGTTTCGATCAAGTTAGGGACGGAGGTGGCTGGAATTCTGATGGCAGCATCTACCGCACTTCTGGCAACAGTCGTGAGGATCGTGTTCTGCACTGCAACGGTGAGGGAAGTATTTTGGATTATACTCTGAACGACAAACCCCGTCAGCGTGGCAGATTCAATGGGGAAGGTCGTAATCAATTCCGCGGTAAGCGCGGGGGCGATTTCGGGGTCATTGTTGATGGCCGCTTGAATGAGTTCTTGTTTGGCTTGGTCGGAGCGAGCAAGGCGGATTTGGGTAACCAAGGCCGCCACGGTCACGGCACGATTGTTGGCGATGGTCTGCTGCGCGGGGGTGAGTGCGGGGGGGGCTCCTTGGCCGACCATAATGTTAGCCGAAGCAAGCAGAGCCGAGATTAGTAAAAGACGGAGGATAGATTTCATGTTAAGTCTCTTGATTTTAAAGTTGTGACATTTAAGGCGCGACGAGCCAAGGAGAGGCGCCGTAGAGAGTTTGTTAGACTCGGTTATTGAAGCCCTTGCCTTTGGATGTCCATATTTTTGGAAAGTTTCTTGGGTTTTTTCGAAGCAAATCATATGCTAGGATAAGCGCGTAGGGCACGGTTATTGGCCTCATTTATCGTAGAATGATCGATTTGAGGCCTTTTAAGGGTATTGGGGAGCCATTTGCGGTGAGCTACGCTTGGGGAGGCAACGACCTATTTTGGTTTATTTTGCGGTGTTGGGGGGGAAAAAGATCTGTCTAGTCGTTTTGAGGATGATCCAGATATCCATCCAAATCGACCAGGTCCGGATATATTCCAGATCCAATTCGATTCGCCGAAACAGAGCGAAAGGCGTGTTGGTGGCACCTCGAAACCCGTTGCATTGGGCGAGACCGGTGATTCCGGGTTTGGTGAAATAGCGGAGCAAGTAGACGTCCGATTCCTGCAAGATTTCCTTGCTGTGGCTCAGCAGGTGGGGCCGAGGGCCGACGGTGCTCATTTTTCCGTGCAACACGTTGATGAATTGAGGAATCTCGTCTAAGCTGGAGCGCCTGAGGAACCGTCCAAATGCATAGGTTCTTTCGAGGCTGGGATCAAGGGGGCGATTAGAATGTTCATCACCAGTGTGCATCGTGCGAAATTTTAGAATGCAAAAGGGGGACTGGTTCAGTCCGGTGCGCAATTGGGTATGGAAAAGAGGGCCGGGGGATTGGCGACGTTGAACGAGGGCGACGACCAGAGCGAGAGGCGGGAGGATGACAAGAAGCACGCCGGTCGCGATAATGATGTCTAAACTACGTTTTAGAGTCCGATTAACGGGGTCTTCAAATGGCTCATCTTGCAGGGTAAGAAAGCTATATTTTTCGTTTTGAACGGTATGAAAAGGGTAGCCCAGCTTAGAGATGAAGTGATTGTGGATGAGCAAACGAGTGCCGTTGGCGAGACATAGACGTAACAGGGTCTCGCCATCGCTGACGTTTGACGGTGGCTCTAGTGCGATCAGTTGGCGGATTTTTTTTTCCTGAAGGATTCGGGAAATGTCTTCAAAGTTCCCCAATTTCGGAATGGAAGGAATGCGGGCATCATCCGGATGGTAGGTCACGTGGCCGACGGGGTTTACGCCCAAGTGCCGATTTACGTTCAGCCACTTAGTTAAGTGGGGGAAAGCGGCGGGGTTTCCGACCAAGAGAGTTGGAATCGTCTTACCGTCACTTTGAAAATGGCGTGAAATCCATTGGGGTTGAAAGCGGTTTAGGAGAGCGAGCACCGGCAACAGGCAGGCAATGTAATTGAACAGAAAGACGCGGCTGATCCCGGGGTCCTTGAATATAACAACGACGCTAAATATGGATCCACAAATGAAGCATAATTGGCGGAGGGCGGAGCTGATCGCATCCTGGTAGCTACTTCGAAGTTCTCCGTCGAATGCAGCATCTTTGGAGAAAACAGTTTCGGCGGGCGTCAATAGCGCGCCCAAAAGAATCGCGAGCGGGTAGCTAATTTCGGGTAAAAGGGTGGTGAAACTAAGTCCGCTCCGGCTGAGCGCGAACCACAGAATCAACGCTTCTAGTCCGATCAAGAGGCGATGTAGGTTGGCAATTCCGGTATTTCGGCGATGAAAAAGCACGGGTAAGTTTAAGAACCATTTGTAAGCAGAGGCTTCAAGCCGGAAAGCTGAAGGATCGAGCCCACAATGCTGCGAAAGGAAGTCATCATTGGGGTTATGATGCGGTAAAATTGATCTTTTTTGGGCGTCCTACAGTGGACCAAAGAACGGCCATGGTCAGAAGCACCGCTGGGTTGTGGAGGGGGAATTCCACGAGTGCATAAAAGAGTAGAATCACCATGCCTCCGGTCAACCACCGCTCCAGTACACTTTGGGAGCGAATTCCGCGTCTAATTACGACGAAAATAAATCCCGCAAACAGGAGGAGTCCGATCACGCCGGTTTCGGCCGTGATTTGAGCCCAGTCGTTATGGGAGTGAATGACCCGTGCGTTAATTTGCCCATTTTTATCGCGCAAGTAGTTGCCTTGGTAAAGCGGGAACACGATGCCCAATGATCCCACGCCCCAACCCCAGACCGGGCGGTCGGCGGCCATGCGCAGGGTATCTCTGGTGAATTGGACTCTAATATCTGACTGACCGGAACTGAGTCCGTGAATTTGTCGTTTAGTGCGCTCCCAGTGTTGTGCCCAGGAGCCTTTGGAAAGCGCTAGGCCGCTGATCAAAACCGCTGAAAAAAACGCGGAGAGGGAGAGTATTCTTACCCATTTGTTCATTCCATCGAGCGTTCCGCGGGAGCGGGCGATGACCAAAGTGAGTTTAATCAGAGCGAAAATCAATATGCCGGAGACCACGATGATTCCAGAGCGAGTCCCGGGGATCGGCAAAGTTAACGCCAACAGCAACGCGATTCCAAATCCGGCGAGGATGGCGTCGAAATGCCCTCGATTCTGGCGCCATCGCCGTAGAGCTGAAAACGAGAAACCAAGTGAGAGCGGGACCAACAAGATAACCATGGCAGCCCAGTGATTACGATAGACAAAAGAGGAAAAATGGTAGCCGTGCCGGTCGCGGATCAGGCCAAGAATCTCATAAGGAGTGGTGACATGAAAGTAGATGCCGACGAGCGCCACGAGCGCCCCGTGCGCGACCAGACCGCCCCAAAGAAGCCGGCTGCTTCGATAGGAAAAAGTCGTTATTTGAAGCGCTCCGGTCAGGAGAAAAGCGGATGCCCAGGGCAAAATTTTCTGCAGCGTGGTCGACCGGTCAACGGTCGTGGGGAGCCACTTGATCCAATCATCCCGTTCCAACCAGACCCCCGGCCGGCCGGCCGCAGGTGTGTGGGAAGGGTTTAAGAGGCTGATCGCGACAAATGCCCCAAAAATCAGGAATGGCAAAAAAGGAGCAAGCTTGAGCGTCCTTAATTCGCGGTGGGATAGGGCGAGGGCCGCCATGGCGGTAAGACATGAAAGAGTGGTGAATGTTGCTGGAGCCCAGGCGGCTCTGCCCGCGTAGCCCCAGGTCGTGACGACGACGGTGAGCAGGGACAGGGTGCCGACCACGAGTTCGCGCCCGGAAGGGGGAGTGGGGCGGTCTGGGTTACGGGAGGGCATGGAACGGGCAGGCGGTGGAATGTTACGTTGGGTCGGCCTACGCAGGCAAACCTGATGGAATTTTAGTTGGACATTTCTAGACCAAGGCTTGGCAGTTAGGAGGTGTTGTCATTGGGTTATCGTGCTGAATGACTCTAGGTTGCTGAACATCGTCGCTAGGATGGATGCCGAGAATTCGAAGATAAAGTTTTGGTTGCGCGGGACGTGATCGGGCGAAGCTTGTTCATAATTTTCTAAACTCACTGAATTAGTATGACTGTCGAGACATCTCACACCGGCCAAGCGCGCGAAGGCGGCGAGCGTGAATCCAAGGGAGTTCCCTCGGCAGGATTGTTGGCGGTGCAGGGGCAAATTTCGGAGTTATTTATTGCCGCAGCGGATGTGATCGGAATGCCGCGTTCGATCGGAGAAATTTACGGCGTCGTTTTTGCGGCGCCCGAGCCGATCACTTTTCAGGCCATCGTGGATCGATTGAAACTGAGCAAAGGTTCGGTTAGCCAAGGACTCAAAGCGCTGCGTAATTTGGGTGCGGTGAGAAAGTCTTACATTCCCGGTGATCGGAGGGACTATTTCGAGCCGGAGACTGAATTACGGCACTTGGTCGCGGGCCTGTTGCGTGATCGGATTCATCCTCATTTGGAATTGGGCAAGCTGCGATTGGAGCGGGTGCGAAATCAGGTCCTCGCGGGAAATGGGATGTTGCATGAAGAGCAGAAAGTTTTGCGCACGCGGGTCGCGAAATTAGAGAGTTGGCGTAAGCAAGGAGCTTTGATGTTACCGCTGTTAGCAAAGGTGCTAGGCTAACCCAATTAATTTGAGCAAAATGTCCGAAAAATCCCGAGAATTCAGAATTCGTCCCCAAAGCGATTGGCTTTGGATCGATTGGCGAGGTGTTTTATCCTACCGAGACTTGATCGTGCTTTTAGTGCGCCGAGATTTTGTTTCAAAATACAAGCAGACGGTGTTGGGACCGGCTTGGGCGGTGGTCACGCCGATCGTGACGGCCTTCGTTTTTGCCCAAGTTTTTGCGAAGGTATTGAAAGTGTCGACGGATGGGGTTCCGCCTTCGCTATTCTACTTATGTGGGCTTTTAGGCTGGAACTATTTTAACCAGACGCTCACGGCGACCAGCAATACGCTACGGGGAAACTACGCGATTTTCAGTAAAGTGTATTTTCCGCGTTTGGTGACACCTCTCGCTACGGCGATTTCGAACCTTGCGGCGGCGGGGGTGCAATTGGCCACATTCTTCATTGTGTTCACGGTCGCGGTAACGAGTTTGCCGGAAATGGAGGCGAGGCCGACTTGGTGGGTGTTGACGCTGCCCTTAATGTTTTTGCACCTGAGCCTACTGGCACTGGGAGGTGGTTTACTGCTTTCGGCGATCACGGCCAAGTATCGAGATTTTCAGCACGTCGCTCCGTTTATTCTCAATCTTCTCATGTATGTGACACCGGTAATTTATCCGATGTCGCAGATCCCCGAGAAATGGCGATGGTTAGCGTCCATTAATCCGGTCGCTCCAGTGGTGGAAGCATTCCGGGCGGTGCTTTTAGGAACTCCCTCGTTTAATTTGTCTTACTACGGGCTATCGCTCGGATTGACGATGGTTATTTTTGTTTTGGGCGTGGGCTTTTACCAGAAGCTGGCGCGTGACTTTGTTGATTACGCCTAGAGATACTGTTATGGGAAAACCAATTATAGAGATTAACGGGATATCCAAATGCTACCGGCTAGGGCAGTTTGGTTTTTCTAGTTTTCGGGAGGAATCGGAGAAGTTCTTCCAGAGATTACGGGGTAAAAAAGTCGAGAAATCTACGGCGCGTGATTTTTGGGCATTGCGGGATATTTCGTTCTCCGTGGAGCCGGGTGAAGTGGTGGGCATCATTGGCCGTAACGGAGCGGGCAAAAGCACGTTGTTAAAGATACTGAGCCGAATCACCGAACCGTCGCATGGTGAAATCCTACTGCGTGGGCGGGTGGCGAGTTTGTTGGAAGTCGGCACGGGCTTTCATCCTGAATTGAGTGGTCGCGAGAACATTTTCCTCAACGGCGCTATTCTCGGAATGACCAAATCTGAGATTGCGAGAAAGTTTGATGAAATTGTGGCTTTTGCGGAGATCGACAAATTTATCGATACGCCGGTCAAGCGTTATTCCAGCGGGATGTATGTGAAATTGGCGTTTGCGGTGGCGGCTCATCTGGAGCCCGAGATTCTCATTGTGGACGAAGTTCTCGCAGTGGGAGACGCCGCCTTTCAGAGGAAGTCAATTGGTCGAATGAAAGAAGTCTCTCGTCAGGGCCGAACGGTGTTGTTTGTGAGCCACAACCTCGGTTTGGTGCGAAATCTGTGTAGCCGAGGCATCTTGATCCGTGACGGAGAAGTGGCCTGTGATGGACCGGTTGCAACCGCGCTTTCTGAGTATGCGTCGAATTCAGGTCAAACGGGAAAACGAACGCCACGCGCTGGCGAAGAATTTTTACTGCAAGAGGTGAGGGTTTTGGATGATGAAGGAGGGGCAAGTGGGGTGGTCATTTGTGGTAAACCGTTCACGATCGAAGTGCGTTGTGTGCGGCCGCATGAAGCGAGTGGCTTTTACCTGCGAATCCTTGATTCTGACGGTTCAACTGTTGCGGTGCTCAATAGTGCGTTTGCCGGAGACGGTGATACGCCTGGATCGGACTGGATTTCGGTGCATCGTTGCTGTGTCGAGTTACTAAATTTGGTGCCCGGGAACTACAACATCGACGCAGAATTATGGTTGCCGATGGGGTGTGTTGATCGATGGCAAAATGCGACAACCCTTACGATCGGAGACGGTTTGGTTGCAGGCCGGCTGGCTAAATCCGATCGAGCATTTGGCATGACCATTTTACCTCACCGATGGATCGCTCCTGCTTCTAGTGATGAAAATTCTAGTTCCTGAGTTTGGGTTTAGTGCGGGCACAGAAACGGTTCTATTAAAAGTGTTACCACGTTGGGCTGAGGGCAGGTATGAAGTGGTGTTGGCTGCTCCTGCGTTTCCAATCAAACGCTTCAACCATCGGAAATTAGATGCGCGGATTGGACGGATTGAATGGGGGTCGTCAAATGGAGGATGGCGTCGAGGAATGCGACGATTAGAATCGAAAAATCAGTCGCAGTTCTTGCGAAAAATGGGACTGCGTGATCAAGCTAGGCGGTCAGGGGCGACGCATGTTTTTGTCCCGTGGGTGGTAAATGAACCGGTGGTTGATTTTGGATTACCGACGGGAGTGATGGTTATGGATCTGGCTTGGCGCCACGACCCAACGGGGTGGTTCGATCAGTCGGTCGAAAAATTGGACGAGACGCTCCGGAATTGGATTTGCTCGGCCGAGATAGCGTTTCCGGTGTCAGATTCGACAGCGATTGAGGTGAAATCCGTCTTTAGTGGAATAGGCGAAAAACTGTGCGTGATGCTCCGTGGAGCGGAACCAAGAATCCAGCGTCAACAAGAGCCCCAAAATAAGTGCGCGGTTTTCTTAACTCCGGCCAGTATGACCCCGAATAAAGGGCATCTGGCTTTATTGACTGCGGCGATTCAACTGTGGAAAGAAGGACTCGATTTTACGCTGATTTGGATGGGCAGTAGAAGCCGAGAGGTGGTAACTTCGGAGCAGATCGCAGCCGAAGAATTGAGCGAATTACAAGTGCTCTACCGCAAGAATAAATTGTTGATTTCTGGGCGCTTGGATGCACGAGGATTTGTGAGTTACGACGAGCTCGAGCATCTTTATGAGAAGGCGGATCGAGTGATTTCACCTTCGACCTATGAGGGTTTCGGTTTGCCTATTTTGGAGGCTTTAGCGCGCGGTGTTCGAGTGATTTTTTCGGATATAGCAACGTTTACAGAACAAGCTAAACGATACGATATGGAGCCCATGGTGAGTTGGGTGAGATTGGGTGAGTCCGGAGCGCTGATGGAGGCGATCCGAACGGTTTGGGGTGAAATTAAGAATGCGACTAAGGGAGTACGAAAGACCGCGGTAAAATTTCGGCCAGAAATTTGGGATTGGAGTGCCGCGGCGGAACTTTACGCGAACACGCTCCGGGGGGTTATGAGGATCCTCACGGTCAAGAACCATTACCAATTGGGTGGGGCGGAGACGGTGGCTCGCCAACTGCACGAAGGCGCGCTGAAGGCGGGGCACGATGCGAGAGTATTCCGAAAAAACGATGGTCGAATCTTATCTGAGAACCTACGAACGAGTGGTCGCTGGATGGGGCGGGCGTTGAACTTAGTTGAGCAATGAAGATTTCGGGTTGCGTCGCATTTTATAACAACGCTGAGACAGTGCAGAAGGCGATTGATTCCTTGAGGAACCAAATGCCGGAGCTCGATGAGATTGTGGCGATTGACGATGGTTCTACTGATGGTGGATTTAGCCCCGTTAAGCAGACAGATCTTCGCGTCGTGAGACTTGAAAAAAATCAAGGCCGGGGGGCGGCGCGAGCGCGCGCGATGGCAGAAACAAGCGGTGACTTCCTATTATCGGTTGATGGGACCAAGGCTTTGGCTCCAGGCTTCTTGGCGGCGGCGCTTTCTCACATGCAGGATGCTCGGGTCGCGGCGGTGCATGGTCGGAACTGGCAGCCAAAATCGCAGAGTGCGGTTGAGCGTTGGAGAGGAAGGCATCTCTTCAAAATGAAGTCTCGATCAGGGGTGAGAATCAATGCAGGTCTTAACACGAATGGCGTGCTATTGCGGCGCGACGCGATTGAGTTAGTCGGGGGATTTGATCAAGCTAGACGCCACTCCGAGGATGCCGATTTGGGACTTAGACTAACTCACGCAGGTTTCAAAGTAGTGTATGATCCAGATCTGCTGGTGGAGGAATGTGCGCCTAACAATTGGCGGCAAATTTTTGAACGTCAGTGGCGCTACAATGTAGGATTGAACGATCGATTTTCTTTCGATTCTTGGTTCTCATTCGTGCGCCAAGCTTGGGCCGTAATGTTGCCTCGTGATTGTAAGATGAGAGATTGGAAATGTGCGCTAGCTTCTTTGCTTTTCCCCATGGCCCTTCTCGTTTTTTGGAACTCGTGGGCAACGCCGAGGGCGAGAAATTTAGAAAATACCAACCGGTAGTATTCTCATGGAACTGAAGTGCATTATTACTCTGGCGAGCGCGAGTGTACGCATTCCGTTCACGGCGATGGAAAGGTCTTTGAGGGCAGTGGGGTGTGCCCTGCCGGTCCGAGTTATTCCATTCAATGATGATAAGTTTGAATTGCCGCCAAATTCGGAGTGGTGGATTCTGCCGGAAGTGCGTAGCTGGATCCATCAAAGTCGGGCATCATCTACGGCCAAAGGGATGATGCAAAAGTATCAGACTTTTTTAGTTGGAGGATACCTCTTCGTTGATAGCGACGTGGTTTTTCTGCGTGATCCTCGCGAGGTGTTTGCGGACGCGGCTGGGTTTGTCACTTGTTGCGGACACTGGCATAATCCAGCGCACACGTTTACGGAGGAGAGCCGAAACTTGATGGCTCAAAAATCGACCGTATGGCAATCAAGGGTATTTAACGCCGGCCAGTTTGCTTGTGATCAACCGCTTTATGATTTCGACTCTTTGCGAGCAACTGCGGGATCCACCGCACTACGATCGACGTGTTTAGAAAACCTTTACCACGACCAGCCGGGAATGAATGCCTTGGTGTTTTCCAGTGGGGTCAAGGTCACGAATTTAACCCTTCCGCCCAGAAATGTGGAGTCGACATGGGCTGGAGATTATACTATCGCCGACTACCGTTCATACTGGAGTGATATAGATCGGATGCCTTGTTTCATTCATTGGGCAGGCCGGAAGCCGGATTCAGGCCTGCCGATTGACGAGCTTTTCTACGATCATCTTCGAGAAGAAGAAATCGAAGCATGGGCGAAGGAATGTGGTAAGAAGGCAAAGATTCTAATCGGTCCACGAGTCGCGCTGAAGAGATTTCGTAAGTTTTTGAAAAGAAGTTTGTAACCCACCGTCAGTTCGAAATTTCGTCATGTTGTTTTCTATCGTCATTCCTACGTGTAATAGGCCGCAATTTTTGGTGGAATGCTTGAAGCGGCTCAACCCCGAAAAGCAGACGATCCGGGGCGATTATTACGAAGTGATTGTGTCCGATGATGGGGATTTAGATCAACAGGTGGGGCAGATGATTGCAGAGAAATTTCATGGGGTGCGTTGGTCCGAGGGACCTCGGCGTGGTCCAGCGGCAAATCGAAACAACGGAGCCA